>LSQX01242651.1_pt1 | contig 13612 bp, 12 predicted proteins | sample 654561 | NCBI WGS metagenome assembly LSQX01 (sample SAMN04489861, study PRJNA283612) | anaerobic digester metagenome | isolation source: 4 biogas reactors fed with cattle manure at either 37C or 55C with and... | place: Denmark: Kongens Lyngby | collected 2014 | reverse complement strand
TGGGGCTTTTCTGGATTTCCTCAAAAGCGATTTCTAAGACGATTTTTGGTCTGATTGCAAATACTCCGCCTGCTTCTCCGCCTTCCATGAGTCCGGAAAGCATCTCTGTGAGCTCTTTAAGCTGTTCGTCGGTCAGCCCAGTGCCCACTTTTCCGACCTGGAGAAAACGCAAAGTTTTGGGGTCATAACAGGCAACTGTGTAAGAGCCTATGAGATTTGCACGCCTGCCAAAGCCCCATTCAGCTCCAACCACTACAAGATCAAGAGTTTCCATAAGAGGCTTTTTCTTAAGCCAGTTTTTGCCTCGCTTGCCAGGAGAATAGATCGAATTCGGGTTTTTGATCACAAGGCCCTCGTGCCCGGCTTCTAAGGCTTCCCTGTAGATCTGTTCTATAACTTCAAGGTCTCCGGTTATTACCTGTTTGTCCACACAGATGGCTTTTGAATCCTCAACCGAGCTTTCCACACAGGACTCAAGTAGTTTTCGACGCTCAATCAAAGGCAGGTCAATCAGGGTTTTGCCATTTAAGTACATTATGTCAAAAAGATTAAGCTGAATAGGAATGCCAAGAGCTTTTTCCTCCACATTGTACTTGCGTCGGAAACGTTTAAGGATCTCCTGAAATGCCCTGGGTTTTCCGTCTTCATCCACTGCAACGGCTTCTCCGTCAAGGATTGCGGACTCAGCCTTCACATGCTTCCGGACTATTTCTACAAGATCAGGAAGTGAATCTGTGACATTTTCAAGCTTCCGTGAAAAAAGCGTAACCGAATTTCCATCCTTATGGACCTGGACTCTTGCTCCATCGAATTTCCATTCGACTGCAGCCTCCTTCATTTCCTTTATATCGGCATCGATGTCAGGACTGATCTGCGAGAGCATCATCTTTATCGGGCGGTTGATTTCAATCCCTAGACGTTCCAGAGCTTCCAATCCACCTTCCTTGGAAGTTGCAGCAACTATCCCTAGGTCGTTTGTAACCATAAAGGCATGCTCAACTACATCCGCAGGCACTGAGAAAGCTTTTGCAATTGCGTCCCTTACAACCCCTTCCCCGACGCCTATACGCAGTTCCTCAAGCGCAAGTCTAGCTATATACTTAGCTTCTCTGGGAGTCGAGGAGTTGAAGAGATACTGAAGATTTCTTATCTTAACTTCTTGAGAGCCTTTTCCCGAGGCTTCAGAGGCGATTTTGAAGCGGTTATAAACTTCCATTATTGAAAATTCGGGAGGTTCTTCAAGAAAAGAGGAGAAAGTTACCTGATTCTTCTTTTTTTCCTTGAGTATAAGAAGAGCAGCATCTCCAATATCTCCAGTAGTCCGAACAAGAGTTTGTATGCTTTTTACAGGCATTCCCGAGGCTTTGGAGAGCGAAGTATATAGCAGGCTTGTGCCAATTCCCAGTTGCTTTCCACTCCAGACAGGAAAAACCTTGCTCATAATAAAATGAGTTGTCGTGGGCAGCTCTTCTACGTCAACCTTTTTAAGAAGGTCAGCAACCCGGTTTGTAGTATCAATAGTACTTGAGATTTTTTCAATCGCCTGGCAGGTTTCTGCAAATTCCCTGAAACTTGTCATAATCCACGCAACTTTTTAATTTTTGTTTTTTCGAATCCGGGAAAAACCTGAATTCTTAGTCAGTTCCTATAAATTGTGATTAGATCGCTGAGAATTGCACTTGCAGTTTCAATCGGGCCTGCACCCTTGCCCGTAACAGTAATTTCTCCTGCAAGCTCAGTATCTACCGAAGCCACATTCAATGTTCCTCCGACTGCAAGGGGATGGTTGATAGGTACCAGCCTGGGAGCTACATGAATTTTTTCTCTGCTGACTTCTCCTATGAGTTTGATCACATGCCCTCTTTCATAAGCCATCTCTAGGGCTTCAGGCGTGACTTTCGTGATTCCTGTTACTTCGACATCATCATAAGTTGCATCAAGTCCAAAAACCGCGTTAGCAAGAATTACGAGTTTGCAAGCCGTATCAATTCCTTCCACATCATAAGTGGGATCAGTTTCAGCAATTCCAAGCTGCATGGATTCAGCAAGAATATCGTTGTAACTTGCCCTTTCCTCCAGCATTCTTGTCAGGATATAATTACAGGTCCCGTTCAGGATTCCTTTAATGCTTTTAACCTTATTTCCTGCAAGCACCTCATTTGACAGGTTGATAATAGGCATCGAACCGCCAACAGTCGCTTCGAACCTGAAATGTGACCCAGCTGCCTTTGCGGTTTCCATGAGTTCCCTGTACTTAAGAGTAAGGGGACCTTTATTGGAGGTAATAACGTCTTTTCCGATCTGGAAGGCTGCAAGCATATTTTGCAGACCTGCTCCACCGGTTTGTATATCTGTAGGAGTGGTCTCGATTACCAGCTCATGGGGTATGGATCGAATGGCCTCGACCCCGGAGATCTTTTCAAGAGCTACTGTTCCATCTTTTCTCTTCCTAGCAAGGCAGTCAGCAAGGTCCACGCCTTCAGGATCAACAGTAGCACCCTTTGAATCTGCAACAGCAACCACTTTTACTTCCAGCCCGATACTTTCAAGATACTCTTTTTTCATAAGAAGTACTTCGGCCACACCCTGTCCGATTGCACCGAATCCGAGAATGGAACAGTACACTGTTTTCATGTTTTCAAATCTCCTTAAACTATTTTTCAGGCCTGGATATCGATTGGAAGGACCATAAGCAGGTCTTTTTTTGTTGAGACCTCTTTGAGGATAGTTAGCGCTTTCTGTAGATCCTCTTTACTCACAGCATCGACTTTTATGAGGGCTGAAGAGAGCAGATTGATACCTGGCATGGAAAGTGAAAGATCCACAACCTCAGCAAAGCCTGTCCTGTCAATCTCATCAATCGTATCCTGGATCCCGGTATGAACCACATGCCCTATGAGCACGACATTTATACTTTCCCTGAAACGGTGTTCTCCGACTCTTACAACTCTAATCCCGTTTTCTTCCAGCTTTGCTTTTATTGTTTCAATGCTTTCAGGTCTGGTTTCAAGTACAAGCTTTACGGGCACGGTTTTTCTGGGGGTTCTTTTCTGGTGGTGATGTACTACTGTTATCAGGTTAGCCTTACATTCCGAAAGAGGCTGGAGGGCTAAAAGCATCTGCCCGGGCACATCTTTTAACTCAATGTCCATGGAAACTCGCATGTTGTCCCTCACACATTTTTTAATAATCCCTTGCATATTTTAATAATTTACCAATCTACGATGTTTATATCCAGCAATTTACTGTCAGGGTTGAAGTGATATACCAGAGTATACGGTTCTGGCCCAGCTCTAACATAGAATTTATGATTCTAGTTTATGATTCTAATCCAGCTGCCTAACCTTTTAAACATTATTTTTATAATCTGATTTCTAAATTCTCTCAAATGATGCCTTATCACACTAATTTATTGTAACATATTTACGTTTATTCCAGCAAGCAATCATTCCAGCAAGCAATCATTCCAGCAAGCAGTCTTGGAATTTAAGAGATCAAAAAGGTATTCAAATATACCGCGTACTCAAGACACTGTTAACCTTTTCTGCTGATTAGTAGATGAATTAAGTTATATAGTTTACTGTGTATAACTCTTTAAAATATCTTTACAAGGTGGATCCGCTCACTTTTTTTTGCTTTCTTGTTCTTTTTGCTTTAATATATGCTCGTCCGGAATGCGGATTATATTTCCCCTCCCTTTTTTGAATTTCTCGATGAGTCCGCGCTCCTCAAGGTCAGATAGCATAAGACTGACTTTTGACTCTGAATAGGGCGATTTTTTTCTCAGTTCTCTTTGTGTGATTCGATTTCCGTTAGCTTGGATCAACTCCAGAATTTCCTTTAAATCATCAGGGAGATTGAGCTTTGAGTGTTCCGGAGCTTTAGGACTCGGCTTATTCGGGGCCTCATCATGAAAAGAAGAATTCTGAGTATCCTGAGTCTCTTCTTTAGGCTTCTGAATCTCTTCTTCAGGCTTTCTCATCTGTTGTAAAGATTCACCAGTATCAGGTGTCGTTTCTGACCTTTGATCAAATTGCTCAGAGGAAATTTCCGAGCTTCCAATTAAATTTTCTGCTGAACGGGCTTCAGCCTCATCAGAAAAAACTGTATCATTTATCGGACTTTCAGGCTGCTGCAAGTATGGCTCTTTTTTTCCTTCTGAACAAAAGATAGTTTTTGATTTTTCATGTCTCTTTTTAAATAAGTATCCAGCCAGCAGCAGAATTACTAGAGCCAGAAAAGTAGGAGTTAAAAAGGTATATTGAGAGCCTGGTTGAGATATAGGGACTGTACTTTCATAATCCAGGTCAAGAATTTCAATTTCATCTTGGTTCAAAAGCTCATCATCATAAGGTGGGAACAGGAGAAGATCATATACGTACTCTCCCTCATCTGAAATAACAACAACTTCTTGGGCTTTGTAAATAAGTCGGTCTCCTTCAAAACAACTGGCGTTTATCGTATAGGTTCCAGGAGTTAGATTGAAAGAATACTCTGAGTCAGTTGCAATAAAGTACTGCTTAGGAGTAGAATTAACTTCTATAATAGTGTTATTAAGAGGCTTGAAAGTATGCCACTCGTAAGCTGTCCCGTGAATCGTAGACGCGATTGCATTTCCTTGAAAAACTATAATTAGAAGGAATACAAGTGCGAATCTATAGAGCTTTCTAAAATTCACACAGAGTTAAATGATTTTTTAATATAAATCTTTTGCTTTTTTGAGAGAGAATTACAATGAAAAAGATTGTTTATTAAAGACTTATCAAGGAAATAAGAACTTTATAATGCTTTAAATTCTATATCGATCTATAAATGAAGCTAATTCAAAAAAGAATGCTTATATTTACCTTGACTCATATAACAGTGCAATAACTTATAAAGGGAGGCAGTCAGATGAAAAAATCAAAAGTTGTGCGATATCTGGCTTGTGTTACTGTTATACTAACATTGCTGAGTTTGCTACCAGCATGTTCCTTTGCTGCCAAAGACTCTTCTGAATATGGAAACGGCAATCCGAATCAGGATATTCGTGAAGGTGTCCGCAATTCATACGAGAACGAAACTGAAAATGTGGGTGAGGTCAGCGATATTGGATCCTATTCGAAACAACAGGAGAAGCAACAGGAAAAGCAACAGGAAAAGCAACAGGAGAAGCAACAGGAGAAGCAACAGGGAAAGAATCTCAATGTAAAAAGCCGGAACGAAATCTCCGAATATAAACAGGAAAAAAAGCAATTAGAGGAAGAACTCAAGTCTCATAAGCAAGAATACTGGGAGGCAAAAGAAGACTTCCTCAAGATCAGGAATCGTATCAGGGAAGGAAAACTTGACCCTAATTCCGAAGAGGCTCTAAATACCACAAAACTCTACATTAACTCAAGTATTAATTATATGGTAGCTCACCTTTCAAATGTAAAGAGCAACGTAGCACACTCAAGTGGGAACGGAACAAAAGATAGAATTGTTGCCTTGGATGAAAAGATCAAACTGCTTGAAGTTGAGAAAACAAACATTACAAATGCATCAAGCCAGGAAGAGCTTGTGGTCATGGTCAGTTCCGTACGTGGAGTATGGAACAATGCCGAGAAAACCAGCCTTGCAAGCGCAGGGCAGACTGTCAGTGAGAAAATGGGAGAATATCTTGAAAAATCCGAAAATCTCTCTGAGGTCCTTGGAGTAAGAGTCGAGAGCCTGAAAGAAACCGGCATTAATACAGCTGAGCTTGAGACCAAACTTGCTAGTTATACTTCTTATATTAAATCCGCACAGGAAAAGAGAGAAACGGCAGATTCTATCTACAATGATGAGAATGTCACTCGGAATGACGTGCAGAAGGCTAATAATTATCTTCGTCAGTCTCTCAATGATATTAGCAAAGCAAATAAGATACTCAGAGATATTTTCGTCGAATTGAAAAAATACGAATTTGAAAAATATAACAGCACTGAAGCCAGTAACATAACAGCACTGAAACCAGTGACATAACTGAGATTAAGTTCAAAGCAACCTGAGAACTGCAGTCAACCATACTGATAAAGTATAATTGCACTTAACAGTACTGAAAATATAATACTGCAACCAACAGTACTGAAAATACAATAAGCAGAATTAAAAGTTAAGAGTTTGTAAGTATCCCTCCCATCAATAAAACGAAGGTTAATTAAATAGGGAAAATAGTAGCTCAGAGTATGAGACTTGAAAAATTACTTATAACTAAATAATTGAGGAGGCAGAAAATGATTAAATTCGCTCACCTGCTCGTATTATCAGCTTTAATTGTCTTGCTTGCAGGATCTGGCTGTGTCGGAAATGATACACCTGATATTGAAAAAACAGAGGCAGGTCCAAATTCCGTCGAGGTCAAGAATGGATCCCCAGATGAAGATCTGGATACCAGATTATTGCAGGCCGAAATTCAGGAGCTTAATTCTGAAATGGAAGAACTCAAGGGCATGCTTGAAGATGCAAACCTTGAAGATGAGATAATAATTGAAGAATTATAAAATGGAAAGAAATTAAGTGAAAATCAGCTACAAAATAGCTTTCACTTAAAAAACATTTTCTCTTTGTTTTTGATTCTCTGAATTTCTTCTTCCAGCGCCTCTATTCTGAATTCAAGTTCATGGACATCTTTTTTGGTAAAGATCTCGGCTTTCGAGATAGATTCCTGAATCTTCTCTGAGATTTTCTTTTCAAGATCAATCTTCTGTTTTTTTCTTTCTTCTAACATATCCTGGATAACTTTCTTGCCTTCTTCCTTACTGATGTCTCCTTTATCGACAAGCTCCTTTACAAGGTCATTTACCTTATCTTCGGTTATTGCCCAGAGACCGGCTCCTATAAGTCCGAGTTTTCTAACGGATTCTCTCATGTACAAACACTCGCTTTTGATTTATCAATCTTGAAAACCTTAAATGATTACTTAAATGAGGTTCTTATATGAAGTAATTACATGAAGTAATTACATGAAGAACTTATCTGAAGTAGTTACATGAAGAATTTATGTGAGGTACTTGCATTAAATTCTTACAGGTAAATAATTAATTATTATGATCGTCAGGGATGTATTAAAACTTCCTCTGTGTGGGAGAGTAACTATATTTCCTTATCTTTCCTGCTTTTGTATGATATTCTTATGTAATCTATTTTATGTGGCTGTTTTTCTATGTAAGAAACCTGCCTTTTATTACCTTTCCAATAGTATTGAAATTAAATCAGCCTGTAGATATAAACCTAGATTAACTTAATTCAACTGAAATCCAACCTAGATGAACCGAGATAAAGCTAAACCTAGATGAACCGAGATAAATCAAAATAAGTCAAGATAAATAAATCACTTAAGTAGTCATTTTAACGTTAACAGATTACTTATCCGAAAGAAAATATATAAATATATTAATTGGTGATGTTAATTGGGGGTAATTTTATGGCAGACACTTTAAAAGTTTCACCAACTATATGTGCATATCCTGACGACAAATATGAGAATCTTGAAATTGAAGTAGTTCTTCCTGGAGTGGAAAAGAAAGATATTTCTTTTAAGATTGCCGAGGACGGTTTTTATATAAAGGCCGCCAAAGAAGGGGTTGAGTATGCAGACAGTTATGCAATCTGCTGCCCAGTAGTTCCGGAAAAAGCCGTCGCTAAGTACTCAAATGGTGTACTTAAAGTTACAGTACCTTATCAGGAGCCTTTTGAAGAAGCCGTGGATGTAAAAATTGAGTAATCTAACTGGACTCTTTATTTTTTCAAGTATGTAAGTCGTTATTATATAAATTTAATCCTGTTAGAATCCTGTTAGAATCCTGTTAGAAAAGAGGTTTTCGAATGAAGAAGATGACAGAACAACATCTTATCAATGCGTTTGGAGGGGAAAGCCAGGCGCATATGAGGTATTTGCATTTTGGAAACCAGGCTGAAAAAGAAAAATACAGCAACGTAGCCCGCTTATTTCGCGCAATCGCCCACGCTGAATATGTACATGCAGGTGACCATTACCGGGAGTTAAGACATCTTGATGGGGGATTTGTGGCAAATAGTATGGCAACTTTTGGCCCTGGTGATTCCAAGAAAAACCTTAAACTGGCTATTGCCGGCGAGACCTTCGAAATTGAAGAAATGTATCCTGTTTACATAGAAGTAGCAAAATTCCAGGGAGAAAAGGGGGCACAGAGAAGCTTTGAATGGTCATATGCAAGTGAGAAACTGCACAAACAGCTTTTTGAAAGAGCATTGGAATCAGTAAATTCTGGAAAAGACATTGAACTTGGCCCTATCCAGGTTTGTGAAGTATGCGGATATACCCTCGAAGGGGAAGCGCCCGACATATGTCCAGTATGTGGGGCATTAAAAGACAACTTTACTGCGTTTAAATGAGTGCTTGAAAGGCGCTTATGAAAAACATCCTGAGACTGCTCTGAACCCGACTGCAAGAAAGATTATTCTGGAATGTAAAATTACTCTGGTATTTTATTGTTTTTTTCCCTGTTTTCAAGCCAGTCTGCAGCTCTGGGCCAGAGCGACAGCGAGATTATCATGGTAATTACAAAAACAAAAATCGAACCCGCAGCCATATCTACCCTGGTGTAGGCCATCTCTCCTCTTGATATGTTGGTTAAAAGAGTCCCGGAAAGAAAAAGGATAACAAGCACTATCGAGGTGGCAAGGCTTAACAGAAACACTATTCTGGGTCTGTTGTCTGTTGATCCGATTTTTACCATACAACCCTCCAATTTAACTTTTCAATTCAATGTTCCAATTTAACTTTTCAATTTAATGTTCCAATTTAATTTTATAAACGTTAAAACTAAAACTATCTTCGCAGTTCACTTAAAGCTTGCTTCTTTTCATTAACAGGGAATTGGCAGTTACTGATACCGAACTCAGTGCCATAAAAGCGGCAGCAAGTTCAGGCGTAATCAGAATCCTATGAAAGAAAGGATAAAGAATCCCGGCTGCGATAGGAATACCTATAGTATTGTACCCAAAAGCCCAGATGAGGTTCTGCTTGATCTTATTTATAGTAAGCCTGCTGAGTTTAAGGGCTGCGACCACGTCTCTAGGATCGTTTTTTATAAGCACGATTTTTGCGGATTCCATTGCCACATCCGTACCTGCTCCCATTGCAATTCCAACATCTGACTGAATCAACGCAGGAGCGTCATTAATGCCGTCACCCACCATTCCTACAAGTTTTCCCTCTTCCTGAAGTTTCTTAATTTCATTTGCTTTCTCTTCAGGAAGAACCTCGGCAAGCACTCTGGAAATCCCGACTTCTTTTGCTATTGCGCCAGCTGTAATAGCGTTGTCGCCGGTGATCATAGCTACTTCTATATCCATTTTCTTAAGAGTCTCAATTGCCTCCCTAGAGTTTTCCTTAAGGGTATCGGCAACTGCAACAAGACCTATGGTTTCTGCCCCGATAGCTACAAGCATTGCAGTCTTACCGTTTTCCTCAAAGGTTCGCATTTCAGCTTCCAGCTCTTTAAAAGAAATTCCGTTTTCTTCCATAAGTTTGCGTGTGCCAAGCAAAATCTTTTTTTCTTTGAAATAAGCTTCCACTCCTTTTCCTGGTATGGAGCGGAATTTCTCAGCTTTTTCAGGGCTAATCCCCCTCTCTTCAGCCCCTTTTACTATAGCTTCCCCAAGAGGATGCTCGGATCCTCGCTCAGCTGTTGTTGCAATAAAAAGCACCTCATTTTCTTCGTGACCTGCCGCTGCAAGTACATCTGTGAGTTTTGGAGCGCCTTCTGTAAGAGTGCCTGTTTTGTCAAAGACAATGATGTCAAGTTTATGTGCCCTCTCAAGGGCTTCCCCGCCTTTTATAAGAACTCCGTTTTCTGCACCTCTACCTGTGCCAACCATAATAGCAGCAGGAGTTGCAAGTCCGACTGCACACGGACATGAGATTACAAGAATGGTAATGGCAATAAGCAGGGAAAAGAGGAATGGGCTGTTCCCTCCGAGAGCAGTGGACTCTCCTACTCCATAGCGCCAGTAACCTACGAAAAACCAGAAAAAGAATGCCAGAAGCGCAATAATATGCACGGCTACTATGAAGTTTCCGGCAAAAACGTCGGCAACCCTCTGGATGGGAGCTTTTGTGGTTTGGGCAGTTTCCACAAGTCTGATTATCTGGGCAAGGGCAGTGTCAGCTCCGACTTTTGTAGCCCGAAAGTTAAAAGCCCCTGTCCTGTTAAGAGTAGCTCCTATTACGGTATCTCCTGGACCTTTTTCTACAGGGATACTTTCTCCAGTGAGCATGGATTCATCTACTGCAGAATGCCCTTCAACTACAATTCCATCAACTGGAATTTTTTCTCCAGGCCTGACAACAACAATGTCACCAACTACCACTTCCTCAACAGGAACTTCTTTTTCAATGTCATTTACAAGGATTCTGGAAGTTTTTGCCCTCAGCCCTATCAGTTTTCTAATTGCTTCAGAGGTCTGGCCTCTTGCCCTTGCCTCTAAGTATCTGCCAAGGACAATAAAAATAATCAGGAAAGCTACAGTGTCATAATAAAGGCTGTTATATCCGGGACCAAGATCAAGAAATGTGGCTGCTACACTGATAAGGTAGGCTGAGCCTGTCCCTGCTGCAATTAGCAAGTTCATGTCAGTTACGCCGTATTTGAAGCCCTTGATAGTTCCAGCAAAAAATTGTCTTCCCGGGAAAAGCAAGACTAGCGTGGAAAGTACAAAAAGCACGATATGATTGGAAAAGAAAGCCGGTACAAAGGATAGGAAAGGAAACATCATGCTCATGTTTCCAAAACCTATTGGGATTCCCAGGATAAGAGCAATTATCAGGTTATTTCTCTGCCTTCTGATCTCGGCATTCCTAGATATTTGCTCTCTGTCCTCATATTCGACAGTCTCAGCCCAGACTGATGCTCCATAGCCAATTTCCTGGACTGCAGCAATAATCTCCCTTACGGAAATCCGGGCTGAATCAAATTCTACAACGGCTTTTTCAAGTGGGAAATTTACTGAGGCTGAAATTACGCCCTCGGTCTTGTTAAGAACTTTCTCGATATTTGCAGCACAGGAGGCACAGCTCATGCCTTCAAGATTTAGAGTTACGGTATCTTTTTCTACCTTATATCCGATGGATTCTATAGCTTCCTCGATTTCCTTTGTAGAGATCAGTGAGGGATCAAAACCAACTTTTGCTCTTCCAAGCTCAAGGTTGACAACTACTGAGTCCACGCCTGCTTTTCTCTTCAAGACTCTCTCAATATTTGCGGCGCAGGCCGAACAGGTCATACCAGAAACACCAAGCGTGATTTCTTTTAGCCCTGCTTTCGAGCTTGAGATTTGCGTTTTTTCTTCATTCTCATCTTTCTTTTCTTCTTCCAGTTCGCATATTTCAGTTAGAGGACAGGTTTGAGGAGTCTCTTCAGGCTCTTTTGATTCCTTTAAAGCCTTCTCCGCAGCCTCTGAAGTTCCCCCTGCGAGCTCTGTTGTGCCGGAAACTTCTGTCTGAGTCTCTTCAGGACGAGTCTCTTTCAGAGTTTCTGTTTCGTTTTCTGTTGAATATCCCGCCTTCTGGATAGTTGCTTTTATCTCATCCAGGCTTACTTTTTCAGAATCAAAGCTGACCGTTACGCGTTTGGATTCGAGATTTACATCAACGGATTCTATTCCCTCAAGAGAAGAAATAGCATCCGCTACTCTTTTCTGGCAGTGACCACACGTCATGCCATAGACTCCAATAGTAACTTCCATGGATATGCCGCCTATCCAAATCTTTCAGGATTACCAAGTATTTAATAAATTTTTCCGGGCTCCTCTATAGTTTTATAGCCAGCTTTAAGCAACGCCATCTGTATGACATACGCATCAGTTATCCGGCTGTCATAGGCTATATTTATTGTTTTTTCAGGAATATTAATACTTACTCTGGAAACCCCATTTATAGATATAATAAGTCTTGTAACCATATCCTTGCAGTACCTGCATACTAGATCGTCTACTATGAATGTTGTCTCTCCGATGTGTTCACCCCCGCAGTACAGCTGTTTTCAAACAGACGCACCATCTACTACCTATATAGTAAAAATTTGTACTTTAAGTATATAATTAATTCTTTGAAAAACCTACATGGAATTTTTACAAGGGCTCATATCCGGTTTCTCGGATTGCAGACTTGACCTTTTCAAGATCTGCCTTCCCTTTTTCATAATCAACAGTTACCTGTTTAGTCTGAAGATTAACATCCGCTCTCTGTACCCCTTCTACAGCTTCAACCGCTTTTTTAACCCTCAACTGGCAGTGCATACAGGACATGCCTTCAACTTTTATAATCTCTTGGACTATCGTTTCTCCCTCCGTCTAATTTTAACTGAATAATTTGACGTAACAATTTGACATAATAATTGACATAATTTGTGGAATACTAGGAAATAATATAGGTCCGGTTTGCCACAAATTCTTTGCGTAGAGAATTGCATTAAGGCATCTTCTCCTAGAGTAAAGCCTCTAACAAGGTTTTTTTTCTATTTTTATTTATTTTGATACTCTGAATTGGGATTTCACCCACCACCAATTCATAGAAAGATGCACGAGCACAACCAACCGAAGCCCGTTATTAGGTGCAGATTCATTAAAGTCTGGGAATCATCCCATCCCAACAAATCGATGAACCACAGCCTTATGTCTGCTAAAAGTTGTAACACGAGCAGAAGAAAAAGTGAGATATTAAGTATCTGGAGCTTGAGTTGTTTAGACATTACTGACATCCTTAGCCCTTTAACACTGCGCGATTCACTACATTCTGGGGTTTGCCTTTCGTAAACATCTCCACATTCTCAATACTCACATAAGTGCACTCATCTAAAGATTCTTCAGATAAAAAGGCAATATGTGGAGTCAGCACCACATTATTCATTTCCAATAGTGGGCTATCCATAGGTAGCGGCTCCTTTTCAAAGACATCCAGCCCTGCTCCGGCAATCTTTTTCTCCCTAAGAGCTTTTATGAGGGCAGCTTCATCAATCACTTTTCCCCTAGCTGTGTTGATCAATATAGCACTAGGCTTCATCTTTGCCAGTTCTCGCGCACCTATCATATGCTCTGTTTCAGGAGTCAGTGGCACATGTAATGTAACTATATCACTCTCTGAAAGTAGAGTATCCAGATCCACGAATTTTATCCCTAGGGCTTTTGCTCTCTCAGGACTGGGGTGAGCTGTAACAGAGAGCACATTCATATTGAATCCATGTGCGATCTGTATAACTCGCTTACCTATTTCTCCCGTTCCAAGCACACCTATAGTTTTGCTCATGAGTTGGTTGCCCACATAGTATTTCCAATCGAATAACCCTTTTCGTAGGTTTATATCTGCTAGGTGGATTCTTCTTAGAAGGTTCAGAGACAAGGCAAAGACAAACTCCGCTACCGAATCAAAGGCATAGCTGGGAACATTCGATACAATCACTCCGTGCTCGGTGGCTGCCTCCAAATCTACATTGTCGAAACCTGTCTGCCACAGGGAAATCATCTTTAACCTGGGCGCAGAATGCAGAGCCTTAGCGTTTACTCCGTATCTTCCTACTATTACGACTTCTACGCCCTTTATTCTCTCAATGAACTCGTCATGAGACGCGGG
>LSQX01199742.1_pt2 | contig 13613 bp, 10 predicted proteins | sample 654561 | NCBI WGS metagenome assembly LSQX01 (sample SAMN04489861, study PRJNA283612) | anaerobic digester metagenome | isolation source: 4 biogas reactors fed with cattle manure at either 37C or 55C with and... | place: Denmark: Kongens Lyngby | collected 2014 | reverse complement strand
GCAAACGGTAAAGTCGGAGGTGTCACCTTCTTCAAACTCAACGATCGCTTCGTACACGCCGTCCCCGTCCGGGTCGGTGAGCGCAACGGCGGCCTCGCCGTCAATCGCCCAGCCGTTGAATTTGCCGTAAAGGCGGGGACTCGCGTACTCGTGAACGACCCCATCCTCAAGTTTCACGTATTCCGTCGTTTTAGTCGCGCTGTCATACGCGAACAAATACTTACCGGCTTCATAGGTAATCTCCGAAGCGTCGCCCATGCCGGCCGGAGCGCCGTCAAGTTTGTATTGCTCTTGCGCTCCCCATCTTTGACCCCACTGGTCGTCATACCATTTCCGCGAAACGCAAACGGTGAAGTCGGAAGTGTCGCCTTCCTCAAACTCGATCTCCGCGGTATAGATACCGTCCCCGTCCGGGTCGCTCATAACGATCGCCGTCTCGCCGTCGATCGCCCAGCCGTTAAACTTCCCGTAAAGGCGGGGATCAATTTCCTCTATAATATCCTCTTTCATGACGAGCTCGTCGGTAATAAGCAACTCTTCCGGGTCAAACCGCACGGTAAGGGTGCCGTTCGCCCAATGCCAGATCGAACCCAGTCCGCCGCCGGTCGGGGACGCGGGAGCCGGATTGATATAATAGTTGTCGACGCCGTAGCAGACTTCCCATGTGCCATCGGTAACCTTGTAGTAATGGCCGTCGTAAGTCTTATCGCGATTATCATCGGTCAGTTCCACGGTAAAGGTATAGATCCCGTCCTCTCCCTTTTCCATAACGTAGTCGGGGTCATCGGGCGCGTAGTTATTGAAACTCCCGCCGAGATACCACACGACGTCCGCTTCGACTTCCCTCCATTTGGCGTAAAGAACAAAACTAGCTTCGACTTCGAGACTGAAATCATATGGCTCCTCGTCGTCTTCGTTCTTGAACCATCCCAAGAACTCATACCCGGCGCGGGTCGGCGCCAGCGGCTCGGTCGCCTTGTCTCCCTTCGCGAGTTCCTGCGCGGCGGGGCCGGCCGGAGCTCCCTCGTAATTTAGATCGAACTCGACGGTATACTTGGTCTCGCCGCAACCGCTAAGCAAAATACCGCCGATAAGCAAGAAAAGTATAAAAAATTTCTTCATCTTCTCCATCCTTTCTTTTTTTTATGATCCGATTATAAATCCATACGGGCCGATAGCGGGACAATTATCAACTTCGATTAATTTCCCGATCTGAATTTCCTTAAAATCAAAAACAAACTTCTCCGGCGCGGGGCCGAAATTAACGGCGACGACCACCGCGTCCGTCCCGTGAGATCTCTTAAAAGCCAAGAAACGCGGGCCGGCAGCCAAAAGAGTCATGTCCCCCTTTTTCAACGCGGGCGAGCTTTCCCGAAAACGGCAGACCGCGCGGATAAACTCCAACTCTTCCTTGCCGGTCGCTTCCCACGGGAAAGCCCGACGATTGTCGGGATCCTCGTCGCCTTCAAGGCCGACCTCGTCGCCGTAATAAATGAGCGGCATCCCTTCAAATGTCAAAGTCAGGGCCAAGGCCAGATAATGAATTCTCTCGTCCGCAATCGCCGTTCGGAAACGCGCGGTATCGTGCGAACCGATTAAATTGACGAGATAATTAAACGACGGCGTTTTGTAAAGCATCTTGTTCCCGCAAATCTTCCGCCAAAAAGCGAGAGCGTCAATCTTCCCGCGGGCGAATTCGATAAGCCATTGCCGGTATTTATAATTGGTTACCGTGTCAAACTGATCGCCCTGCATCCATTTCGAGGCGTGATTCCACACCTCGCCGAAAATTAATATATCGGGTTTTACCGCTTTTAGTTTCCGGCGAAACTCGCGCCAGAAACTTGACGCGACCTCGTCCGCGACATCGAGCCGCCAACCGTCGATATCCAACTTTTTTGTCCAGTAGCGCGCGACGTCTGTCAAATAAGCGATTACTTCGGGATTGGCGGTATTAAAACGCGGCATCTCCGGCACCGCCCCGGCGAAAGTGTCGTAGTTACAGCGGCTGGCGTCGACGGGAAAATCGTAAATGTAAAACCAGTCGCGATAAGGTGAGGACGCTCCTTTTTCGATAACGTCGCGGAACAACTCGTTTTCCGCGCTGCAATGATTAAAAACGCAATCCAAAACGATCTTCATGCCCTTGGCGTGGGCCGCATCCACCAATTCTTTAAGACCTTCCTCGCCGCCGTAAATTTCCTCGATTTTATAATAATCGGCAACGTCGTATTTATGATAGGAAGGCGAGTAAAACAGAGGGCTCAAATACAATATCTTGGCGCCGAGCGACCGTAAATAATCAAGTTTCTTGATGATCCCGGCAAAATCCCCGCCGTAATAAGCGCCTCGGTCGGGCGGGGCGCCCCACATTTTTACCCCCGGCGGGTTGTTAAGGGGGTCGCCGTCGTAAAAACGGTCGATCCATATTTGATAGATTATCTCCCCCTCCGCCCAGGCGGGCGGGGCGATAATATCGCAAGCGTTAACGGCCGGATAATAGAAATAATTGCAGGGCGCGGGGTTTTTCATAATGCCGTCGGCGGTATAGGCGAAAACATCCGCTCCCGCACGAAGCTCGAAATAATACTTGAAATGCCTCTCCTTGACCGCGAGCGTCGCTTCATAAAGCGCGTGAACGCCGTCGTCAAGGATTATCTTCATTTCCTTTTCAAAAATCTCGGGCCCGTGATCATAGAGATTTTTAAAGAAAACTTTAACTTTAGAGAAAACATTGCTCCGGACCCTGATCCGGACGTTTATCTTATCCGCGGCGACGGGATAAGCAAACAAGTAGTCGGAAAAATGTACGATGTCGTAAAGCATTTTATTTCCCGCCGCCCTCGGTCAAACCGCCGATAAAATTCTTCTGTAATGAATAGAACAGGATAATCATCGGGATGCTCCCCAATACCGCGCCGGCGCAATAAATGCTCCAGTTGATGCCGTATTGCCCGGTAATCATGCTTTGCAAGCCGACGGCAAGCGGCATCGCCTCGACGTTCGTTGTCATCACGGCGCTCGCGATCGTGTACTCGTTATAAGCGATGACGAAACTCTGGATCGCGACAATCGCGAGCATCGGTTTAGCGAGCGGTAAAGTGATCTTGGTGAGAATCTGAAAGACCGAAGCCCCGTCCATCATCGCCGCCTCGTCAATCTCGTAAGGAATGGAATCAAAATAACCCTTCGCGAGCATCACGAGCCCGGCCGAAGCAAGCGTGCAGTTGACGATCACCAACCCCATCATCCGGTTCAAAAGTCCCAGGCGCACAAAAATTTGAAAAATCGAGACCATCGACAAAGTCAAGGGGAAAATCTGAATCAATAAAACAAAATTAAACAACTTCCGCTTACCGTAAAACTTCAGACGGGAAAAAACGTAGACAGAAACGGAAACCAATATGACGGCCGCTATCATCGTCAAGGTGGCGATTAAGAGGGAATTTCCCAGCCAGTTAAGAAATTTCGTTTCCGTAAACAGCCGCTTGAAATTATCGAGCGTGAACCCCTCGGGAATAAACGTGTTCGTGGAAATAACGTTCTTACCGAGGGCGATAAGGACGATATAGACAAAAGGGAAAAGCGTGATGATCGCCAACATAAACAATAACGCGTGCAAGAATACCCTGGAAATAATTTTCTTTCGCATTCTTTTCACCTACGCTTCCATCCTTTTTTTGTTAACGCGCATGGTAATAAGCGCAAATACAGCGACAAACACAAAAATGACTACCGAATAGGTCGCGGCGAGAGCGTACCGTTTCGAGTTAAAAGCCGTGTTAAAAACATAAGTTATCAATAAGTCGGTTGCGCCCGGTTGGCCGAGAACGTCGCTCGCCGGACCGCCCTGCGTAAGCATGTAGACGCCGAACTGGTTAAACTGCATAATAAAGCCCATAATCAGCGTCGGGATTAAGGCCTTAAACACCAGCGGCAGGGTGATATGAAAAAATATATAAGAGCGCGAGCCGCCGTCGATTCTCGCGGCCTCGTAATATTCCTTGGGGATTGATTGTAAAAAACCCGAAGCCACGACCATGTAATAAGGGAAGGAAAACCAAACCATGACGAAGACGGTGGAGACGCGGGCCATAATGCGGTTCGTGAGCCACGGCACCTTGCCGAGACCGACGAGCGCCAGGAGTCGGTTTATCAGCCCCCCCTCGGTTTCAAGCAATCCCTGCCACATAAGCAGCGTTATTACCGCCGGGATAACCCAGGGAAGTATATATATCAGCCGGTATACCCTGGCGACTTTCATGCCCGCGGTTTCCAGAAGCGTCGCGAGAAGAACGCCAAAGATGAAAGATATGGCGATTACCGAGAACGCGAACACAAAAGTCCATAGCCCCATTCCCAGAAGTCCCTTGACGCCCTCGGTAAATATCTGACGGTAGTTCGCGAAGCCGACCAAACCGTAATCGCGCAAGTTAACGCCGCTGTAATTGGTAAACGATAAGTAGAAATTATGAAATATCGGGTAAACATAAAACATGCCCAAAAGAACGAGGAAGGGAATCATCAACCCCCAGGCGATAACCGTCCGTTTCAGGCTATGCCTTTCCCGCGGGCGCGTCCCTTTCCGTCTTTTCAAAATGATATACGCGGCCGCACCGGCGATAACCGCGGCGGATACCAAAACATACGCCCACCAGGGAATGCTAACGTACTCCGCCGTCTCGTTCATAAGCAAGACGTTTCTTCGGATATACTCCGCCAATTCCGTAAGCTTATACATGGCGTCAACTTCGTTCCCGGCGCTGTCGCCGAAGAAAATCGCGCGAAACGCGGTCGTCGTGACATCCTGGTTATACCACAGCGTTCCTTCCGGAATATTGGGAAAAGGTTCGACGTTAAACCCGATTCCGCTAAAATCGCGCAGGATTTCGTCCGATTGGATATAGTCGCTTTCGATCACGGAGATATTTGTCGGGTTGCGCTCGCCCGTTTTTCGCTCGTAATTATTCCCCGCCTCAATTAAACGCTGCTGGTTCGCGTCTTCAAGGATAAACGCCAAAAAATCGCGGGCCGCGGGTAGATTCCGCGTGTATTTATTGATAACGAAACCCTCGACGGTCGTGATCGGTTTGGCGTTATCGGGAAGCGGCGCGATGCCGTAATTCACCCCGGCGTTTTGAAAAATTTGCGCCGACCACAAACCGTAGAAAAACATCGCGACCCTGCCCGCCGCGAACTCGGCGATGATATCGCTGTAGTCTTTTTTGTTCGGGTTATTTAAGACCATTCCTTTGGCCTTAAGTTCTTTGATTTTAGCCACGTAGTCAAGCATTCCCGGGTTATCCAAACCGACGTCATACGCGTTATAATCGCCGTTGGCATGTCTTCCGTAATAATAACCGCCGTATTCCCGGATCAAGGGGTAGTTAAACCACATATCGGTGGCGTTTAAATACAATCCCCTTTGCGTAATATTCCCGTCATCGTCGGCAATCGTTAGCTCCTCCGCTTTTGCGAAAAGATCTTCCCAAGTTTCGGGCAAATCCTCGGTCGCAATCAAGTCTTTGTTATAAATAAGCCCGTAGGCGGAGTTTGAGTAACCGACGCCGTAAACCTCGTTGTTGAAAGTAAAGGCCTCAAAAGCGACCGGGCAGAAACGGCCGCGCATTTCGGCGGAAATTTCCAACGGCTGTAAATAACCCGACTTTACAAGCCCGCCGATATCGGGGGCCTGCATGTAGACGATATCCGGACGCTCCTCGAGCTCGGCGTTGTTCACCAGGGCCGCGGGCACCGTGAATATCTCCAGCTTTTGATAGACCTTGACCGTGACGCCGGTTTTTTCCTTAAACTCGGCGGCCAGATCCTCCATGACTTCTTTTTCCCGGGAAATCGCGCCGACCCAAATCCTTATTGTCCCGTCATCGGCCTTGGGCCTGATTATGTTCGCGGAAAAAACGAACGCGGCGAAAATCATTAACAAGGCAATAATTATTTTTTTCATTTCTCACTCTTTCCCAAAAAATTATCAAACGATGCGGTTAAATTTCTCCGCGAGTCTGGCCGCTTCTTCCACGTCGCCAACCGGCAAGGCGATCGAGAAATTGCCTTTTTTCAGTTTATCGATATTATTCTCGATTTCGGAGAAATCCTCGCAATCGATCGCCAGGCAAACCCCCGCGGCGTCCTCAATCAAACTGTCAAGATGATCGATTGGCCGGGGAGCGTTTGGATCGGTTGCGAGCCATAGATTGGCGACGTTGTTCAAACCGCATATTTCTTTAACGAGATACATCGCCCGCGAATGAGAGTGCATATGCCCGACGCCGAAATGGTCGATTACCTTTTGCGTGTGAGGCCGGCAAAACTCGTTATAGAGTTCCCCCGAAATCATGCAGGCGATATCTTCCGACATATTGATCACATCTTTCGCGTAGAAAAGCCCGTACGGAGCGTCTTTTAAGTATTTCTCCGCCAAGTCGTAAATATCCCCGGCAAACTTAATCGTCGCGTCGGCGCAAAAATCGAGCAACTCGTGCAGCGCGTCGGGGTCATCGTAAAAATCGTAATAAATCGCCTCCCCCCTTAAAGCGTGCGCCAGGTCAAGCGGCGAGAAAAAGCCGCGCATGAACGGGATGCCGCTTTCCGCCGATATCTTTAACATTTCCTCGCATATTTGTAAGAATTTCTTATACCATTTTGCGGTGCCAAGCGGCGGGAGTCGTTTCCAATCGCCGATCTCCTTTAGAATCGGGCGCGACCAACTCGTGTTCTTTCGAAAATCAATCTCCCCGCCAACGAAAGCCGAGTAATCGCCGATCCCGAGCGCCGGGGAAATTGTCGGAAGCATGTTGTCGTCAACAATCCGCCGCGCCCGGAATGAGTTTTCCAACATCGCGCATAATTCGACTGCGTATTCCTTAATTCCGTCTTCAAAATTATATTTTTCTAAATCAAGCTTGTCGTAAAAATCAACGTCGGTTGGCGGCAGGGCGCGAAACGTCACGTTCCCGCCTTTCCGATCTAAAGCGTCGCGGTAAAGTTTTTCGAGCATGGCGACGGTTTTTTCAAGATCCGGTTTGTACCACGACAGTTCTTTAAACATTGCCTTCGACCTGTCCGGTAAGAATTTTCACGGCCGTCTCCGCGGCGCTGGCGGCGTCGGGGCTGTAAGCGTCGGCGCCGATCTCCCTGGCGAAGGCCTCCGTCACCGGGGCGCCGCCGACCATGATCTTCACCTTGTCCCGCAAACGGGCCCGCTCAATATCCGCGATAATTTCTTTCTGAGCGATCATCGTCGTCGTAAGAAGCGCCGAAAGACAGAGTAAATCGGGCTCATGCTCTTTGATCGCGGCGATAATCGTGTCGGAATCCACGTCGACGCCCAAATCAAGACAATCGATCGCCTGGCCCTCGAGCATCATCTTAACAAGGTTTTTGCCGATATCGTGAAGATCGCCTTTCACCGTGCAAATAATCGCTTTCCCGATCGGCTTCACGCCCGACTGCGTCAGAACGGGGCGCAAAATCTCAAGACCGGCGTTCATCGCCCGGGCCGCCACAAGCACCTCGGGGACGAAAACTTCGTTGTTTTTAAACTTACCGCCGATTACGTTCATTCCCTGGATAAGTCCGGAATTGAGGATCTCCCGCGGCGACAACCCGGCATCAAGCGCATCTTGAACAAGCGTCCGCACGTCTTTCGCTTTGCCTTTCTGTAACGATAAAGAAATATTCTCCAAAATCATAATATCACCTCAATTTTCTTACATTTATAGTATACATGAAACCGTTTGTATTTTTCATTAAATATCTTGCGATAAAGTAGTAATATATTGTTATTTAAGAAAAAAAAACAGGTTTTTCCCCGTTTCTTCCTCAGTTGTAGATTTTCATATAGCTCGTGGGCGTGACGCCGTAATATTTTTTAAATATTTTCGTAAAGTAGCTTGCGTCGCTCACGCCGACCGCCTCGGCGATTTCCTGGACCGTCTTGCTCGTTGTTTTCATCAGCGCGAGGCTCTGTTCCATCCTGATTTTATTCACGTAATCGGAAAATGTCATATTGAGCTCTTCCCTGAACAGGTGGCTTAAGTAGTAGTTGCTTACGAATACATTCCTCGCGACCGTCTCCAGGCTCAAATCCTTATGATAATTATCCTTAATGTAATTGATAGCGTTAATCAAATGCTGATTGGTCTGCTTCTGCTCGCGGTTCTCGTAGATGACGTTCATGATTTTTTCCATGATTTCCGAAGTGAAATGACACAATTCCTCGAAAGTAATTTTCTCGGTAAGAATCTTCGTGTATTCGGTAATAATCTTGGACATCTCGAGTAACGGCGCGCCGCCGTCAACGCCGGCGCGGATAAGAATCGCGCTTAACTCGAATAACTTGGCCTTAATAATGTCCTCGTTTCCGGAGGAATAAGCGAAGATCTCACAAAGCAAATCGTTTAGGATCCGCTTGGCGTTATTCATATTGGCGGTCTGGATTGAGACGATTAATTCCCGCTCCATCTCGACCGGGAACCTTCGCAATTTCGCTTTCCGTTCGATGGCTTCCAAACTGGCCTTGTTTTGTTTCTTATCCTGCAATAATTCCGAGATTTCCTTTTGTTGTTTCGAGATTTTCAACCGTTGAGCAAGGAATTTGCTCTCCTCCCGGCACATGTAATCAACGATAAAACTGAGCATTTCCGCGGCGCTCGTCATGCTCTCGCACGACAGTTGCTTGACGTCCTCCAAAAACTTTTGCATGTTCTTTTCGTTGATCTCCATTTTAATCGCCCAGTTCTCGAGTTCCTCAAGCGAAAGATCGTCGGCGTCCCAAAGCAGGACCGGCCCGCAGGAAATATTGCCGATAAGTTTTTCCTCGAACAAAATCGGCGCCGAGCATTTTATCATACAGCCGCATTTAAAGATATAAGGCTCTCCCAATTCGGCCGCTTTCCGACCGGAATAAGCCAAGTTCTGAAAGCAGGCCGACGCTTTGCCGGTTTTTTTCATGTACTCGCAAATATTATTCTCCGGAGATAGGCGGTTACAAATCAGTTCCTTGCCTTCGACATCGTGCAAAGATACGTCAATGCCGGTAAGAATGGAAAAGTGTTTGAACAGCTTTGTTAACTCGTTAAAATCAAGGACTTCTTCTAATTTCTTATCAGATATCTTAACGACCATCCGATACCTCCTTTTCCTGCTAAAATGACATATGCTCGATGAATAATTGACTAAAGCGGGGATTATGGGCCAGTTCCACAATCTTAACCTCGCGCGCAATCGCGTCGCATCGCTCGCGGTAAGCGCCGTTAAGCAGTGCCATTCGCGCGCCGCGGCCGCTCGCGTTGCCGAGGGCGGTGATTTTCCCGACGCTCTCTTCAGGCAAAAGCCCGATGGCGACGGCGCTCTTTGGGTTTAAGTAAAAACCGAAACCGCCGGCGAGATAAATACGCTCGATATCCTTCAGGTTTACCCCGGCCGCTTCCGTCAAAACCCGGATACCCGCAGCCACGGCGCTTTTCGCCAGTTGGAATTCCCGGATGTCCTTTTGCGTTAAATAAATGTCGGATGTGATATAGAATCGGCCGTTGCGGAAATTGGCGGCAAGGGGGCTTTTCGCGTCGAAACAGAAGGTGCCGGCCTCGTCAATCAAACCTTCTTTAATCAATATCGCGATTAAATCGACCAACCCGCTCCCGCATATCCCAATCGCGCTTTTGTTACCGACGGTTTCCGTGATTAATTTTCCCTTCTTCAGGTTCGCTTTGGCGATGGCGCCGGCTATCCCTCCCGTTCCGCACTCGATTCGCGCGCCTTCAAACGCCGGTCCGGCGGCGACGGACGCCCCGTAGTATCCGCGCGGGGACTTGATAACTATCTCGCCGTTGGTCCCGAGATCAACCAGGAGGGCGGTTTCCCGCTCCGCCGCGAGATTGCAGGCAAGCATGCCGGCAACGATATCGCCGCCGAGATACGGACCGATTGCCGGAAGCAATATAACCGTCCCCGCGTTTATCCCGACTTCTTCCCCGGGCGTTTCCCTGCGTTCAAGGAATACCGGCGTAAAAGGCGCGACGCCGAGCGGCGACGGGTTAACGTTAGCGAGAATATGAAGCATCGCCGTGTTGGCGGCGATAACGACTTCCGCCACGTTGGCTATCCCATGGTCGGCTTTAAACCAATCGATGATTTCGTTAATTTGCTTTATGGCCGTTTCGTGAAGCGCCGGAAGATGGCCTTCGGCGCATTTTTTTATCCGCGAGACAACGTCGCTCCCGAACATGGCCTGCGCGTTTAACGCGGACGCGCCGGCGACGGTCGCCCCGTCTTCAAGTTTATGCAAATACGCGGCGATTGTCGTCGTCCCAAAATCAATGGCGACGCCATACCCGCTTTTCTTTTCGACAGGAAAGCGCGTTTCCCAATCATCCGGGGTAGCATGATATTCCCCCGTCGAGAGTTCCACCGTCATTTCTCCGGTTACCCTCGTTTGACAGGCGAGCGCGGTTTTTCCTTCCGCCTTGACCTTGCACTTTTTACACACGCCCGCGCCGCCGCAATCCGCAGCAAGATAAAAACCCTTATTCCTCAGCGCGGCGAGTAAATTTGCGCCGCCCGCGACGGTTACTTCCGTCGCCTTCCCGCCGGATATAACCTTTAACTTATAATCGGGGTTATAAAACACAGCCGCGAAATAAGTTACGGTGTTCGGCCCGTTATAATATTTCATACCGGTCTCCGTCGCCAATTCCGCGACGTCGACGCCGACCGCTTCCAGGGAAGGGCAGGCAATCTCGGGATGGCGGCAGGGGGAAGACGGATACGAGCATTCCCGGCAAATCGAACATGAACCCGCCCCGAGAATCGCAAAGTCACAATCCTTTAGACCGCGCCTGATCTCTACAATCAGAGCTTCCATCTCCTTACGGCCGCGTTCCATCCCTTCCGCGTCAAAGGGGTCGTCCAAAAAAACAATCTTGGAAAAGACAAAAGCGCGCTCGTATTTTTTATATTTATCGACCAAAGCGCGTTGGTCGGCGAGCGCCGGCGGGCACATCCAATTGCGGTTATAACGCCCGCAGCGATTGGTTTCGCACCCCTTGAGCAACTCTTCGTTAAATACAATCTTCTTGACGGGTATCTCGCCAACGGCGTCGACCTTTCCTTTAAGCATTTCCTTTAAAATATTTATCAACTCATACCTCGCGTTTACTATCTTAATACAACCAGAAAAAGCCGTAGCCTTTCCCCCGGCGGGTTTATTGCTTTGTTTTAATCAAGTTTTTTAGATTAGGAACGCTATCCTTAATCACCATACGATTAGACGTCTTTCAGGTTCAGTATATCAAATTATCGGTAAAAAGTAAAGAGACTGTATATGGTAATAAAATTGAGCCAAAAAAGTCAAAAAGTTTTTTACAATACCTCATCAATTATTGAACGAAAAACAGCGTTTAAATTTTGATTGGCTCACTAATAAATGAGAACGGCGATTCCAATGATCATCCCTTTTTAAAAATGTGTTCGATAGATAAAGTCCTCGAAATTTACAAACAAAACGTTTATGATAAGGATGATTGAAATTCAATATGCCGATAATTGGTAAAATATATAAAATAATATAAATCGTTGTCCTTCAGCGCGTCGAGTAAATTCCGCCGTCTGTCATGGTTCCTTTCGTAACCTTAACGCCGTGTATAACCTTTAAATTATGAAAAAAGCGAAACCTTTTCTCAGCGGATTTATTACATAGTAATAATCAATTATCCAGATTTGGAACTATATCCTTAAATTTCGTATTTTAATGCCGTCTCTTAGATTCTGTACATCAGATATTTTATATTCCGCGGGTTCTTCATGACTAATTTCGTCAATAAATAATTTTTTACGGTTATGAACCTATATCGCGAGCGCTCGTAAAACGGCATTCAAATACCGGGTTACGTCCCTCGTTTTATTAACTCTATCGCGCCAACTTCCGGACACGGGAAAGATCATGCCGTCGGCTTTAAGTTCGCCGAGATACCAGTTACCGTCCGGATGACGCCCGCGCGTTATCCATTCCCAAACATAAGCAAATTTTCTCTTATCGCTCGCATAAACCGCGATTAGTTTCACGGCTTCAAGAAGGTAAAAGGAACGGATATCGGCCAACTCGCCCGGGAGCGGGCGAAGCGGTTTGCTGTAGATATAATAAACGCCAGTTTCAAGAAGATATTCGCAATACGCTTCCGCCGCTTCGGGCGATAAGTGGTTTTTAAGCAACGCGACGAGATAAAACGAGGCCGGGTTTAAGATTCGTTCCCGCGCCTTTTTCCGGCCAAAGACGTTTTGGAAAGCAAGTTCGTATTCATGGTAGTTGAATTTTCCTTCTTTAACGGCGGCCTCAATCACCTCCCGCCATTTTTCCCTGATCAGCCGCGCTTTCTCGGTTAAGCAAGCGAAAAAAGCAAGCCATCCCGAAAACATGAGTTCGGAAAAAAGTTCCCAATTAATCACCTTTTCGACTCGGTCAGGGATTTTCGCCTCGCCCGAAAGACATTTATTAAGATAATCCAAAGTTTTTCTAAGAAGCGGGCGGGAAGGATCCAACCCTAAAAAATACATCCTTTTTAACGCTTTCTCCGTGGTCACGTCGCGCCAGGAGGCGCCCATCCCGTGAAAATATCCGAACCCTCCGTCTGGATTTTGTAATGTTGCTAATTTATTGATATTCATTTTCGCTCCTTTTAATTAAAAAAATAAGTGTTCAGTGACACTTATTTTTGTTTTTTAGAAGAACACGTTTCTTGCCTGTTGTTTTACTTCCCGCGAAGCGGCAAAAGGAATCCGGGTCGTATAGCCCTTGCGCGCCGCGACGATCATCTTTGTCGGCCAGGTGTTCACGGCGTTATTCCACTCCATAACCGTGTCGTTATAGAGATCTCTTGCGGCGGTGATTTCTTTCTGAAGATAGCTGTTTTGTTGCATTGCGTCGGCGATTACCTTATGGGTCTTCAGATCCGGGTAAGCCTCAAAAGCCACGTTAATCCGCGAATAAATGGAATCCAATTCCTGCGAGACCTCGTTCCGCTCGGCGTCCGTGTGCTTGATTCCGCCCCGGTAAGCGGCTACCGACTTCATGACGTCTTTATCCAAGTCAATCGCTTTGCTTACCAAACCGGCCACATTCTGCAAAATCATTACCCGTTGCTCCAGGTAATTATCAATCTGCGAGGCGTTGTGTTGGATTTTTTGCTGCAGCCTGCGCAAATAATTGCCGGCGCTGATCTTCATAATCAAAAAGATAAGTCCCGGGATAATCAATACCCATAATAAAATCTCAAAAATGAGCGATCCCGCGCCTACTTTAATCGGTAATTGCTTGTGAATAACGTTGATGTCGCGTCCTTCCGGATTAACCGGCGATGTTAATTCGTCCAATTCGTTGGCCATAAAATCCTCCCTTTTTATTTTATTTGATATAAAATCTCGTTTAGTCTTTCGTCCGTTTGATCATCGTATGGTTTCGCTAAGATAAAGGCTAACAATGACTTTCTTAATATAAAAGCGCTTGCAGAGGCGGCGTGCGTTTCAATAAACTTCCGCCAATTGTCGTTATTTTGTTTATTGTTAATGAATTCCCGGCGGCTGACGCCCTCGGTTTTCTT
>LSQX01233727.1_pt1 | contig 13615 bp, 10 predicted proteins | sample 654561 | NCBI WGS metagenome assembly LSQX01 (sample SAMN04489861, study PRJNA283612) | anaerobic digester metagenome | isolation source: 4 biogas reactors fed with cattle manure at either 37C or 55C with and... | place: Denmark: Kongens Lyngby | collected 2014 | reverse complement strand
ATTTAGTAAAGAACTGAATATATATGATAGTGTAAACTTGTTTGGGGATTGATAAAATAAAAGAGAAATCCCATTTGAATCTTACTAGGTTCATCAATATCTACTAAAAGCAAAACGGGCTTCTTATATAAATTATATATTTTTAGAAATAAAAACAACACTCCAAGCACTATGTTTGTAATGCTTTTCGAAAAAGGTATCTTCAATGCAAACTGAAGACTACTATTGTAATGTATTCATATTTTCCTAAAACAGAAAACTATTAAAAACATATGTAAAAAAGGAGTTTCTGTAGTAGCACTCTTTTATCTCAAGAGACTTTATCTAAACGCTTTAGTGCTTATCCTGTTGTAATCTATATATAGCAGGATAAACAATGTAACACAGACCAGCAGGGTCGTAAGGGCATACGGATAAATATCATTAAAGGAACTGATAAGATTGTTGCCTAATAAGAAGGAATTAAATAAAAGCTTTTCAAAAACATCCAACCCTATGAAAGCCAGGAATGAAGGGGTCACGATTATAAAAGTTGAAACAGCTGCTGTCATAATAAAGCTTCTAAGTTTAACTGCCAAGAATGCTATCATAATTCCCGCAAGAATCAGTCCGGATAATTTAATAAGGAATACCAGTATTATATATTCCAGTATTGATGTATTTATTGACAGAGTTGAGAATCTGTTCATGCTAATTATCGGAGCATCCAGACAGGTAAGTCCATAATTCTTTATAATCCTGATTACGTATGGCACATATGTGATAATTATAATCATTATCACCATTGATATTTTTATACCTATCTTATACCAGAATGTCCTCTGTCTACCATATTTAGTAACATTGATTATATTGTATGTATTTTCTCTATACTCAATAACAAAAATATTAACCATGCATAAAATTACTAATATTGCAGTTATCATGGATAATAACAGTATATCTGAATTGGTTAATAGGAGTCTTTCATATCCAAGCTCATACACGAAGGAAATCTTCTCTTTGTTGATATTATCACCCTTCTCATCGAAGATTTTATTCAGCTGCATATCTTTCTCTATGAGGTTATTGAGAACCTTAATCTGATTATTATATGTATTGTTCGGATCTGTTGAAACTAGCCGTTCTTCTTTTACTCTTGATAACTCTTTATTTAGGTATTCTGTTTTATCTTCTGAAATCGGTCCTTTCAATATATCCATATAGTATTCATAATATACACTGTCTATGTCTGCAAATCTCATATCCGAACCATTTGCTGACGTTATCTGAAGAATAAGCACGAAAAACAGAATTAGAAGTGCAGGATTTATAACGAATGACTTATATAACTCATATCTAAGAATACCGGTTTTTGCCTTGGATTCAATCTTTCCACCTATATTGATTCTACTGAGTGCTCTTGATTCGGGTTTAATTTTCTGAACAGAAAAAACCTTTATACAGGCTGTTAAAGCAGCTGATGTGCCTATTATAAGTGATACTAGAAATATATCGCTAAGCGATATCGGAAATCCGAAGATATTTATGTTCAGATATCTTCCTACAATGCCTGATGAATCAAGAAAATTATATATGTTGATATATTTAAATATATTCAACGAAGAGATGGGATCTATTATCATGTTCAATGTAATGCTTAATCCGAAAAAAACTAATATCCCGATGTAACCATACAGTGCTTTTTTGAAAAGTATGAATATAAGCAGCATCAATAACCCAGTTAATGCCAGAGTCATTACGTTATATACATTGAAAATTAGAATATATTGAAGAACAGTAATCCCATATGTTGAGGTCATAAATCCCGTAACCGATTGTATTGGAGCAGATAAATCACCTAAACCATATATCAAGGATGAAACGAATAATGATGAAAGATTTAATAATACGCCTGCAGCAATTACCATTAAAAACAGTGTCACTGCTTTTGCAGTTATAAGGCGAACTCTGCCATACTTCATAGTTTTTAATAGTTCAATAGTATTATTCTCTTTATCTTTAACAAAAACCTGTATGCATATGAACATAACCATGAGTACTGACAGTATCAGCGTAATTCTATTTGATGTCGCACAGATAATACCTTTGGAACTGTTATATTCCACTTTGTTAACACTAACAGATGTATAATCATCTAATGTCTTCTGACTATTTCTCTTTGTAAATTCACTGGTTTGGAATAACGAAGTATCAGATATTTCCTGCGCTTTATGTATAATGGCTCCCAAGTAATTATTATATCCATATGTGTTCTGTACTTCCTTAAGTTTTGTATCCAGCAGATTTATTTCTGTGGTAATATCATGAGTATATATAGAGTATTCAAATGGATTAATATTAGATAATATATATTCAATATCATAACTTGGATATTTTGTCTTTAATGACTGCAGACTCATTTTATAAGCTTTAGAATCAGGAATGTCTTTGTACACATACATGCTGACAAGAATACGGCATATATCAATCCGTTCTGTTAAATATGCAATTGCTGTTTCATCGGTCATTACCATAAGGTCATTATCAATTTTCTTTATTACAGCTATATTGTCGCCATATTCAAAGGTGGAGACTTCATTAACATAAATCCCAGCAATATTCATGATAATTATTATCATCACGAAAAAAAGTATGGTTTTATCAGTAAAACCCTTTTTAAGCTCATAAGACAGTATCTTCAAATTATACTACCTTCTGTTCCCTTTCCTCATCAAACACAAAAAGATATACATCCTCCACCGATGCACGCAATGCTGTATGTATATAATCTTTTAAACTTTCTGTATCCTGTTTATTGTTAAGCAGTACCCTAATAGCAAGTTTATCCATTCCTTTCTGAATATTGCATACTTCAAACTTTCTGGATATTTCATCTAATTTATCTATGTCTGAGTATATTTCATATACCCTGTGTTCAATCATTTTACATAACACATCAGGAGTATCATGATGTACTATTTTCCCTTTTTTAAGAAGGACTATTTCTTTTGCTATAAACTCGACATCAGAGACCACATGAGTGGCAATAATAACTATTCTGTTTAAAGCAAAACTGGATACAAGATTCCTGATCCTTATTCTTTCCTTTGGATCTAATCCTGCAGTTGGCTCATCAAGAATTATTACTTTGGGATCTCCTAAAAGTGCCTGAGCAAGCATTATTCTCTGCTTCATCCCGCCTGAAAATGTTCCGATCTTCCGATTCATGCTCTCATATAGATTTACGCTTTTAAGCAGCATGGGAACCTGTGACTGTATATCTTTTTTTTCCATACCCTTAAGTGAGCCTATGTAAGATAAAAACTGTTTTGGAGTAAATGAACTGTATGCGGCATTATGTTGCGGCATATAGCCTAATATTGAACGATAATCTTTTCCCATCTGTTTAATATCCTTGCCATTGAATACTATACTTCCAGAATCTGCATCCATACTATCGGTAATTATTCTCATAAGAGTTGTTTTGCCTGCTCCATTCGGACCTAATAATCCGTATACGCCCTCTGTAAATGTAATGGAAAAATTATCAAGTGCTTTAACATCCTTATATCTTTTGCATACATTCTTTATAACCAGCTCCATATTGTGCCTCTTCTTTATTTTTACTGAGAAGGCCTGATATCAATAAAATCCATAGATTTATTAATGAAATCAACTGCCTTCATATATCTATATACTACTTTGCCCTTCTCTGTATATCTAAGCAGTATATGCTCGTCATCTACAGCAGCAAATACGGGGGTATATACTCCTGAATATGAAAAATCAACCTCGGTTATACTGTCATCCTTCATATCAAAAACATAAGTGCCTCTATCTTCTGCTGGATTTACACCATCATAATATAAAAGATTGTAAAATATGTGATCACCTGTTACTGTAAATAAACCGCAGGAGACATTCTCTGAATCGTCGAAAATGTGAAGAGTAGTAACTTTGCCTGTCCTCAAACTTTTTTTGCATAAATTAATCTCTTCTGTACCTTCATTAAAATATGAATAATACATATATTCTTTACTGTATTTTATATATGAATATCCTTTTACCTGAATGGTATCAATTAAAGTAAAATCTTCAAGTGAAAATATCCTTATCTCGTACATGTCATTATGAGCATTTCTAAATGTGCAATACAGTTTGCCATCATATACATAAGGCTGTATAGCATCTGTTATTTCGTCTGGTTCGGACAGATATACTGTTTCTAATGTATTCAGGTTTATTGCTACAGCCTGCAAGGTCGATTCTGTATTAACAATCCCTTCCTCATTACTAGCAACTTTGATACTGTTAATGATACCAAATATGTGGTTTTCATAGATATAGGTATTAAAAACCCGGAAATCATAATCGATTTCTCCAAGATATACCCTATTCTCTCCATTAAGGTCTGCTTTATACAGTTTGGATGTCATTAATCCTTTTTCACTGTTCCGAGGTCCCTCAGTGGTAAAATACAGTATTCCGTCTGCAACAAATACGCAATTGATAGAATATTTGTCAGATGAAACTGCTGGGCAGTCTGGATTAGGATTAGTATCCTTATCATATACCTCATGATTACATTGCAAGCGTGTGCATAAAACTGTTTCTTTCCCCGTTATATAATCATAATATGTCATTACACCGTTGTAAGATAAAAAAATTCCTTCTTTGCTTATTGCATTAAATGAGTTAATAAATAAAGTATCCTTCGAGTTATCAGTCACTTTCTTGTTGCATGCTGATAAAAAGATACATAATATTACTATGATATAGACTATCTTAAGCGATCTGCCTTTCATAACTTACTCCAAATTCCTATGGCTCATACATCAGTTCGATGCTATCTGTAAATCCTTTATAGTACACTTCGTGATAACTTTCTGCAGACACTATAATATACCCAGGGTCAGCAAAAATTGCAAAACTCCCATATGCGCTATAATCAGACACAATGCTGTTCTCTTTCACCGATATTTCACCTGTAATGATATTCTGCTGTGTGATTTTTAGTTCTACCTGACAATAAAGAAGATTTGTTTTTTCCGTAATATCAATTTTCGTAGATGCAATCGCATAATCACTATTTTGTGAAATATCTATAAGAGCATACCATTTTGTTGAATGAATAATACAGCTGTACTCTGCCTCATCTGTATCCGCATAAGCAAAAGAGGATATAAGCAATAAAGCTACTAATAGCACCATTGTTATTATCTTCTTTGTCTTTCTAGTTTTCATTATGACTCCCTTCTTTAATAATTATTACTTATTTAATACTATTTATTTTTCAAATAAGAAAAACTACTTACATATTCGCTTAGCTGGTTATTTATCTTATTAATGAAATCTGCATAACCAAGCTCATTTAACTCAGCTATAATTGCATTGAGTTTTGATACATAGTCATTTGGATTAGTAGCCCATAATTCATCTGCCTGCGAAATTAATTCATTGAATCTGACAACATTGTATCCCATGCTTTCAACATCAGGTTTGAATCTTAAGTATGCCGGAGGTTTAAGATTGCTGACTACTTCAAGTTTTTCTTCAACAGAATAGTCATCAACTCTGAAAGGTTCTACAATTATCATGTAATTTGGAGCAGTTAGATTATCACTTCTGGATTCATTCATTTTTACTATACCGTTACTTATAGTATAATTTTTACCTTTAATGCCATAGCGTATAAGGTTTGATAAATACTTGTCAGTAAAAACCCTGCTTAATAGATCATATGCCATATCCTTATTCTCACTCCACGATGATATGGAAATCATATTATTGAAATTATCATTGTATATCCAGTCATTCAAGTAAATGCTTACTACATCAGTTTTATTTGAATAATCCAGTGTTTCATAATCCAGTTTCATAAACCAGTTACCAGAATTTATTACAGCCTTCACGGCATCTGCTATATAATCTTCATAATAATACTTGCCTGCAAAGTATCCTTTTGAATTCCATAATGCCATGGATTCCATAAAATCAAGATACTCATCATCTGTGTATTTGTTTAAAGCATAAGCATTGCCTTCGTCATCATACTTATAACTAATGTTATTATCATCAACATCTATATCTGCATATAAATTATATGAGCTTTGGGATGTGTTATTAATTATCAGCATGAATTCATTTTTATCTACTGCTTCTTTTTCCTGTGAATAAATATCAGAAAGTACCGCATTGATTTCATCCAGTGAATCCACATCTTCCTTTTTCAGTCCTAATTCCTGCATTACAGACTCATTGAACTTTATTTGAGAGCGTTTCCCATATACAGTATCGTTATAGACTCCATAAATCTTGCCATCTATCATAGTAAGATTCCATACATACTCAGGTAATGCATCATAAAGTCTTGTATCACTGTCATTAGTAATATATTCAGTTATTTCCGATACAAGCCCATCCTGAACAGCATCCATATCAGGGGATTCAACTACATTTATCATCTGCCCGAATGTCGGGCTATCCTTATCTGAATCCAGGTATCCAGTGGAAAGTCCGCATGATAAAATATCCACCTGTTCATCGTTCTGCTTAAGCTGTCTTAACCATGGTTGATAATAAGTAAAAAGCTGACCAAGTACAAGTATTTTCTTGTCTTGAATATCTTTTCTTATTTGATCAAAAACCGTCATTTCATTTATAAATTTCACTACATAATCACAACCCTGGGCTATTAGGTAGTTGTTGTACTCTGCTATTATCTCATCAGTAATACCAGCTGTATACTTCTCAATATTATCATACTGCTTAGTCATCATATTCATATAGTAGTATATTAACTGATTAAAATCCGAATAAGCCCATACCAGTACTGTCTTACCAGGCCAGGTAGCCGTATAATCTATATTCCCGTCACTGCCATACTTTATCTCGAAATCCGGATTCACTGATAATGTGGGAGATGGCTCCGAAGAGGATTCATCAGTCTCTGAGGGTAATGAGCTCGTAGTTGGATTTGGTGTATGAGAATTATCACAAGCTGTCAGTATAAATGCAAATACAGCCACAATAACAATCAGTTTAAAAGTTTTACTTTTCATAGTTTGTTACCTCCTTTAGAAGTAATACGAAATAGGGTATGTATAATACCTTTACATATTAATTACGGTCCTACAGACAAATTCGTACTATCAATATCACCTAAACAATAAGCTTCATGATAAGTTGATGCAGAGACAATATAACACCCGGAATCTGGACTTAATCCCGTACTGCCATATGCTACATAGTCAGCTACTATGTGACTATCCTTTGCAGATATCTGCTGTGTAACTGGATCTCTCTGGATAATGTAGAGGTCAACCTGGCAATATAGGGCATTTGTCGGACTGACAGGATAAATTGTTGTAGATGCGCCTGCATAATCATCATTGGCTGTAATATATAAATCTGCATCCCACTCAGCAACAGCTGAAATATATCCATGGTATGAATCCGTTCCTCCAGCAAATGCCAATGCTGTCATGGATAATAAGCATATTAACATAATTATTGAAAACATTATTTTAAATTTTTTCATTACTTTCTCTTTTTAAATAGAATTTATTTTTTTACTTGTTTTTATACTATAACTTTCCCAATGGAACCACCTTCTTATAACAGAACCGATTGTCTGGATGAAAAACATCCTTCATATCGATATGTATCAGATGTATTTTTTATTTTTATTTCACTTCTGTCCTCATTTTATCACTCACTATTCATTTGTCAATCGTTATAATCTATACTGGTCTCTTTTCTACCCTATGGCATTTATTTTGCTTTACACTATATATAACGTAAAAAAAGGGTAGAGGGTGGACAACTTTTAAAAATATTTTTCTTTTCTGGTTAAAATATATCATGCAACATGTTAATTTCCTTTATTCTGCTCCTTTTTATTACTCAGATGGCTTTATATCGATAAAATCCATGGATTTATTTATAAAATCAATTGCTTTCATATATCTGTACACAACCTTACCTTTTTCAGCGTAATCAAGCAGAATATGTTCGTCATCCACTGAGCTGGAAATAGGTGCATATACTCCTGAATATGAAAAGTCTGTTTCAATTATACTTTCATCCTTCATGTTGAATACGTAGGTTCCTCTGTTCTCAGATGGATTGACCCCATCGTAATAAGACAGCATATAGAATATATAATCACCTGCCACAGTAAAAATACCGCAGGATACATTTTTTGTATCGCTAAAGACATGCAAGATTGTTTCCTTTCCTGTTTTAAGGCTTCTTCTACATAAATTAATCTTATCAGTACCTTCTGGTGAAAATGCATAATACATATTGTCCTTACAGTACTTTACAAATGAGAACCCTTTTGTCTGAATAGTATCGACTATAGAAAAATCTTTAAGTGAAAAAACCCTTATTTCAGACAGTTCATTTAATTCAGTACCGAGTTTCCTGAACATGCAGTACAATTTTCCGTCATATACATATGCTTGCAAGTTGCTAGATGTTTCATTGGGTTCAGAAAGATATGTTATCTCCAATGTATTAAGATCCAATGCAATAATCCGTGAGAATGATTGCGTCTCAACATTTCCATCTGCTTCACTAACTACCTTGACGCTGGTTACTATTCCGAAAAGATAATTTTCATGGATAAATGCAGTATGTATTTGAAAACTATAATCAATTTCACCAAGGTATACCCTGTTCTCGCCATTTAGGTCTGCTTTATATAATTTGGATGTTACTATGCCTTTTTCCTTATCGACAAAACCCTCAGTAGCAAAATATAATTTCCCATTCGTAATAAATGCGCATTTTATAGGACACTTATCGGGTGATACTGCTGGACATTCAGGATTAGGATTAGTATCCTTATCATATACATCATGATTACACTGTAAACGCGTGCATAGAATTGTTCCTTGCCCAGTTTCGTAATCATAATATGTCATCACCCCTTTATCGGATACCAGTATACCTTCTTTACATATCGCATTACGGGCATTAATAAGCAATGTATCCTTCGAATTATCTGCTTTGCTCCTTCCACACCCAGTTAACAGCATACTTAGAATTAGTATTGCCAATATTATTTTTAATGCACAATTTTTCATAATAACTTCATATGATTCCTTCCCTTGTAATCTAATAAATAATTAAAATATAACTTAAATAATTATGACCCTACAGACAAATTTGCATTATCAATGTTACCGTTACAATATGCTTCGTGGTATGATACAGTTGAAACTATATAGTACCCTGAATCCGAGCTTAATCCTGTACTGCCATATACTACATAGTCAGCTACTATATGACTTTCCTTTGCAGAAATCTGCTGTGTAATAGGATCTCTTTGGATAATGTAGAGATCAATCTGACAGTATAAATCATTTGTAGGCAAATAAGGATCAATAAAGATTGAAGCTTCAGCATAATCATCATATTGAGTGATAGATAAATCTGCATCCCACTCAGCAACAGCTGAAATATATCCATGGTATGAATCCGTTCCTCCAGCAAATGCCAATGCTGTCATGGATAATAAGCATATTAACATAATTATTGAAAACATTTTTTAAATTTTTTCATTACTTTCTCCTTTAAATAGAATTTATTTTTTTACTTGTTTTTATACTATAACTTCCCTAATGGAACCACCTTCTTATATTACAATCGGATGGATAGATGAAAAAATCTCTCATGTCGATTTGTATCATATGTATTTCTTATTTCTTTTTCTGGTTTTATAATATCACTTACCTTTCATTTGTTAATACTTTGATAGTTTAATTAACACGTTTCAGCATCTATTACACCTTACACTATATATAACGTAAAAAAGGAGCAACGGGTGGGCAGATTTATGAAAATATTTTATTTTTTAATGCTCATGTCATTATCCCTTATCACCAGTCATTAACACCAAGAAAGCCGAGCAGAAATTGTATATTCTGTATCTTAAGCCATATATCTGTATCACTGCTTAATATGTTCACATACCCTGCATCATATCCATCTCCCGGTATATCCCATGCTATGACTGATATAGCTTCACCTTTATAGTAGCAGGTGGATTCGGACCTCTTTACTATTTCAATGTCAGGCTTACCATTAAGTCGCTCTGTGATCCTATAAGCTAAAGACGTTGCAAGCTGACATGCTTTCTGGTTCATCAGGATGCTTCTGTGTTCCGTGTACTCTTGACTTATGTCTAAAACCGCACATTTGAATATCTTCTGATATATGCTCCTGTTGAGGAAACCCTCTATTACATCTTCTTCTGTCATAATAAAAGCATTCCTGTATGATGTAAGATAATCACAATAGTAAAGCCCGTCACCTTCTGATATAAAGTAGTCATACATATCTGAGACACCCATCGTCTTTATAGTGCCATTCTTTGTCATCCTGTATTCATAGTCGACAGGCATCGCAGGACCGTTTAAGTAAGTCTCCCAGTCGCATATCTTTATACAATCGCTATATTTATACCAGTATTCTGTCACATCAACTACTGTATCGCCATATACAGCCTCAATCTTTTCATATCCGTTGAACCATTCATCATCTCTTACAGGCACAGCTCCTCTAGGTACATGATATGCGTTATCTACACTAAGACCGTTATCGAAATCCTGTATGGAGCAGTTAAGAAGCAACCAGATGTCATTATCCTCATATCTCACATTAGCATATACACCCTTGCTTGCTGTGTCTTTCCCGTAAATATCCATAAATATACTTATGTCTGCAGAATATATATATGTATAGTTCCGTACGCTGGTATATGACCCAATGTCATCAGGTTTCGCATCTACACTGTTCTTCATATACTTCGCTATATTAAATATAGGGATAGCTTTTTTCGGTGTCCAGATATATGCATTATCGTACTTTAGCACCGGGCTGTCATACATCATCTGGTATACATCACCGCCGAAATATTCATTTAGTACTAATCCGTTTTGATCGTCTTTATGCAGGGAATCAACATTAAAAATCCTCTCGAAAAGTGATGAATTAGGGATCTTGTATAAGGTAGTAATCACATAATTACCCCATTCATACATCACAAAACATCTATCCGAACCTGTATATGCGTTATTAGTCTTTATCCATGAGCCGAACATGAATTCCTTACCATCTTTTGTAAAGCGTATATTGCTAAGCGTAGACATTCCCTCGTAATTGAATTCTAGAAGTATTGGTTTTCCAATTATTCCCTTGAATGATTCCCATATATCACTTATATCCACATAAATACCATCAACTAAAGCTTCAACCTTATCGAATTTATCATTCAGGAAATCCAGTTCGATATCCCGAGGACCCGGATTCTCAGTCGGAATAGGTGTAATAATAGGGGTACCTGTCGGAACAGGTGTAACAACTGTCTCAGTCTGTATAGGAGTTTCTGAAGGTACATCCGTCGGGCTCGGTACGACAGCTGCATCAGTCGCAGCCTCAGTCATTGAAGGAGATGGGGTAGTGATGGCTATGTTCACAGTTTCGCATGATGACAATGTCATCAGCAGTATTAAAGTTATAAGTATTATTCGTGTTTTTTTCATGAACTAGCTCCAATCTTTAATCATTATCGGTTTTATATATAGTCATGCTCAAAGGCTCCGCATCTTGAGTACGTCCTTTTATATATATTTATATAGTTCTGCTAATCCTCGTCATTTTATGTTATAAAATTTTAACACTTAAAAACAGACATCAATTTTAATCTATTTGCTTGCATTATATGGAAGCATTGTATATGTGGATGAACTATTTGGCAGCAACCATGGATTCCCCCATGCTTCACAGCCTACGAATGAAAACATGATATATGCATCTTGTATCTCTATCCATGTCTCTGTGCCATTATATGATATATTAACATAACCCTTATCATCATCACCTGTTATCCTCCAAACAGTCATACTTATAACTTCTGATTTGTAGAAAAAATCCACTTGTTTCCAAGCATACATGTCAATATCCGGTTTCTTTGTTAATGTCTTTTTATACCTGTTTAATAATGACAATGCAGGTTCAAAAGTGTTCTTGAATATACTGTATGTCTTTTCATTTCCATCTGAGATATCAGTCTGTACTATACAGGAAGCTCTAAGCATTCTGTATAAATAGTATTTATTGGTAAAAGTATCTGATGCTTTGTATAGATCCGAACCGATTACAGCATCAATCACCGATTCGATATAAGGTACTTTATATATACCCTTTCCTTCTACTATCACATACTCATATGTTCTTGCAACATCAATCGCAAGCTGTTCTCCTTCTTTTTCAAATACAATCCTGCAATCAGTTTCCAATGCGTCTGCCTTCATGTATTCTGCCCAGTTACACAGTCCAACAGGAGAAAGATATGCATGCCACATTTCTGTAATATCATATTTTTCGTTTTTGTGAATCAGTTCCACCTTATCATATATGTTTAGTTGCAATAAAGGCATGTTCTGAGACAGATATGGTATCCTATAATTACTAACATCATTCAAAACACCCTGTATGTCCTTAATACATGTACTCATCGTAATCCATACTTCATCATCGTTCATTTTTACATGAGCATATAACCCTTTCTGCCAGAGAGATAAACCGTAGATTGTCACTTCAACTTTAACATCTGCGGAATATATATAAGAATAACTACGTATAATCCCGTACATTTTTAAATCATCTGGTTTTTGCTCCAGAGATTCAGTATAATGGTTCGCAATAGCAGATATAATCGTATATTTCTCCTGCCCCCAGTAATAAATATCGTCTGTATTAGTCATTTTTCTTATTAGCAGAACGCTGTCACTCATAATATCATAAACACTAGGTTCAAGAAGAATTGCATTATTCGAAAGCAGGCCTTCTGCTTCCTGAGCAGGTGCAAAAGCTCTGTGGAAGAGTGCTATGTTCGACAAACAATACTCATATAAAACATCATTATGTAGAACATAAAACACATCAAACCCACCAAAGGAATTATGGCTTAGATTTGATGTAGTAGCATAAAACACTTCATTATCTTTAATAAACCTAAAGCAATAGTCGGATTCATCATGTGGCTCTGTCGGTAGGGAGTTGGTTGCTGGCTTGTACCCTATGAGCCATGAAGCACTTATAAACTTTTGAAATGAAGACCAGTATTCGGTAATATCAATAAAATTACCATCTGAAAATACTTCAACTCTGTCGAATTTATCATTCATAAAATCCAGTTCGATTTTCATTGGTATCGGATTCACAGTCGGGGTAGGTGTAATAGAAGGAGTGGCTGTAGTGGTCGAAATGATAGCTGTCTCAGTCGATAATGCAGTGACTGATGCTGTATCTGTAGGACTAGGTATAACAGCTGTTTCAGCTGCAGATTCAATTAATGAAGGAGTCGGTTGAATTGATGTATTCGGTGTATTAGTATCTGTCGGAACAGTACCACAAGATGATAAGGCCAACAGTGATATTAACATTATTAGTATACCTATTACTTTTTTCATATTTTTACTCCAATTTTTATCAATTATTTTGGTTTCAAAAAATACCTAATAAATATCTGTTTTTTAATGACTGTATTGTCAATATACTATCTCCGTTTTATTTAGTCAAGTTTTGTTCATAAAAAGGATAGAGTCAATTTACTGTAGGG
>LSQX01040354.1_pt1 | contig 13617 bp, 12 predicted proteins | sample 654561 | NCBI WGS metagenome assembly LSQX01 (sample SAMN04489861, study PRJNA283612) | anaerobic digester metagenome | isolation source: 4 biogas reactors fed with cattle manure at either 37C or 55C with and... | place: Denmark: Kongens Lyngby | collected 2014 | reverse complement strand
GAAGGAAACGGCGATTCGGAGATCAGTCTGGTGGTTGGAAGTTGGATGTTGGAAGTTGGAATTGGGGAGGCGATTCGGAGATCAGTCTGGTAGTTGGAAGTTGGATGTTGGAAGTTGGGATTGGGGAGACGATTCGGAGATCACCTCCCATCGTACTGCTTTTCTAACCTCTAACCTCCAACTTCTAACATCTAAACCGTAGTGACTGGCCTCTGTCCCAGCCGCATATACTATGTCATTTCGAACGAAGTGAGAAATCCGCTTTTTTCGATGTCCGAGGTCAGATGTCCGAAGTTCGAGGTGGTATCGCGAGGGGTTGTGCCATGTAGAAGGAAACGGCGATTCGGAGATCACCTCCCATCGTACTGCTTTTCTAACCTCTAACTTCCAACTTCTAACATCTAAATTGTGAGCTGTTGCGGGTTTTGTTTCGCAATTGAATGCATCGGGATTTTTCGGTCCCGATGCATTTTATTTTTGCCTACGGAATAGCCGTTTTTAACAGAATGTATTCGGCCTCGGCCAGCAGCTTGCAGCATGCCGGAGTTTCCACGGTGTTATATATGCCCGCCCTTTGAGAACAGTAACCGCAGTCTACGGTGAGGCAGCAGTCCTGGATCATCATGATGAGATCATAGAGCTCCATAGTATATTCGGGGATGTCTGTGCTCGGATATGATTTCAGGCTCTGCAGGCGATTGATCAGGTCGTCTCGCAAGGCTTCGTTGCTGATTATCGGCGTGCCGCAACTGCCAATCGGAAGCTGGTAGAACAGGTCAACCAGGTTCTGCATGCTGTCGAGGTTGGCATCCAGCCTCCACGTCCAGACGTCCTGATGGGTGGTGGCAAGCTTGTTGGGTCCTGCCGGCCCATCGTCATCCCAAGGGGTGGTTTTGTAGCTGATGGTGAGCACCCACTCTGTTCCGGGCACTTCATACATCAATGGCCACCATCGCTGAATGTTGCCGCTTCCCTGACGGTAGTAGACGGCGCTGTTGATCGGCACAGTGCAGATGAATCGCGGCGAGTTTTTCCGCAGGGCGACGTTCATAACATTCCACAGGCCATCTGACGGGCCATCGCTTTTGCCAGCCGACACATAGTTCGGCCAGCCATTGATCGGCGTAATGCCTCCGGGATCGATTGAGAGCACGCCAGGCACGGCCAGAACAGGTTCCGATGGAATAATTGCGGCTGTTCCGATTACTTTACGGCCATTGTCTGCGCAATTCTTCCCCGGATAGGCGCTGTAGAGGTAAATTGGTTCTTGATATATGGGCTGGCTTATAACCCTTGCAGCCGACGCGGCAGTGCAGGTAACAAGCAATCCTAACAGTATTAAGGTCAAAGTTCGCATATCATAGCTCCTCATATCTCTCCACTCGCGGTAGACTCACACGATCCCTACGGGCAGTATGCCATCATGATTACGTGTTTGTCAATGGATGCTCGCATTTCTTGCGATATATAGGCGCATTACTGGTATATATAACAGGTATATCACGCTATTTGCAGGTGGTATTTGATCCGCGGTTCGAGCTATTTCGTTTCATTTGCACCTCAATAGCCCTGCTCTAGTATAATATAGGTATGGATGACCAGCAGACACAACAACCATCGGCGAGCCTCAACCGGGCGCTTAAACTAGGATTCAAAGGGGCTTATGATTCCCTCGGCTATGTCGCCGGGGCTTCATTTATGGTATTTCTCGCGACTGCGGCGGTGTTCGGCATAATGAGACTTGTCCTGCCGTTGTTGCCGAGTGCGTTCGGAGTGTTATTGATTATCCCCGTCCTGTTCGTGGCCTGGATCGGTACGGTTGGAGTGTTTTATTATGTGAAGAAGTCAGTATTTCACGAACACCCTGCGCCGCACGATACGCTGGAGGGAATAAAAAGGCTGGCCGTGCCTGCGGTGTTAATGTTTGTGGCGGATTTATTGATATCGACACTGCTCATCGGCGACGTCGCATTTTTTGTGCTGGCTTTTCGTTCTAAGGGCGGCATCGCGCTTGCCGCACTCAGTATGCTGTCCGCTTATATCGGGCTGATGTGGATGTTGATGTGCCTGTATCATCTGCCTGTGATGATGATGCAGCTTGAGATGGAATCCGCTCCGACGCCGAAGAAGATAATATACAAATCATTCCTGCTTGCGGCGGATAACCCTGCCTTTACAGTGGGGTTGTTTGTTGTTATAATCGCCTTCGCAACGCTGTGTGCGCTGCCTGCCATGCTTGGAATGGCTCTGTTATTTCCGGGCACGGCGGCGTTTGTGCTGACATATTCTCTGCGTGAATTGTATATTAAGTACGATGTAGTGGAACCTGAGTCCGAAGTTGTCGAGGACAAGCCGTGGACTTTGGGTGACTGAGAAGGAGTATCTATGACTGAGGTAACCTGTCTGGGGATTTTGGTGGCTGACGTGGTGGGCAAGCCGGTCGATGTCCTGCCGGACAGAGGCAAGCTGATGCTTGTCGATAGAATGGAGCTTCACGGCGGCGGATGCGCAAACAGCACTGGGATCGGGCTGTCGAGGCTGGGGATTAAAACCGCGGTCATCGGCAAAGTCGGCAGGGATGGGTTCGGCGACTTTATGGTAGACAACCTGACCCGCAACGGAGTCGACTGCGCCGGAGTCGTGCGCGATGACAGCGCCGCCACCTCCGCTACTATGGTGCTGGTGCACGGAGATGGGGAGCGCAGTTTCATTCACTACATAGGAGCCAACGGAACGCTAACAGAGCAGGATGTGAACTTCGATGTTGTGAAGTCGAGCAAGGCGCTGCATATTGCTGGATCTTTCCTGCTGCCGGGCTTTGATGGAGAACCTACTGCCCGCGTGCTGAAAAAAGCCAGGGAAATGGGCGTGATAACCTCTCTGGATACCGCGTGGGACTCTCGAGGGAATTGGATGAAGCTGCTGGAGCCTTGCCTGCAGTATCTCGATTATGCGGTTCCAAGCATCGAAGAAGCGCGTATGGTTACCGGCAAACACGAGCCTGCCGATGTCGCGGCGGTGTTGATGGATAAGGGAGTTGGCACGGTCGCTTTGAAGATGGGGGATCAGGGTTGCTATATTCGCAGTAAAGACTTGGAGCTGAGTATCCCGATATATAAGGTGGATGTAGTCGATGCCCTCGGAGCGGGTGATGCGTTCGCCGCCGGTTTTCTGACGGGGATCGTAAATGGTTGGGACCTGGAGCGCACGGGTAAATTCGCTAATGCGACCGGTGCGTTCTGCGTTACGGCATTGGGGGCGACTACGGGCATTAAAGATCAAAATACTATCGAAGCCTTTATCGCAGCCCGTGAGTCAGGCGATAAAAGCAAATGACAGGAAGCGCTAAATTGGTCGAAGTAAAACTCAAAGACGTGGATAAGAATAACTGGGACGATTGCTGCAAACTGAAACTCAGCACCAAGCAGGGCGGGTTAGTAGCGCCGCACATGTATACGATCGCCGAATCCGAAGTCGAGCCATCATTTGTGCCGCTGGCAATATATGCCGGGGATACGGTGATAGGGTTCGCGATGTACGGACTTGACCCGGACGATGGCAAATACTGGATATACAGGCTTATGATCGATGTGGATCATCAGGGCAAGGGCTATGGCAAAGCCGCGCTGATAGAATTAGTGAAAATGATAAGCCAACTGCCCGATAGCGAAGAGATTTATGCGGGTTATAAACCGTGGAACAACGTAGCCGCCGGGTTGTTCGGGGAGCTTGGCTTCAAAAGGACAGGGGAAATGCTGTCAGGGGAGTTCATAACCCGGCTGGATGTGAAAAAGCAAAAAGAGGCGGACGAATGATGCAAGTGAAAAGCCACGGCACACTGCATTTTTAGGACACTGGTAAGGACAGCGGTTATGAATCATCAGAACGAGAGCTTTTTGAGCAATCTACAAGCCGTTGCTAAGGGGTTCGACGAACTGCTCACTATGAATAATGGCGATTGTATCGTCAAGGGATTTATTGACGTATTCCGTAATGTGTACACTCTCTCTTGCGACACCAAAGTCATTTCAAAAATTATAGAACTCATGCTTTTTCCGTATTTCCAAGAGTTCGCGAGAAAGCATTCGTACGAAGTTGTGCCTGCACCAGAACAAAACTTTTATCCCGACCTGACTTTCATCGACAAACACGGCTATAAATATGCAGTCGACCTCAAAAGTACCTACAGGACGGATAATGACAGGGTAAGCACAATGACACTTGGTGCGTTTACAGGTTATTTCCGCCAGAGAGACTCGAAGAAAAATATAACATTCCCATATAATGAATATAATGGACACTTCACTGTTGGAGTAATTTACCAGCGCGTCAAGACTAAAATTGATGAGTGTAAAAAACATCAGATTGAGGACCTGGAGAAAATCCCGTCGGTGGTAAAGGACTTACTTTTTTTTGCTCAACCCAAGTACCGTATAGCAAACGATGTACCCGGTAGCGGAAACACAAAAAACATCGGCGCAGTAAACCAACTTTCCATATTGATCAATGGTGAAGGACCATTCAGTAATCTTGGCGAACGTGTTTTTGATGACTATTGGATGTACTACCAAACCACAGATATGGCCAAAGCCCTTGAACTGGATAAACCGCCATATACAAACCTTTCTGCTTATATGGATTATAAGAAAGGACCGCGGTAAGTGAAATGACTACTCTCCCACTCAACCTCCACAATGTCGGAGTGCCCCCCATCAAATGTCAGGGTATCAAAACAAAGCTGGTCCGGTTTATTTTTAGGAATATTAAATGGGAATCCGGTAACGAAGGTAAATGGGTTGAACCGTTTCTGGGTTCTGGAGTGGTGGCATTGAATCTAGCCCCGAATAGAGCAATTCTATCTGATACCAACAAACATATCATAGGTTTTTATCAGGCAATTCAATCCGGCGAGATAAACGGTCCCTCCGTGCGCGCATATTTGGAACAGGAAGGATCTCAACTTGCTGCAATTGGAGACGAATACTACTATACAGTAAGAAGCCGCTTTAACCGAGGCGGTTCTCCATTGGATTTGCTGTTCCTCAGTCGGGCGTGCTTTAATGGATTGATGCGCTTCAATCGGCGTGGAGAGTTTAACACGCCCTTTGGACACAAACCTAAACGATTCTCTAGGGCATATATTACGAAAATCGTGAATCAAGTTATCTGGACAGCCAAGCAGATGCATGGCAAAGAATGGGTTTTTCGCGTAGCAACCTGGGAGGAGACTTTCGCCGATGTGTCTTCTTCAGATTTCGTATACTTAGATCCGCCTTACATCGGGCGACACACTGACTACTTTAACACTTGGGATTCCGATGAAGCGGAGAGACTGGCATTTGCCGCACAGAATATGCCATGTGGATTCGCACTTTCGATGTGGCTGAAAAATCGGCATAGAAAAAATGAGCACATTGACGATTGCTGGCCGGGCTTGGACATCCGAATTTGTCGCCATTTCTACCACTTGGGAGCCACAGAAGAATTGAGAGGCGAGATGGACGAGGCATTGATAATCAAGCCAGGCTTCTCAATACCCGATCAGTTGTCGCGCTGGGTGCAACCGCTCCAAGAACCGGTGCCTCAATTCCAGCTTGACATTTAACTGGTTATCAGATCATATCATACCACCGGTATTTAACACTGACTTTAATTCATTAATAAATAGGATGACGCATGCTCACTAGCAAAGACCTCAGAACCAAATATCTTGAATTTTTCCAAAGCAAGGGCCATTTGATTTATCCTAGCGATTCGCTGGTGCCGGATGATCCGAGCCTGCTCTATACCTCGGCGGGAATGGTTCAGTTCAAGCCGTTTTTCCTCGGCGAAAGAGTGCCTCCCGCTACCAGGATCACAACATCGCAGAAGTGTATGCGCACTGATGATATCGACGAGGTCGGAGATGCAGTGCACCACACGTTTTTCGAGATGCTCGGCAATTTCAGCTTTGGAGATTATTTCAAGGCTGAGGCAATCACGTGGGCGTGGGAGTTCCTTACCGATGTTCTGAAGATCAATGCCGATCACCTTTGGACCAGCATCTATTTGGACGACGATGAGGCGTATGATATTTGGGTTAACGATGTAAAATTCCCATCGGAGCGCATTGTACGGCTGGGCGAGGACAAGAACTATTGGCCTGCCAATGCTCCCTCGCAGGGACCTAACGGCGTCTGCGGGCCGTGCAATGAGATATTTTTGGATATCAGCCCCGAGATGGGCGCGCCCGCTGATCCCGCGTGGTCGATTGCGCACGACGCAAACAGGTTCGTCGAGATATGGAACCTCGTATTTACGCAATTTGACCGCCGGGAAGATGGCGAGTTGCTTGCCCTGCCGAATAAGAACATCGACACGGGAATGGGACTGGAGCGCACAATCGCCGTGTTGCAGGGGACGCCTACCAACTATGAAACCGATTTGTTTATGCCGATCATCAGGCGCGTTGAAGAGATGTGTGGCGTGAAGTATGGGGATGATGCTAACACCGACAGGGCGATTCGGGTTATTGCAGATCACGCGCGGTCTGCAGTTTTCGTGGTTGGGGATGGGGTCATGCCATCAAACATTGGCCGCGGATATGTGCTGCGCAGGCTGATCAGAAACTCAGTTGTGAAGGCCAGGGATATCAATTTGCATAAGCCGTTTTTGGCTTCGCTGGTATCCACGGTGGCGGATATGATGGGAGATGTCTATCCGGAGATCGCCGACAGGCAGGGCTATATTGAAAAGGTGATAGCAAGCGAGGAAGACAAGTTCCGCGCGACCCTGCAAACCGGCCTGCAGAGGCTGGAGGATCATATCGCACTGGCGGAAAGCTCTGATGACAGAAAAGTTGATGGCCGCTGCGCGTTTACCATGTATGACACCTATGGATTCCCTCTGGAGATCACACGCGACATCGCAGCCGCTCGAGGCATGAGCGTGGATGTCGATGGGTTCAACGCGGCAATGGAGGAACAGCGCAAGCGAGCCAAAGAAGCCAGCGATTTTGGGTCGGTGATGGCTGCGGGAGGCGCAACCGCGCTTGTTGAATTGGAAAAGAGCCTTGAGCCGACGGTATTTCTTGGATACGATTCAGTCGAAACTGAGGCAGGCGTGATGGCGATCATTCGCGCAGGGGAGCTTGTTTCCACCGCAAATGCGGGAGATAAAGTGGAAATTGTGCTGGATCGCACGCCTTTTTATGCCGAGACGGGCGGACAGGTGGGAGATACCGGGGAACTGGTCTGCGGAAATTGCTCGGCGGCGGTGATCGACACTCAAAAGGTATCGCACTTCGCGTTTCATGTGACTGAAGTGAAATCCGGCTCGTTGAACGTGGGAGATGTGGTAACAGCGAAAATAGACTGCGCTCGACGGCTGGCAATCGCAAGAAACCATACAGCGACGCACCTGCTCCACTCAGCCTTGCATAAGGTGCTCGGCGAACACGCCCTCCAAAAGGGATCTGTGGTCGATGCGGAGAGATTGCGCTTCGACTTCTCGCACTTCCAGGCAGTCACGCCGGAGGAACTGCGGGCGATAGAGGACGAAGTGAACTCGATGATCCTTGCCGACATATCCGCCAACATTATGGAGACCAGCGCGACCGAGGCGCGAAAGATGGGGGCCACTGCGCTGTTTGGTGAAAAATATGGCGACGTTGTGCGGGTGGTGTGCATGGGAGATGACTCCATAGAACTCTGCGGCGGCACGCATCTTCATCATACTGCTCAGGTTGGGTTGTTCAAACTGGCAAGTGAATCGAGCGTAGGGGCGGGGCTGCGAAGAATCGAGGCGGTCACCGGTCTGGCGGCCCTAAAAATGGTGCACAATATAGAAGATCAGTTGCGAGATGCGGCTGCGGCCCTTGGAGCTGCGCCTGCTGAACTGGTCTCGGCGGCTGAGAAAGTGTCTGCCGCTGCCAGGGAAGCTCAAAAGGAGATCGACAAGCTCAAATCGAAGAGCGCCGCAGAAGCCGGCGGTGATCTGGCGGACCACGCGCAGGATGCCGGAGGAATAAAATTTGTAGCTGCGGTTGTGCCGACGACGGATGTGCCGACGCTTCAAAAACTGGCTGACAATGTGGCTGATAAACTCAACTCCGGGGTTGTGGTGCTTGCCGGAGTCGCGAACGGCAAAGTGCTGTTTGTGGGCAAGGTAACTTCCGATCTTGTATCGCGAGGTTTTTCGGCGGGCAATATCCTGCGTGAGACAGCCAAAGTCGCCGGCGGAGGCGGAGGAGGCAAGCCGGAGTTCGCGCAGGCCGGAGGCAAGGACGCATCCAAGGTCGCCGAGGCGCTGGCTAAGGCATCGGAATTGATTCGATCTCTAGCGGGGGAATAGTATTCTGATTACCAACGGCACACGGCAGGCAGCAATCAAAGGTGTATTGGCGACTTTGGTGATCGTGCTGGTGACGCTGTCGGCTTGTGAGGCGGCCTCCCCTGCCCGATTAAAGCGCAGTGAAAGCGTTATAGTGGTTGTGGCAAACCGCCTGCTGTTCTCCGATCTCAACGATCCCCAACTGCCTGCCGTTCAGAAAATGCTGCGAATGGGCGCGATCGGACTGATCAGCCCTAATTGCGCAGGGCCGAAGACCGAGGCTTCTGTGATTCTCACCGCGAACGCCGGGTCTCCATCCAGAGGCGGATCATATATTCGAGACCTCTACCATACCTCTGAATCGCTTCCCAATGGAGAAAATGCAGCGGATGCATATTTTGCTCGTACCGGCAGACGCGCTCCGCAAGATGCAGCCGTATTTTTGGGACTTGCGCCCGCTCTGAGGGATGCTTTCAAACAAAACTACCTGCCGGGCAGCCTGGGTTGCATCGGCGATTCGCTGCAGAGGGCGGGAATCAGAACCCTTGCGGCGGGGAATGCGGATACTCAACGCGGCGCGGATAGATCTGCGGCTGCTCTGGTGATGAATTCTGCGGGCATAGTCGATGATGGAAAACTGATTGCCGAACCGACTGCGGACGCTGTAATCGACAGCTTTCGAGTCAACGGGGACGGCAGATATGTCGGGGTTATTCACTTCGGCCTGCCTGCGCAACTCGATGATTGCAAGCTCGCTATGACTGATGCCGCATTCGCCAGACACAAATCGAATTGTATGCGCGATCTGGACGATTTGCTTGATGAGCTGATCTCAAAGGCAAAAAATACGACGATTGTCCTTGTATCGTTTTCCCCTCCAAACAGCCCGAACTGGGATCAGATGACTCCCGTTGTCATTTATCCATCTGCAAAGCCGGGATTGTTGATCACATCGGCCACGCGCAGCACAGGAATCGTGGCCGCATCTGATTTTGCTCCCAGTCTGTTGAAGATTCTGGATGTGTCATCGGAAAAGGAAATGCTCGGTCGAGCAGCTGAGGTTGTCAGTAGCTCGCGAGGCGCGGAGAAATTGACCGACATTGGACTGCGAGTCGCGACAAACCATCGGCTTTTGCTGCCGTTAGGCGTAGGGCTGGCGGTTATCTGCGCGATTTCGTTCACATCGGCCGCTTGTGTTATCGCCTTCTCCGTCAAACCTTCGCAGCGGATAAAAAAGGCCATATTGAACGCGCTGGTTGTGGCTGCCTGCGCGCCTGCAGCGTTGTATCTGGCTCCGCTGGCTCCGATTGGATATGCGACGTATCTGCTGGGAGCTGTCGGGTTTTTAATTATATTGTCGGCGTTGTCAATGGCCATAGGAAAAGCGCTGCAACGACGATACGACACCACAAAAGCGCACGCTCTGCCTGTAGCGGCCGCCTATGCAATTACAGCGTTGATAATTATTATTGACTCGGCAACCGGCGGAACTTTGGGCAAATTCAATGGAATAAGCTCATATTATATCTCCGCAATGCGTTTTCACGGCATAGGCAACGAATACGCGGGAGCGCTGATCTCCACCGCCGCGCTTACGGCTTTGTATTTTAAGAAAAGCAGGTGGATGGCGGCGCTAATCGGGATTATTACGATTGTAACGCTCGGCATGGGATTTCTAGGCTCCAACTATGGAGGCGTTATTGTCGCGGTGATTGTGTTCGCGCTTGTGTGGGTTGCTTTGCAGCGTGGTCGATATGGCGGATGGCAGGTGGCGGCTGCGTATGGCGCCGGATTCGGCGCGGTGGCGTTATTTGCGATCCTCGACTGGGCGTTGGCCGGCCGGGCCGGTTCTCACGCTGCGCAGGCTACAGGATTGGCAGGACGCCTGGGCGGGAGTTATATATGGTCGCTGGCTATTCGCAAGATGATATTCAACCTGAGATTGACGTTCTCCGTGAAAGGAATCTCAGTGTTGTGCGCATTTGTGCCATTTCTGACGTTGTGGTTCTGGGGAGTCAAGGGGAAATTGAGCGCATCTCTTGTCAAGAACCCACAGATGCTGGCCGGAACCAAGGCCATTTTGGCGGGTGCGGTTGCGGCGTTCCTGTTTAACGACTCAGGGATCGTTTTTGCAATCACGATGATAGCCATGACCGTGCTGATGCTGTTATACTTTTTAATAGAAGAGGTCGCCGATGTCACGAATAGTAGCCCTTGACGTAGGTGACGCCCGAATCGGTGTAGCGGCTACCGATGAGCTTGGATTGACAGCCCACCCCGTCAGCACAATCCATCGCAGCAAAAGTATCAAGGCTGATTTGCGGGTTGTTGAGGAACTGCTGGGCGAACTTGATGCGTCTAAAGTTGTAGTCGGACTGCCGCTGCTGCATTCCGGGCAGGAAGGGCCGCAGGCTGTAAAGGTGCGGGATTTTTATGGCAGGCTCGCTCGCAGGCTGCATATTGATGTAGTGTTGTACGATGAGAGCCTCAGCACAGTCGAGGCCGAGGAACTGCTGTTGGAAGCGGATGTGTCTCGCGAAAAAAGGCGACAAATAATCGATCAGATGGCGGCGATGGTGATCCTGAAGTCTTATATGGATTCCCTTTCACTTGACGATGGGCCTTCGTCACAATAACACCCTTGAAAACATTTATTGCTGATACAAAGCTCTATATAGTGATTATTTTGATTGCTCTGTCGGCGGCGACCTGGGGCATGGTGTTTGGCTCGATGCCTGTCTCAAGGGATACCAAACCCGTTCGCGTGGTGATCACACAGGGGGCGTCGGCTCGAATCATCGCGGATAGCCTGAAAAAATCGGGAGTGATTCGAAGCCCGCTGACGTTTTTGCTCACCAGTAAAATGGGCAGCGTCAGCGAAAAGCTCAAGCCCGGCGTATATGAAATGAACCGATCTATGAGCGTTCCGGAGGTTGTGCGCGTCCTCGTAGAGGGCAATACGCTGGAGTCGTGGGTTACGATACCTGAAGGAAAGACTCTGCGGGAGATCGCCGATATTCTCGAATCCAAACAACTGGCCAACCCGGACACTTTTCTGGGGCTGACGATGCTGCAGGGGGATACGTTCGCCGCATATCATCTGCCGTATGACGGAAATTTGGAGGGTTATTTGTTTCCCGATACCTATCTTATAGAGCGCGGAACCACGGTGGATAAAATTATAAGGATGATGCTCGATACCTTCGAGCGCAAAGTGGTAAGGGAGCACCGCGACGAGATAGAACAAGTTATAAAAAATAAATTCGGTCTTGGAGAGGACGGGTTCGATTATGGATTGCGCAGAGTGCTGGTGATTGCATCTATGATCGAAAGGGAGGCCAAAACGCCCGATGACAGGCCCAAAATTGCCGCTGTAATCTGGAATCGGCTTGCAAGGGATATGAAACTGGAGATCGATGCTACCGTGACCTATCGGCTTGGTGAGAGTCGCGCAAATAAAACCAGGGTCTACTACAAAGACCTGGAAAATAGCTCGCTTTACAATACCTACAGGCACTGGGGGCTTCCCCCCGCTCCTATATGCAATCCGGGGCTGGCTTCGATTCTGGCGGCGCTTCGACCCGCCGATATAGACGCCCTGTATTACGTTGCCAGAAAAGATGGCACGCACGTTTTCAATAAAACGCTCGAGCAGCACAACGCAGCCAAAAAAGCGATAAAAGAAGGGGCTTTGTGATGGGAGGGTTGCTTGACAGTTTCCGACCGGATATGCGAGCGCGGGGACTCAAAGATATAGACGTTGAAGCTCTGCACAAACAGGGATTTTGCGGTCTGCTTCTCGACCTTGACAACACTTTACTGCCCTGGAAGGATCCGATTTTGCCGGAGGAATCGGAGAGTTGGATCGAGTCGGCAAAGCAGTTGGGGATGAAGCTGTGCATCGTCTCGAACACGCATTATCCCAACCGTTTAACCAAAATTGCCGAACACCTGGGCATTGACGCTCTGGCACGCGCGTTGAAACCACGCAACTATGGCTTCATCAAGGCCGCAGAGCTTATTGATTGTGAGCTTGCCCGATGCGTAGTAGTGGGAGATCAGCTACTTACCGATATATGGGGTGGTAATCGCGCGGGAGCGTTTACAATACTTGTAAACCCGATGCATCCAAGGGAGTTTATTGGGACAAAAGTGAGCAGGATGATCGAAAGGCTGATATTTGCTGCGCTCAAAGAGCCAAGCCGAGTATGAGCGCGCAAGCGACTGGCCGAAGCTTTCATGTAATATCAAATTACTCAGCCGGGAACAAAGTCGAAAGCGAGTAAGTCAGAGAAGAGGATAGCTGTTGAAGAAGACCAGGTATTCTAATGTGCTGGGGGTGATAGGCGATCCTGTATATCACAGCCTATCACCTGTTATGCATAATGCAGCTATTCGTGCGCTGAAAATTGATTATATCTACGTGGCGTGCCACGTGAAGCCATCGATTTTGCCGCGCGTCATTGGACGCATCTCGTCGATGGGAATAGCCGGAGTGAATGTGACCATTCCGCATAAAGAGCGGGTCATTGAGCTTCTTGATGAGATAAGCGAGCAATCAGCGCGCATAGGCTCTGTAAATACGATAGTAAACATAGATGGGCGCTTGCGAGGCGAAACGACCGACGGGCCGGGTTTTATGCGGTCTGTGACGGAGCAGTGGGGAAAGCTTGATGGATGCAAAGCGCTGGTGATCGGAGCCGGAGGCTCGGCGAAGGCGATAGCTTTTTCGCTTGCGGAAATCGGCTGTGAAGTCGTAATCGCGAACCGAACGCGGGAACGCGCAGTTGAACTGGTAGAGGGTTTGAGAGAGGTTTATAAGGCTGGCAGGTTCAGGGTTGCTGATTTGAACGAGAATGTCATTGGTGATGAGATTCGCGCAACAGACCTGATGGTGAATACTACATCGGTTGGAATGCACCCGGATACGGATTCGATTCCCGTGCCGCCCGAATATCTTCACCCGCACCTGCTGGTTTACGACCTCATATATAACCCCGCACGGACACGGTTGATCGAAGAAGCCGAGAGGCGCGGGGCGAGAGCGCTCGGCGGACTGAAAATGCTGGTTTATCAGGGAGCGCTGTCTTTGGAAATGTGGACAGGGTTGCAGCCTCCCATTGCGGTTATGGAAGAAGCTGTTGTCGAGGCTCTTAAGACCAGGTAGCGATTGGCGATGCGCAGGCAGGCGGAGAAACGTAACAGGTCACAAGTAATGAGTAATCCTGCCTGTAGTGTCCGATCTCCGTCTCGGACAGCTAGTGTTCATTGATAGATTGTCTGGCTGGGACAGAGGCCAGCCACTAC
>LSQX01282168.1_pt1 | contig 13618 bp, 11 predicted proteins | sample 654561 | NCBI WGS metagenome assembly LSQX01 (sample SAMN04489861, study PRJNA283612) | anaerobic digester metagenome | isolation source: 4 biogas reactors fed with cattle manure at either 37C or 55C with and... | place: Denmark: Kongens Lyngby | collected 2014 | reverse complement strand
ACCGAGCCGTCCTGCTGGTGTTGAACCGCCAAGACGCCAAGGCCGCCAAGATTGGGAACCGCGAATGGACGCGAATTCACGCGAATGGGTTCGATGGTGCTGCGGGAAGGGGAACCGCGAAAATCGCGAAAATCGCGAATTTTGGATTAAGCGGGTGGAGTAAGCCAGCGTGCCGATTAAGAGCGCGGTCTCCGCGGGTGTTATTTCCGCTTGCCAAGTCTGGCCTTCATGCGCTCGTAGGCGAAGGTGTAGTAGCTCTTCCAGTTGCTGTCGGCCTTGTCCTTCAGCACCTCGAGGGCTTGCAGCGTCTCCTCCTCGCGGCCGAGCAGCTTGAGCGCCCTGGCGACCCTGGCGCGATCCTCGATCGTGTATTGCTCCCTGGTGTTCAGGGGGGAGTCCACCGGCGGATAGAAGGCGATGACGCCCTCGTAGTCCTTTTCGGCCCAGGCGATGCGGCCCAGGCGGACGCGCACAAAGTCGTTGGTGGCGCCCTTTGATGCGGCGATGATGCTCTCCAGCACCGTGCGGGCTGCATTGAAGTCGCCGGCCCTGATGGCGCAGTTGGCGGCCGACTCGCGGTAGCCCCAGTTGCCGGGCGTCCTGGGGCCGGTGCCGACGGCGATGGCCTGGAGATAGGCGGCGGTGGCCTGCCTGAGATAGGGCTGCCAGTCGGGCGTGTAGTAGCGCGAGGCGCGACCCTCGAGGAAGCGCGCATAGTTGACGAAGGCGTCGGCACGCTCGGCGGCATTCGAGTTGGCCGTCTGCATGAGGTAGATCTGCCCGGCCTCGGAAAAGCGCTCGAGCTTGTCGAGCAGCCACGCCTTGTGGTAGTAGAGAGGAATCTTGTTGACGACCTTCGGATCGGCGAGCCCCTTGTCCATGAGTTCTACGCGCGCCTCGTAGGAGTAGGCCGGATTCAGGTGGTCATGGCCCGGCTGTTCCTGGCCCCACGACCATCCGCCATACATGTTGCCCATGTATTCGGCCACATCGAGGTAGTACCGGAGATGCACGGCGGGATCATCCGATTGCTGCTTGATCCTGGCCGCCTTGCCGAGGACATCAACCTCGAAGGGCAGGCCCTCCTGAAAGATCCCCTTGAGCTTTGCCAGACGCGCCCCGGCGTCCTGCTTCGGATCCAGAAGCAGCGCCTTGAAGGCGGCTTCCGCCCCGGGCAGGTCGGCGTCCGGGCACAGGAAGCACTCCCGCCTGGCGAGCTGGTAGGCGGCATCGAACCTGTGGTAGGGGTTTTCGTGGTGCTGCGCGGCGGTCTTGAGGAGTTTGAGGTAGAGCCCGGTGCGCGCGCCGGTGGCGTGGCCGTCGCGCTCCATGGCGTTGGCGAGGTTCAGTCCGGGGCCGCTGATGCGCGCCAGCCTCTGCCTCTCGTCCGCGATGGGGCAGTTCGTGGTCAGGAAGAGCGCGGTTTCCAGCGCATCCATGTAAACCTTCGGATCACGCTGGTTGCGCGCGCGCGAGTAGGCGCCCATGGCCTCGCCCATCAGGCTGCCCCAGTTCTCCGGCGTGACGTTGGTGACCACCACGTCCGCCGTGACCGTGACGGCGAGGGCGGCGGTGATCAGTGTTGCAAGGAGTGCGGCACGTTTCACTTTTTGTCTCCTTCGGCGAAGAGCTTGTCGTCGACATAGCTGGTGTAGGCCTTCTCGACATCGTAGCGGAAGTTGAAGAGCATGTCGGCGGCCCGGTTGTAGAAGGCCTCCTGCTCATCCGCCGGCATCTCCTTGAAGGCGGCAATGCCCGGGGCGAGCGCAAGGCGCTCGTCCACAAGCTGCTTCAGCGTCCGCGAGAATACCGGATCCTGCGTGTAGTGGATGAAGGTCTCGGGCAGCCCGTCCAGCGCATCGACGATGAACTTGTCCTCGCGCGGCCACGGCGCGGCCCAGCCGCGCGTGGTGTTGTAGGCGGGCTGGGCATGGAGCTTGCGGAAGCGCGTCCAGGCGCGCTGGAGCAGGCGGAAGCGGATTTCCGCGCGCTGCTCCGGCGTGAAGCGCGGGAAGCGGATATAGCCAAAGCGGCTGGCCTCGTGTACCACGCCGCCCCAGCTCACGCCGCCGTCGACCCAGCGTATGAGCGACATGCGCCAGAAGTTGTCGGCTCTGTCCTTCATGGGCAGCTTGTCCCAGAAGGCCTCCCACGAGAAGTTGAGCACGTGAAGATAGCCGTTGGGCAGCAGGCGCGTCTTGAAGTCCATGTAGGGCGTCGGTGTGCGCATGCGGCGGTCCTCGACGATCCACGGAAAGTGGTCGAACTTCCCGTCGGCAAAGGCATTCAGGCCGAACTGGTAGTAGGGGATCATGTCGCGGTTGTCGATATCGTCCGGTGCGACATAGATTTCGCAGTACGAGTCGGGAAGCGCGTTCGTCCTGGCGATGGCGTCGTGCAGCGCGGCCTCGACGCAGAGCACGAGCACCGTGAAGCCGTCGGCATCGCAGGTCACGGCGACGGCTGTCGGCGACTTGCCGCCGGCATCCTCGCCCGCGAGCGCGTTGCGCGCCATGATCGGATCGCTCCACAGGTCGGCCGCCGCGGCGCCGTAGGGCCGGAACGCGAAACTCCAGATCTGCGGCTGCGACGCAAGCAGGCTTTCCGGCGCCCCCGGCACCTGGCCGTACCAGACGTCGAGCACGTTCTTGCTGGCGAAGGCATGGGTCGCGGCCAGCGCGGCCAGCGCGGTCAGTGCCAGCGCCGCGTACTTGTTCAATGAACGGATGAAGGGGTGCATTACCTGGCCTCCTTGACGGCGGCGATGCGCGTCTGGATGGTGAGGATGCGGTCGATCAGGCCGCGCCGCAGGGCATTCAGGTCGGTGTAGGAGCCGTCCTGCCGGTCCAGCCAGGCAAGCTGGCGCCGGGCTTCGGTACGCAGCGGGATGTCCGGCGAGTCGCGGAGCGGAACGCACAACTGCTTCAGTTTTGTGGCATAGCGCAGGTCGTCGTAGGCCTCGCGCCAGCCCTCCCAGGCGAGTGTGTAGATATGGCCGTTGCGCCGCGGGTAGGCCACGCAGAAGTTGCGGTAGTTGCCGTCGCCGCCCGGATCGTCGCGGAACTCGTCGTACATGCGCGTGACAAAGCCGTGCAGCATGTTGCCGTCGTAGCGGAACTTCTTGTAGCGCTCGAAGCCGTTCCAGCGGCGGAACATCTGCGGGTTTTCGGAGGAGGGGAAGGGGAAGCAGTAGCTGATGACGGCGCCGCCGACGGCATGCCAGTTCTCGGCGCGCTCGCGGCTGGGGTTGCCGGCGTCGGAGTTCATGTCCTGGACGTCGAGCGCGAATTCGCGGTTGGCGTTGCCGCCGTGGGCGAAGACCTTGTGGCCGAGCTCATGCGCCACGTCGGCCTGCTCGCGCTGCACGTCGGCCAGACGGTAGTAGGAGCCGGACTCGGAGAGGAAGATCGACATCGGTATGCCGTCCGGGGCGATGGACTTCAGGAAGTCGGTCCGGCCCTTGAAGGCGCGCCTGGCGCGCCGCATGCCCTCCTGCTTGTCGGCGGGCGTGAGATCCCTGGAGGGGGTGCCCTTGAAGTAGTCGCGCCAGTCCCGGATGTGGTACCAGCGGGTGCCGGCCTCGAAGATGTGATCGGGGATGAAGCCGGCGGCCAGCGCCTCCCGCGCCATCGAGGGCGATGTCCAGAGGCCGTTCATGTGGTTGCCGTTGTGGGCGCGGACGTTCGCCAGCGTCGCGCGCGCCGAGGCGAGCCGGTCCTCGTAGGAGATGGCGTGCGGCTGCTTGAAGCCGTTGATGTTGGAGAAGAAGACCTGGTCGGGGTTGTCGTACGAGGAGGGCTGGTCGGGCAAGTCGATGGGGAGGATGCGGAAGGCGACATTGACCCCCGAGGGCTGCGGCGCGCCGTTGACGACGATGTCAATGCGGCCCTTGTAGATGCCGGGCGTGGCGTCCTTCGGCGCATGGAAGACGAAGACATACTGCTGGTTGCGTCCGGCCTCGGGGACATCGACCGGCTGGAGCGTGTCGGCATCCAGCAGCGGCACGCTGCGGTCGAAAACCTGCACGGGCGCGGCGGGATCCGAGATGTCGGCATAGACCGTTCCCTCCGGGTAGGAGAGCCGCATGTAGTTGCGGCAGCGGAGTTCGTCCACCTTGAACATGGCATCGTCGTTGACCAGCAGGTTGGGCGTGAGGATGCGCAGGCGCGGATCGCGGTGGTAGGTCATCCACGCGCCGCCGGTCTGGTAAACGCGCTTCACGAGCTTGACGTCCACCGCGCTGCCGGGAATCCTCTTGTCGCCGCAGACGAGATCGGAGACGCGCACGGTCAGGCGCCGGAGGGGGCTGAAGGCCCAGACGAGCAGCGAGCCCGTCTCGTATTCGCCCCTGGCCGCCGCGATGCGCATCCGGCCGGAGAGCTCGCCGTTCTCGGGATAATGATAGGGGAGGAACATCTCCTGGGACAGCGGATCAACGGTGAAGGCGACGGCAGGGCCGTTGGGCTTGTAGCTTTTGCCGGCCGCCAGCGCGGCGGCGATGCGTGCCGCGTGCCGCGCGTCGCGCCTGACCTCGAAAATCTCGCGCTCGGTGGTGCCTTCACCGGCGGCGAGCAGCGCGTCGGCACGCGCCGCGAGCGACTCCGCCCAGCCGCGGAGATGGCCGATGGGGGATTTGCCGGCCGCCTCGGCATCGGCCTTGGCCGCCGCCGCGTCGGCCTCGAGTCGGTCGGCGGGGCGCAGGTAGTCCGAGGTCAGCGCGATGTCGTACATTCTGAAGCACTTCGTTCCGCCGTCAAAGCCGACGGTGGCGACTGTGCCGAAGCCGGTCTGCGGCAGCCATTGGGTGTTGTTTTCAAACTGCAATTCGCCGTCCAGATAGAAGGCGTAGCGGCGTTGCTGGCGCGAGAAGTTGAAGGCGACGTGGTGCCAGGCCTTCCGTTTTACCGGCTTGAGGGAGCGGAACTCCATGTCGCCGATCAGGTCGTCCGGCGCGGCGGGGATGGTCAGCGTCAGGTAGCCCTCCTTGTCCGCCTGCAGTCTGAAGAACGCGGTCGGCGAGCCGCGCGACGGCAGCCTGTCGAACCTCACATGGAAACCGCAGGAGGCCTCGCCGCTGTTCAGTGCGGCGAGTGCGGCGTCATCCAGTTTCTGTACCGCGTTTGTCGCCAGCGGCATGGGCAGCGCCGCCGGCGCCACTGCCGCCGCCAATGCCGCGCACAGGACGGCGGCTGCTCTTTTGTATCTCATCATCACTCTCCAGATGTGGCAAAGCCGCAAAGCGCCATCAGAAAACCAACGCACAGCTTTTTCATGCGAGTCTCCCTAAAGTTTAACCGTATACATGGTAGCATGGCCGAGAATTGCCGTCTATCGCTAAGCTAAGTAATCGGTTTTGTGTAAAGCGGAAAAGAAAGCGCGTCCGGGGCCGCGCAGTCAATGTTCTTATCTGATGCCACGGCGACGAACGGAGCGATTCGCGTTGATTCGTCCATTCGCGGTTACCAAATCTTGGCGAGCTTGACGTCTTGGCGGTTCAAAAACCGTCTAGGCTTTAGCCACCACTTCCTCACCATCGGTCGGCAGGCGGTGGATGAGGCGCCAGGCCATGATGAAGGCGACGACGCCGGCAATGACATCGCTCGCGAGGCGGGCCCAGAAGAGGGCGGCAAGGCTGCCCAGCACCATGGCCAGCAGCGAGAGCGGGATGTGCAGACCGGCAATGCGCAGCGCCTTGAGCATGGCGTCGGTATTGGGACGGCCACAGCCGGTGAATGCGAAGCCGCAGAAGCGGAATATCTCCACCATGAAGAGACCGTAGGGGACGATGCGCAGGTAGAGGATCATGATCTCCTGCACGCTCTGCTCCGGCGTGAAATAGACGACAATGCGCGGCGCGAAGATGATGAAGACAACGCCCATGGTGATCAGGAAGACCGCGGCGGTACCGATGGCGAAACGCAGGCATTGGCGCACGCGGCTGTACATCCTGGCGCCGTAGTTCTGGGCGATCATGGGCATGAGGGTCATGCCGACGGCCATTGGGAAGACAAAGGCCACGCTCTCCAGACGGCTGGCGGCGGATACGGCCGCGACGGCTGTGGTGCCGAAGGTGGCGGTGATGCGCGTCGTGACGGCGTTGCCGACGGGGAAGAGCAGCATGCCGAGGGTGGCGGGGATGGCATAGCGGATGATCATCTGCCACGAGCGGAGAAGCACCGGCATGGGCATGCGGCGGAAGTGGAGCAGCCCGGCCCGGTTGAGAATGAAGAGGATGGTGACTGCGGCGACCATCTGCGATACCACTGTGGCGATGGCGGCACCACGGATACCCATGCGGGGTATGGGGCCCAGACCGAAGATCAGGATCGGGTCGAGGACAACATTGATGAGCATGCCCAGGATGGTCATGCCGCTGGCGCTCTTCGGCTTGCCTGCGGCTATGAGCGCCTTGTTGCCCTCCATGCTCAGTCCGGCCGTGATGCAGCCGAAATACCACACGTCCATGTACTGGCGAACCTGTGCCAGCGTTTCGCCCTCGGCACCCAGGGCCGCAAAGAGCCAGTTGGCGCTGGCAATGCCGAGGACGGCCAGTATGAGGGCGACGATGCTCGTCAGCAGCATACCGGCGCCCACCAGCCGGGCGGCGTGCCTGGGGTTGTCGCGGCCCAGCGCATGGGCCATGTTGGCCATGATGCCGCTGCCGATGCCGTTGAAGATGCAGCCGACGAGCATGACCACCGGAAAGGTGAAGCCCATGGCGGCCAGCGGCTCCTTGCCGCCGAGCCGGCCGACAAAAAAGGTGTCCGCGATGTTGTAGCCGGTCATGGCCAGCGTGCCGGGTAGCATCGCGATGGCGGTCTTCAGCATGGTCTTGCCGACGGAACCGCGGACGTATTCTGCTTTTGGGGAACTCATGCTTATATCAGCGGTATTCGCCTGTAGCGTCCCATGAGGTGGAAGCCACCGGCCATTGCCAGCAGCAGGGCGCAGGGGGTGGCCATCCAGATCCACTGGTGGGCCACGGTGATCTGGTAGTAGAGGGTGGCCACGCACCAGCCGAGTACCGTCAGGTACACCATCAGCACCACACCGTAGAAGTGGCCCAGTTCGCGGAGGGCGGCGCCCATGGCGGCAATGCAGGGTACGTAGAGGAGCACGAAAAGCAGGTAGGCAAAGGCCTGGTGGCGCCCCTTGGAGAAGGCGCCGCGCATGGCGATAAATAGCGACTCGTCGGCCTGGCAGGGCACTGCGGCGGCCGCGGATTCCGGCTCCGCCTTTTCGCAGCCGAAGAGCCGCTTCAGCGGGCATAGGATGGCACCGAGGTTCTCCGGTATCGTGCGCCACGCCGCGACGACTCCCCGCCCGACAACCAGCCACAGGTTCTGCCCGCAAGGCCGCTCCCCCGCCGGTATCTCCTCGCGCGAGGTGTTCTGGCCGTAGATGCTGTTGAGAGTGCCGATGACGGCCTCCTTGGCGAAGAGCCCCGAGAAGATGGCCACGGTGGCGGGCCAGTTGTCACGCTCGATGCCCATGGGCCCGAAGACCGGGGTCATGGTTACGCCCACCGAGGTCAGCAGGGAGTTGCGCGTGTTCTCGTTGCCGAGCGTGCCGTCGCGCCCCAGGGTGTTGAGCAGCCCCAGCAGCAGCACCATCGGCACGATCACCTTGCCGGCGCGGAAGATGAACGAGCGCAGCCGGTCCCAGACGTTGAGCAGGATATACTTCATGCGCGGCAGGTGGTAGGGCGGCAGCTCCATGATGAAGTGCGAGGGGGCTCCCGTGAAGAGCGTGTGCTTCAGCAGCAGGCCGGTCAGGATGCCCAGCACCATGCCCGTCACATAGATGCGGAAGACGAGGCGTCCGGGATTATCGGCGAAGAAGGCCGCGCCGAAGACCACATAGACCGGCAGTTTGGCACCGCACGACATGAAGGGGATCATGAAGATCGTCAGGAGGCGGTCGCGGCGGCTCTCGAGTGTGCGTGTGGCGAGGATTGCCGGCACGCTGCAGCCGAAGCCGACCAGCAGCGGCACGAATGACTTGCCGGGCAGTCCCAGCCACTTCATGGCCCGGTCCATGACGAAGGCCGCGCGGGCCATGTAGCCCGAATCCTCCAGCAGGGCCAGGCAGAGGAACATGAAGAAGATCGGCGGCAGGAAGGTGGCCATCGTCTGCAAGCCGGCCCCGAGGCCGTTGGCGACCAGGGCGATGACCACGGGCGGCGCGTGCAGCCGTTCGAGGATCAGGCGCGGCACCTCGACAAAGAGCGTGCCGCCGAGCAGGTCGAAGGCGTCGATAAAGGCACCGCCTACCGTCTGCGTCAGCCAGAAGACAATGAACATCACCAGCAGGAAGAAGGGGATGCCGAGCCAGCGGTTGAGAATCCAGCGGTCAACCCGCTGGGTGGCATAGACGCGGGCGTCGTGCCTGGTGATCACGTCGCTGCAGAGGCCCTGGATGACGGCATAGCGGCCGTTGGCGAAGGCTTCGTCGGAGAACTCACCCGAAGCGGCCTTGATGCGCTGCTCGGCCTCCGCCAGTTCGGCCTCGGTGACGGCGCTCTGCATCCGCGCCACAATGGCTGGGTCGGCCTCCAGCAGTTGGATGGCGAGCCAGCGGGCGGGCAGTTTCAGGCGGTCAGAGGCCGCCTCGCAGACCGGCGTCAGGCGCGCGATCTCCTGCTCGACCACGGGAGAGTAGGTGACCGCCAGCGTAGGCGGTGCGGGGTGGGCGAGCGCCTCCTGCAGTTTAAGCATCAGCGTCCGGCCGCCCGCGCGGTCGCGCAGGTCCCCCGCGAAGACGGGGGCGCCCAAGTGGCGTTCGAGGTGCTGGAGATCGATGGATATGCCACGGTCATCCGCGATGTCCATCATGGTCAGGACATGCAGCGTCGGCACCTTGAGCTCCGCCAGCAGCAGCGTCAGGTAGAGGTTGCGCTCGAGGTTGGAGCCATCTATGACGTTAATGAAGAGATCCGCGCCGCCGCTGACGATGAAGTCTACCGCCACGCGCTCGTCCTCGCTGGCGGCCATGAGGGAGTAGATGCCGGGCAGATCAACGACGGAGAGGCGCGTACCGTCGGGCAGCAGGCAGAATCCCTCCTTGCGCTCGACTGTCACGCCCGGCCAGTTGCCAATGGTCTGGCGTGCCCCCGTCAGGGCATTGAAGACGGTCGTCTTGCCGGCGTTCGGATTTCCAACAAGGGCGACCGTGAAGCTGCGTTGCATACGGCGCTTTAGACGGCGTCCACCTGTACCACGGCCGCCTCGTCCTTGCGCAGCGAGACGTTGAACCCACGCACCTCAAGCTGAACCGGATCCCCGAGCGGCGCGGTATTGACCAGGCGGATCGTGGTGCCGCGCGTCAGTCCCAGCGCCAGGAGCTTTGCGCGGTAGGCGCGGTTGCCTGCGTCATAGCCCGTGATCCGGGCGCACATGCCTGGGGAAAGATTGCTGATGGTCATCGTAAGTCCTTGCGATGCGACTGGTGTCCTGTTAACGCGCATAGAATATTAGACTAGCCTAACTTTGTCAATGCCCATCTGCATACTTCAGAACTATGTCGCGCGCGCGCAGCATATCGTCGCGCCCCTTGTAGTACTCGAGGATGAAGTAGGGCACGTTGCAATAGGTCTTGAGCGCGCCGATATAGGCCTCGTAGTCCAGCTTGCCGGAACCGGCCGGGCCGTAGCCGGCCACGGTACCGTCGGGGTTGAAGTGCGAATCCTTGCCGTGGGCAATCACGATGTCGTCCGCCAGCATGCGCACGCAACGGACAAGCGGGGTGCGGTCGGGCGCGATATTGGCGGCGTCGAGGCAGACGCGCAGGGCCGGCGAGCCCACCTTGTCCTTGATGCGCAGGAAGCCTTCGGCACTGCCGACGCTGCCGTTGCGGGTCATCTCGACCGCGACATCCACGCCGACCTGCTCCCCGGCGGCGCACATCTGGCGCAGAGCCCCGCACAGCCCGTTGAAGACGGCGGCGTCATCGGTGTCGGCGGCCTCGGGGTAGCCCGACGGGTGCCAGACCAGGATGGGGCGGGGGGTGTCGCCGCACAGGCCCTTGAAGGCCGCGGTGCGCCTTACCATGCGCACGGCCCGGTCGGCGTCGGCCTGCACCAGGCCGCGCGGGTTGACCAGATCGATGTGGAGGGTCATGGCCGCCAGCGCCAGCGGGCCGGGCTGCAACGCCTCCCGGACGGCGTCGTCCGACGGATCGGCGTCGTCATCCTGGCGGTTGGAGCCATAGAAGAGCTGGATGGCTTCAAAGCCCAGCTCGCGCATCTCGGCCGGGGGTGTCCCCGGCATCAGTCCCAGTTTCATGCATTTCTCCTGTGTAACTCAGCTATCCATTGTGATGCGTGCCGATGGGGCGGGGGGATAGATGCCGTCGAGGGCGTTCTGGACGATCCGGCGGGTGTCCATCGGGAAGTCGCCGCGCAGGATCCACTTGAGATAGCCGGGATCCGTGGTGACCAGATCCTTGACCCGCTCGCCCTTCTTCTTGCCGAAGTTGATCGTCAGCTCCCCGTCAACCCAGCGCAGACGACCGCTACGGTCGGCATTGAAGGGATCGGTGGCGTTGAACTGGCGATCAAGCGTCTCCATGTCCCGCGGCAGATCGTCGTAGCGGCGGAACTGGCCCTTGATAACGTCCAGTGTGGCTTGTGCATCGGCCTCGGCGCCGTGGGCGTCGGTATGCTCGCGTCCGCAGAAGAAGCTCAGGGCCGCCGCCAGATCGCGCGGTTCACGCTGGTGGTAGATGCGCTGCGCGTCCAGCACACGGCGGTCGTCCACCTTGAGATCCAGACCGGCCCGCAGAAACTCCTCGCCCAGCATCGGGATGTCGAAGCGGATCACATTGTAGCCGCCCAGGTCGCATCCTTTAATAAAGGCATCCACCTCGTGGGCGATCTGTGCGAAGGTGGGGCAATCCTTGACGATGTCGTCGGTGATGCCGTGTACCGCAGTGGTCTCCACGGGGATGGGGATGGTCGGGTTGACGAGCCAGTTGCGGCTGGTCTCGCTGCCGTCGGGGTCAATCCGGATGACCGCCAGCTCGATGATGCGGTCGGCACGCGGGCTGGTGCCGGTCGATTCGATGTCGAAAATGGCCAGCGGGCGGTCAAGTTTGATGGGAAAATGTGCTTTGGAACTCATGGGGTTGCATTATGCCATGAATTTGGTATTATTGACAATTCATTTTGGCCGCCGGAAGGTTTACAGGCGGCACATCACGAGAGAGTCCCTATGAGCCAGCATCGCAGTCTAAGAGGATCAAGCAAGATCGTGGCCAAGCGCAACGTCTTGAAGCGTTTCGAGCGCATCAACCTGTTGAAGGATCGCGGCCAGTGGAAGGTCGGCGACCGCGGTTTCGGTCTGCGCAAGACCAAGCCCGCCGAGTAGTCGCCGGAGGGGTCGTCATGGCCTCTGCCCGTCACATCGGAGTGCTGGTGCTTCTTGCGCTGGCCTCCCGTTACGCAACGGCGGCCCCCCGTAGCATTATTGTCACGGGTGACCGCGTCTGCCTGCGGGCACGCCCATCCCTTGAATCCGAAATCGTCGGTCAGGTGATGACCGGCGACCTGCTGACCACCCCCGATGACGAGACCACGGAAGATTGGGTGCGGGTGGTAGCGCCACCGTCCGTCGACCTGTGGGTCTATAGCGAACTGATCCGGGACGGACGCATCACGGTGAACAAGGCCCAGGTGCGTGGCGGTCCGGGGCTCCAGTTCCAGCGTGTCGGCGAGCTGATACGCGACACACCGGTCGTTACCCGCGGCGCGCTGGGCGACTGGACGCGCATTGCGCCCACGTCCGAGTGTTATCTGTGGATCAGCCGCGAGTTCACAACCTCCGTACCGTCAGCCGCCGACGCACCGCCCCCCGACGCGCCGCCACCGGCGGTGGAGCCTGAGCCCATCACTGTTGCCGCCGTGCCGCCCCCTGCTCCCGCCCCTGTGGAAGAGGTGGTGACGCCATCCGTGCCGCCGGCGGTTCCCGTGGCGCTACCGGATGAGCCCGCCCCGGCGCCTGCGCTGCCGGAGCCGCGTGTGGTGGTGCCACCCCCGCAAGCTCCGGCCACTCCCGTTCCCGTCGCGCCGCCGGCCCCTGCCGTGATTCCTCCTTCGGCCATCACCTTGCCGGGCCTGCCGCCGCAGCTCGCGGGCTACACCCCCGATGCGCGCCGCCCGCAGAACCGGCAGGTGCGTTTTTCAGGACGTCTGGAGCGAATCCCCTACGCTAAGGGTCCCGGCTATAGCGGCTACCAGCTTGTCGCCAACACCCCCCGCCACGTCTGCAGCGAGCCGGTCTGCCGCCTAATCGGGCTGGAGGGGCAGTTGAAAGCCCTCGTAGGATGTCAGGTGGAGGTACAGGGCGCCGTCTGGCATCTCGCCGGGGAGCCCGTGCCCGTGCTCGATGTGCGGCGGCTACTGACTCTCGAACCGCCACCCTAGTCCGGGGCTCCCTAAGGCACGCCGGAGCACACCGGCATAACCACCCCCACTTAAAAGCCCACTTAAACCCACTCTTAAACGGTACACTTCATCCATCCGCTTACTCTTTAGCTTTCGACAAAGTTTGCGACAAAGCTCGCGACAAAGAGGGGTTCTACGTTCCTTTCCAACTGACAACTGCCATGAAAATCATCACCACTCCCAGTGAAATGCAGGCCTGGTCGCGCGAGCGGCTAATTGCGGGCGAACGCATTGCCTGCGTGCCCACCATGGGCTACCTGCACGAGGGCCATCTCTCGCTTGTGCGCCGCGCCCGTACCGCGGCCGACCGTGTCGTGCTGACCCTCTTCGTGAATCCGACCCAGTTCGGCCCCGGCGAGGATTACGCCATCTACCCGCGCGATCCCGGGCGCGACCGGGCACTCTGCGAGGCCGAGGGGGTTGACGTGATTTTCATGCCCACTGCGGCTGAGATGTACGCACCCGACGCCAGCACGGCGGTGGTCGAGGAGGCGCTCTCGCGACGCCTCTGCGGGGCGTCGCGCCCCGGGCACTTCCGCGGGGTCTGTACCGTGGTGTCCAAGCTCTTCAACTGCGTGCGTCCCGATGTGGCCGTCTTCGGCCAGAAGGACGCGCAGCAGGCGCTGGTCATCAAGCGCATGGTGCGCGACCTCAACTTCCCGATCGAGATCATCGTCGCGCCGATCGTGCGCGAGCCCGACGGTCTGGCGCTGAGCTCGCGCAACGTGCGCCTCTCGGCGGAGGAGCGCAAGTCCGCGCTGGGCCTCTCCCGCGCGCTCGGCATGGCGCGCGAGGCTTTCGCCCGCGGCGAGCGCGATGCCGCCACCGTGCGCCGCCGCATCGAGGAGGAACTTGCCGCCAGCGGCCTGCGTACCGACTATGTCGAGATCGTGGATACCGGCACGATGGAGCCGGTGGCGCAACTGGCACCGGGCGTGCTCGTGGCGCTGGCGGCCTTCGCCGGCCAGACGCGGCTGATTGACAACTGCGAGTTGTAGTTGGCGTTGGTTGATCATACGACTCAGTCGTATGATCGAGGAGTGTAAAAGGAGAGGGGACGCGTGGATGCGGAGAGGGATGCGCGCTACCCGCCGTACCGTGATGCCATTGCGGTCGGGCTTGCGGGGCTGGCGGTACAGTTTCTGCGTGGGTGCCGCAGTCGCGTCGGAGTACCGG
>LSQX01170780.1_pt1 | contig 13618 bp, 15 predicted proteins | sample 654561 | NCBI WGS metagenome assembly LSQX01 (sample SAMN04489861, study PRJNA283612) | anaerobic digester metagenome | isolation source: 4 biogas reactors fed with cattle manure at either 37C or 55C with and... | place: Denmark: Kongens Lyngby | collected 2014 | reverse complement strand
GAGCCATTACCAACTCAACTGTATCAAGAGAGTCTGCTCCAAGATCATCAATAAAAGATGCTTCTTCTTTAACTTCTGTTAAACCTACACTCAATTCTTTTGATACAATCTCTTTAACTTGTCCTACTATTTCATTCCTTTCCATTATTCCTCCTGTTTTTACTTTTTTTAATGTTTTTATTAAAAGCAACACTACATTACAAGCCCACCGTCCACTCTAAAGACCTGTCCTGTAATATATGCGGAACTATCTGAAGCAAGAAAAACTATCAAGTCTGAAACCTCTTCTGAGGTACCAAATCTTCTTAATGGAACCCGTGCCTCCATATCGTTTTTAACTTTTTCAGGCAACCGTTCTGTCATTGGTGTCATTATGTAGCCGGGAGCAACTGCATTCACATTCACTCCAAATCTTCCAAACTCTCTTGCACAGGTTTTAGTAAGAGAAATCATCCCACCCTTAGAAGCACTATAGTTTGCCTGTCCGACATTTCCAATCTGTCCAATAATAGAGGCAACATTAACTATTTTACCAAACCTTTTAGAAAGCATAGATTTGCCTACTATTTTACTACATAAAAAGGTTCCTTTCAAATTTACGTTTAAAACACTATCCCAATCTTCTTCTTCCATACGAATCACAAGGGTATCTTTGGTAATCCCTGCATTATTAATAAGGATATCTACCTTTCCCCATTTTTGGAGAATCACTTCAAGATTTTCTTCAACCTCTTTTTTATTTGTTATATCTATTTTAGTTGATATCGTCTCAACTTTTTTTTCTTTTAGTTCAGTTTCAAATTCACTATTTATAATAACATCCCAAAGAACCAGTTTTGCTCCAAAAGCACCAAACTTTGTAGCAAGAGACCTTCCAATACCTCCAAAAGCACCTGTAATAATAACAACCTTATCTTTAAACATTTTTATCCCCTTTGTGTTTTCTTTTGCCTTTACCCGCCGCTGCTTGTCATTGCGAAGGAGTGACTATTACGACTACGACAATCTCCTCTTTCATCATTATTATTTCATACTCTCTATAAAATCAGTTAATGACCGATTGTCTTCAACATTGAAAACCTTTGATTCAGGCAAAATACCTTCTATAATTCTCTTTAAAACCTTCTTAGGACCAACTTCTACAAAAACACCTTCACCAATATTTTTTATTATATCAAGCCACCTAACAGTAGTAGATATCTGTTTAATCAACCCTTCTTTCACTTCTTGTCCATCAATAGCTTTTTCTCCAGAATAGTTTAAATATAATGGTATTTTAGGGTCTTTGAAATCGAGTTTATCTAACTCAACAGAAATAAGTTCTCCTGCCTTTTTCATAAGAGAAGTGTGAAAAGGACCGCTAACATTAAGCATAATACCTTTAATTCTTTTCTGCTTAAGGTATAAATTAAGTTTTTCAAGTGCTTCTTTTTTTCCTCCTACAACAATTTGAGAATCAGAATTATGGTTTGATACCTCTATATCAGGGAATTCTTTCAACACATCTTCAACATCAGACAGTTTCATCCCTAAAACTGCCATAAGTGACCCATCAACCTTGCCAGAAATTTCATCCATAATATGAGCTCTTTTTTTAACAATATAAAAACCTTCACTCAAAGTTAACACACCCGAAGCAACAAGAGCAGAATACTCTCCAAGACTGTGCCCAGCAACAGCCGAAGGAGTAAAGCCATTCTTTTTCAATATATGCCAACAGACCATACTTACACCAAAAACAGCAGGTTGACATATAAGAGTTCTTGTTAACTCTTCTAAGGGTCCGTTCATAATTTTATCAAGAAGCGGAAGAGCCGTTATCTTTTCGCCCTCTCTAATAATATCAGCACACTCTGGTACCGACTCAATAAATTCTTTCCCCATCCCAACATATTGGGATGCCTGTCCAGGAAAAACGACAGTTAAATTTTTTATTTTGTCCATTTTATAAGATTTGCCCCCCATGTAAGACCTCCACCAAAAGCAACAGTAACTATTAGATCTCCTTTTTTTAAAAAACCGCTACGACCAGCCTCGTCAAGAGCTATTGGAATACAGGCAGCTGACATATTGCCATATTTTTCAATATTTACAAAAAACTTTTCAGCAGGCATACCAAGACTTCGCGCTACCCCCTTGATGATTCTCATATTGGCTTGATGAGGAACTATTATTTTCAAGTCATCTTTTTTTAAATTATGGGCATCAAGAATCTTGTTAACAGATTCACTCATAGACTGTATAGCTATCTTAAAAAGAGCAGAACCTTCCATCTTCATATAATGTAGATGATTTTCAATAGTATCAAAAGAGGCAGGAAGAAAACTTCCACCAGCAGGTGCATGCAGCATCTCTTCATAACTACCGTCTGCTCCAAGATAAGAACCAAGTAAACCCGGCTCATCTGATGCCCTTACTATTGCCGCTCCTGCTCCATCCCCTAAAAGCACACAAATACTTCTATCTGTATAATCTGTTAGACGGCTCATACATTCGTTAGCAATAACAAGACCAGTTCTATATGTTTTGCAGGAAATAAAATTTCTTGCTGTCTCTAACGCATAAATAAAGCCAGTACAAGCAGCCGATAAATCAAAAACAGGTATATTTTTAATCCCAAGTTTAGATTGTATCAAACAAGCTGTTGAAGGAAAAAACTTATCAGGAGTAATCGTTGCTACAATAATAAAATCTATTTCATTTGGAGAGATCGAAGCATCTTCACAAGCAAGTAGAGAAGCCCTATACCCAAGGTCTGATGTTGCCATATTTCTGGGACAAATTCTTCTCTCTCGAATACCTGTCCTTGTCAAAATCCACTCGTCTGTTGTATCAACCATAACCTCCATATCTCTATTATCCAATATATCCTCAGGCAAGAAAGAACCTGTACCAACAATTGAAACATTAGTCATTTTGCTCTCTATCTCCAATAGTTTTAAGGTGTGACATCAAATCAGATTCAACTACCTTTTTCCCAAGTTTCATTGCACTAAATATAGCCCTCGGAGAAGAACGGCCGTGACTTACAACAACAACACCATTAACACCAAGCAGAATTCCTCCACCATATTCAGCATAATCTATTTTTTTGACAAAATTAGTAAAAGTATTTTTTAATAAAAACCCCCCCACTTTACCTACCATGGTCTTTCTTATTTCTCTTAAAAGCATCGCTTTAAAAGACCTTGTTGTACCTTCTGTAACTTTCAAAACTACATTACCTGTAAATCCGTCTGTAATTACAACATCTGCCTTACCCATAAAAAGTTCTTGTCCTTCAATGTTTCCATTAAAATTTATATCTGGGTCTTTATCAAGAAGATTGTAAGACGTTTTTCTCAATTCGTCTCCCTTAGTAGATTCTGACCCTATGTTAAGCAGAGCGACCCTCGGATTTTTAACTTCAAATACATTTGAAGAAAAAAGAGCACTCATTTTTGCTGCTTGTAATATATGGGCAGGTTTTGAATTTACGTTAGCACCAGCGTCTGCAAAAACAGTAAATGTTCCATTTATGTTTGGTAGGAGAATTGCAATAATTGGTCTTTCTATTTTTGACATCAATCCAAGTTCAGATATTGCGTAAGACACATACGCTGCTGTATTTCCAGCACTTAAAGCGTAATGAGCACTACCAGATTTAACCATTGAAATGGCATGGCACATACTGTTGTCTCTAAATTTAAGCAGATGTAGATTAACCTTTTCATCCATCTTGATACATTTTTCTATATTACATATACTAATAAATGGATGTTTTTCTTTATTTATATGTTTACTTAGAGCAACCTCATTACCAATAAGAAGAATCTCTAAATTATCTTTTTCGGATATCAGATCACAGGCCTTGATAGTAGAAAAAGGAGCATTATCTCCACCCATTGCATCAATTGAAACAATAGTTTTTTTGGTGTTCATTTCGTTTTATTTTCAACTGTTAAAACGGGTTTGCCTTTATAATAGCCACAAAAATCACATACTATGTGGGGCATCTTCTTCTCGCCACAATTTGAACAGATACTTAAAGAATACTCCTTAATTTTTTTATGGGCATTTCTTCTTTTACCTGTTCTACTGTTCGAATGTCTACGTTTTGGATTTGGCATTAAGAACCTCCTCTTCTCTTTTTTTCAAAAACATTATCCACTTTTTTTACCAACTCATTTTTCACGATGGTTGGCACAAACTTTGAAATATCTCCTTTAAGAAAAGCCAATTCTTTTACAAGAGACGAACTTATGAAAAAGAATTCCTCCCCTGGCATTAAAAAAACTGTCTCTATATTTTCGTTTAGTCGTCTATTGGTCAAAGCCATCTGGAATTCATACTCAAAATCAGAAACAGCTCTTAGCCCTCTTAAAATAATATTTATATTTTTCTGGTTAAGGTAATCAACAAGTAAACCATCAAACTTATCTATTTCTACTTTCTTGTTGTCTTTATAAATCTCTTTTAAAAAATCAACCCTCTCTTCTCCTGTAAAAAGAAAGTCTTTTCTTGGAAAAGTAGAGACTGCAATTACAATTCTATCAAGAAAAGAAAAACTCTTTTTTATAACATCTATATGCCCATTTGTAACAGGGTCAAAACTTCCCGGATAGACAGCGATTCTTTCAATATGTTTTTCCACTTTCAACACCTAAAATAGGAGATAAAACTCCTACCATATTTTTTTTCTTTGTAGAGATTTAGACCCTCAAATGACGAAAACTTTATATGTTTTCCATGTTCTACAACTATTGTTCCGTCTTTTTTTATTATTCCTTTTGCTACAATTGACGAAAGAATATTTACAACTCTCTTTTCACTATAATTATATGGAGGGTCGGCAAGGACCAAGCCAAATTTTATATCTTCCAATTTATCAACAACTTTTTCTACACTACCTTTCACAACTGTACAGAAAGTTGATATACCAAGATTGTCTAAGTTTTTCTTTATTATTCGAGAAGCTTCATAACTGTTTTCAATAAAGACAACCTCTTTTGCCCCTTGACTAAAAGCTTCAATTCCCATTGCTCCTGTTCCTGCAAAGAGGTCCAAAACATTCTCATTCTCAAAAGACCCTCTCAAAACATCAAAGACAGATTCTCTAACAATATCTTTTGAGGGCCTTAAATTTTTATTTTTAAGAAAGAGTAAGTTTCTACCCTTTAATTTTCCGCCTATAATCTTCATACATTAAATTTATGAGGTTTCAACCTATGCCAATCTATTAGTAAAGAGGTAGCAATAAAAATGGACGAGTAGGTTCCTATAACAAAACCTATCAGCAGAGCAAAAGAAAAAATATGTAGTGTTTCCCCACCAAAGAAAAAGAGACATGCAACAACAAAAAGGGTAGTTAGAACAGTAAGAACTGTCCTGCTGAGGGTTTCATTTATGCTTCTATTGAAAACAGCAACATAATCATTGTCTCGATATTTTCTTATATTTTCCCTTACCCTATCATAAATCACAACAGTATCATTAACAGAGTATCCTGCAATAGTTAAAAGAGCAGCAATAGCGGTTGCATCAATCTGTTTTTTTGTAAGCGCAAGCACAGCCACAACAAAAAGCATATCGTGAAAAATTGCTACAGTTGCCCCAACTGCAAATCTAAATTCAAACCTTATTGTAAGATACAATAGAATTCCTAACATCCCCGCAACAAATGCATATAACGCTTTTTTTCTAAGCGTAGTACTCATAGAAGGAGAAACAAGTGAAGAACCTTTTACAGTAAAACCTTCTTCCCCATATTTTTCTCTTAAAGCTTCAAGTATTGTCTCATGAGTATTAGGACCACTCTTAATTATAAAACTCTTCCCATCAGTTCCCAACACCTGAACAGAATAGCTTCCTATATTAAGAGTTCTTATCACTTCTCTTACATCGGTAGCACTACAACTTTTATTAAACTCAATATCCATCATATCGCCACCAACAAAATCTACCCCAAAATTATCTTTCCCTTTTATCCCAAAAAATATAAGTCCAGTTAAAATCACTATTAGAGAAAATATATACGCTATTCTTCTTTTTCCTACAAAATCAAAATTTGTGCTTTTTATAAGTTTCATTATATCCTCAGTTTTTCAATTTTTCTTGTTAACATTACCCAATCAACGATAGTTTTTGTTACAAAAACCGCCGTAAAAAGGTTGGCTATAATACCAATACTTAAAGTAAGCCCAAACCCTTTTACAGAACCCTCTCCAAGAAGAAAGAGAATAAGACCTGTAATAAGGGTAGTTATATTTGAATCTATAATTGCAGTCCACGCTCTACGGTACCCTGCATCAACACTTGCCCTTGGGCTTTTCCCTGTTTTAAGTTCTTCCCTGATTCTTTCAAATATAAGAACATTAGCATCAACAGCCATACCACAAGTCAAAGCAATACCTGCAATACCGGGAAGAGTAAGAACACCCTTTATAGTAACTATCGAACCAAGCAGAATAAGAACATTTAAAGCAAGGGCAAAGTTGGCAAGAAGCCCAAATACTGAATAGTATATAAGCATAAAAAGAACAACCACTATACCACCATAAATCGCTGCCCTAAATCCTTGAGTAATATTAGCTTGTCCCAATGTAGGACCTACCACTTCTCTATATATTATATCCACCTTAGCAGGTAGCGCCCCACTTCTAAGCACAATAGCAAGATTGCGCGCTTCTTCTATGGAAAATCTACCAGTTATCTGAGCATTTCCGCCTCCTATCCGTTCTCTTATAACAGGTGCGGACTTAACAACTCCATCAAGAACTATTGCAAGCCGCTTATTTGTGTTTTGAGAGGTTACCTGTTCAAAAAGTATTGCGCCCTCGTTATTAAACCTTAAACTAACATCCGGAAAACCTGAACTATCATACCCGACAAAAGCGTCATCTATATATTTCCCTGTCATTTCTGGCTCTTTTTTTACAAGGAGAGAACGGGTCTCTCTAACAATATCTCTCTCATCTTTCTCTCTCTCATAAAGAAGTTCATAACCTTCTGGAACCTCTCCACTTAAAGCCTGTGACATAAGATCAGGGTCGTCAGATACAATTTTAAATTCAAGAAGAGCAATCTGACCTATTAACTCTATTACTTCATCGGGTTCTTCTTCACCTGGTATATCAATTATAATCCTGTCAAAACCTTCCTTTTGGATAACCGGTTCAGTAACACCCCGACCATCTATCCTATTTCTTATAATTTCAAGAGCTCTGTCTGTCATATCAGAGAGACTCTTATCTTTAGCATCAACATTTTCAACTTGTAACACTACGTGCACCCCCCCTTGCAAGTCAAGGCCACGCTTTATCTTCTTTTGGGGTGGATAAATCTGATAAATACACACAACCGCTACTGCCAGTATGACCAAAAACTTAGAATAATATTGTTTCGTCATTTTTTATAGACCTCTTTAGGGTTAAAAATCTTATCTTCCACTTCACAAAAAGAATTATCTTCTTTTTGCAACTTTCTAAAAAAACAAGAATAATATCCTTTATGACACGCACCTCCTTTCTGCTCAATCACAAAAAGAAGAGCGTCTTTATCACAATCTATATATATTTCCTTCAAGACCTGAAAGTTGCCAGATTCTTCGCCTTTCAGCCATAATTTTTTACGGCTCCTGCTATAATAATGCATTCGCCCTGTCTCAATAGTTTTAATAAGAGCTTCACTATTCATATAAGCAACCATCAAAACTTCGCCCTTATCATCTTGGACTATTGCAACTACCAATCCTTTCTCATCAAACTTTATTTGTGATATAATATCTCTGTTTTCCAATTTTTTATCCTATAATTATACACCGGGTAAAGGAATAATGTCAAATTCAAATAAGGATACTATAAAAACAAAATTGTGGCAAGCACTTTTGAAAATACCCTTTGGTCAAACAGTAAGTTATTCCCAACTTGCCAATAATATGGGTATGCCAAAACATACCCGATACATCTCCTCTTTCTTAAAAGAGAACTCTCTGCCTATTTCAATTCCTTGCCACAGGGTTATAAGAAAGAGTGGAGAATATGGAAAATTTGGTTTAGGTAAAGAATTTAAAGTATATCTTATTGAGTGGGAATCTTCCTTTTTTAATAAAAAAACTTGAAGCAATTAGTAACTCTTCAGTGAATACCGTCCAGTTTGTGAATATTCAGTAGACCCTGTCTCGCCTAGTGGGAACTTGTCTGCACTATAACATCCCAAACGTTCCACTTTACCATCCTGAACTTGTTTCAGGATCTCTCACTTAACCCACGTAAAATAAGTAGTAAAAACGAGATTCCGGTTCAAGTCCAAAATGACATACAAGGGGGAGTTCTCATAGTGCCCGATTTTTAAGCAGGTCACCAAACAAATCCTTATGAAAAACATCTATTCTTTCTTTATCTGCAACAGAAATTTCCCTGGGGAAAGGCATATCTTTTCCACTCGAAACATCATCAAGTATCTCATAAGCCATATCAATAACACCTTTCATAACATTAAAATCTACTATCTCTAATTCATTTAAATGGCTATGGAAAGGAAAATATCCTTGATAAGAGTTATGCCTTCTAAACCATATAGAGGGCACCCCCATAATATTAAATGGGAACTGGTCACTAAAAGGAGAAATATCTGAACTAAGATTATACCATTCCCCACTTTGTTCAACTTTCTCTTTTATATATGAAGAAAGTTTTTCCTCACCTGTTACAAGTATTTTATTTTCGCCGTAAAACGAACTACAACTATCAAAATTTATATTAAACATACAGTTTTTCACCATATCTTTATTGTTTTTAACAAAATTGAAAGAACCGTAAGAAAGAACCTCTTCAGAGCCGCAAGATACAAGTAGAATATTTTTCTCTTTTAAAGAACAACCTTCAAGTCTACGTGCAATTTCAAGTAGAATAGCAACCCCAGTAGCGTTATCGGTTGCACCTTCTCCAATCATAACACTATCATGATGAGCCGTAATAATTATATTCTCTTTCCCTTTTCCTTCCCTAAAACCAACAACATTCTGGCTAAAAAGGTTTCTCTTCTTGCCAGCAACTTTTACAAAGACTTTTTTAACACCTTCTTTTAAAAGATTTACAGTATCAAAATAGATTGGCAATATAACAGGTAACATCTTTTCTTGCATCCATAAGTATGGCATACCGTCGGCTATAAGCCAGGGAACAGGATACCTACTATCATTAACTATTAAAACTTTAGCGCCAGAGTTCACAAGCGCCCTATAATCTTTTAGATCTTCGCCCAATCCGCCGTACACTATAACTGCTTTACCTTGTATCTCCTCTTTCTTTTTTGTGGCAAGCTTAATATTTTCAAGATATGCAAGCTCGAGAATTTCTCCTTCTGGATTTTCAGTAAACCCTGATTGAGCAAGAGGTAATACATCAAGTTTTATTATTTCCTCACCTCTAAGTTTGCCAAACTCAACAGTAGTATACTCCATTCTTTCTACTGGGAACTCTTGAATTTCAGTTGATAGTCCAGATTTTTCAAAACCTTCTTTTATATAATCTGCAACTCTTCTTTCTTCTGGAGAACCATACATTCTAACACCAACATCTTTACACATAAAACGCATATCTTGTTTCATTCCTTCCATATTACATCTCCCTTGTAAATATTAGTGTTCCTCTCTTTTATCAGAGGAAATTGTTACCATTCTTGGTTGCAAACCTCTGAGGTTTATCCCGACAGAATTTGTGAGGGGATTACTTCACAAACCTCGGGGATTGCTTCATATTCGCTCGTAAAGACGGAATGGGGGGCAAAGGCGTAAGCAACCCCCTCACCCTTGATCCCTCTCCTCCCTCGGAAATACTCGGGACAAGCCACTCGCAATGACAAGCAAGGGCAACTCCCTCAAGGAGTTTATCATTACATCTTTTTATTAAAGGTTCCTAACAACTCCACCACTTTTAAAGCCGTCGTTTCTCTTGATATATCTATATACTCTTCTACCCTACCATCTTGAAAAATAAATGCAACCTTAGATTTACCCTCTTTTTTAAAAAAAGTTGGAGTGTTAGCCACTATCATATCAAGTTTTTTTCTTATCAACTTTTCTTTTGCGTTTGCAAGAATATTTTCTGTTTCAAGAGCAAAACCTACAACTATCTGTTCTTCTCTCTTGATTTTTGCCATCTCCTGCAAAATATCTGGGTTAGGTGCCAACCTAAGTAACCACTCATTTTTTCTTTTAATTTTTTCTTTCTCTTTAAGAATCGGCTTCCAATCTCCAACAGCCGCAGACATTATCAAAGCGTCAGAGTTGGGGAACTTTTCAACAAGAGCGTCTTTCATCTCTTCTGCTGTCTCCACATTAACAAGGGTTACCCCTTTGGGAGGATTTAGGTTCACAGGGCCACTAATTAAGGTAACACTATGACCTGCTTTTAAAGCATATTTCGCAATTGAATACCCCATTTTTCCAGTTGAGTGATTTGTTATAAACCTTATAGGGTCTAAATGTTCACGAGTAGGACCAGCACTAATTATTATTTTCATTTTGAATTGCCAACCATTCAAGTTCAGATTCTATAAAACCATCAATTTCACCATCAATTACCGCCTCAACATTACCTGTTTCAAAACCTGTTCTATGGTCTTTTACCATAGTATAAGGACAAAAAACATAAGAACGTATCTGACTACCCCATTCTATCTTCTTCTGAAGACCTTTTTTCTCTTCCTCTTCTTTCTGTTTTTCTTCCAGTCTCAATTGATACAAACGGCTTAAAAGTAGTTTCATAGCAGTTTCTCTATTTTTAAATTGACTCCTCTCGTTCTGACACTGCACAATAATTCCAGTAGGTAAATGCTTTATCCTTATTGCTGTTTCAACCTTGTTAACATGCTGCCCGCCAGCGCCACCACTCCTATATGTATCTATCTCCAGGTCATCCTCATTTATTTCTATCGCAGCATCTTTAGGAGCTTCTGGTATAACATTTACAGCTGCAAAACTGGTATGTCTCCTTTTATTTGAATCAAAAGGAGATATTCGAACAAGACGGTGTACTCCATTTTCTCCTTTAAGATACCCATAAGCGTAAGCTCCAGAAATAATTGCTGTAAGTCTTTTTATTCCTGCCTCATCACCTGGAAGATAATCTACCAGATTTATGCTAAACCCTTTTTTTGAAGCCCATTTGCTATACATTCTCCATAAAATACTAACCCAATCACAGGCTTCTGTTCCACCTGCTCCTGAGTGAAGCGTAAAAATAGCGTTTTTACTATCCTGTTGGTCTCTCCACAAAAATCTAATTTTTAATTTAGATATATCATTTTTTAGTTCGTTACTAAGAGTTTCCCCTTCCTCAAATAAATCTTTATCTTTCTCAACTAAAAGAAGTTCTATTATAGCGCCCAAGTTTTCATTCTTTTCATCTATTTCATCCACAGAAGAGAGTGTCTCACTTAAAAGGTTCCACCTATCCATCTTATCTCTATCCTCTTTAACATTCCAAAAACCTTTTTTCTTCATCTCCTCATCAAGCATAACAAACTCATTCTTCCATCCTTGAATATTAAACTTATTCTTCAAAACTTCCCATTGTTCAGCCAGTTGCAAACTTTTATCTTTAAGCATATCAACTTCAAGACTCATCTATTTTCCTCCATACAGCTTCTATTAAATTTTTTATGTCTTCTCCTGTTATAGCAGAAATCAAGTAACACTCATTAAAATTACTTTTAAATGCTTCCAGTCTATCTTTTGGGATTTCTAAATCAATCTTATTTCCCACAACAATCTCTGGAAGGTCAGATAAACCTTGTCCATATCTTACAAGTTCTTCTCTTATGTTATTATAATTAGAAATCGGGTCAGGAATAGACAAATCTACCAAATGAATAAGAATTTTTGTTCTCTCTATATGTTTAAGAAATTTATATCCTAACCCTTTCCCTGAAGATGCACCTTCAATCAATCCTGGAATATCAGCTACAATGAAACTTCTTGAATCCCCCATATCAACAACTCCAAGATTTGGCACCAGAGTAGTAAAAGGGTAAGACGCTATCTTTGGTTTTGCTTTTGTTATTTTAGATATTAGGGTAGATTTACCACTATTAGGGTACCCTATAATACCAACCTCTGCAATAAGTTTTAATTCAAGTTTTAAATATTTACTTTCTCCTTCTTGCCCTTTTGTAGCTTTACGTGGCGCCTGATTAATAGAGGATTTAAAACGACTATTTCCCAACCCACCTCTTCCACCCTCAGCCACAACAAACTCCTCTTTATCTTCAAGTATATCTCTCAAAAACTTTTCCTCAGTATCCAGAATCTCCGAGACAACAGTACCACACGGAACCTTTACTTTTAGGTCTTCTCCATCTTTACCAGCACGGTTAAAACCACTTCCATTCCTTCCATCTTCAGCTGTATAATGTTGCCTAAAATGAAAATCTATAAGGGTCCTCACATTTTTATCAGCAACAAATATAATACTCCCTCCGTTCCCTCCATCACCACCTGCGGGACCACCTTTAGGAACATTTTTTTCTCTTCTAAAAGCAATACAACCGTCGCCACCAGTACCAGATTTTATCCATATACGGGCTTCATCAAAAAATTTAGGCATTTATCTTTTCCTTTCTTGTAATTTTATCCCCAAAACTTCTTTGCTCTCCTAATAATTTCTTCAGCAGCAATACTTGGTATTCCAATCTCTTTAAGTTTATTTAAATCAGTCTTTACCAGAGAAGTTATATCTGGGAAGGCTTGTTTGATTCTCTCCTTTCTGGTTTCTCCTATACCAGAAATATCGTCAAGAAAAAAAACTTTAACACTCTTTACCCTCAATCTTCTATGGTAAGACAAAGCAAACCTGTGTGCCTCATTTCTAACTCGCTCTAACAGATGCCTTTCAGGAGAATCATCAGGTAATATTATTGGGTCTTTATTTAATTGAGTATATATATTTTCATTCTCTTCTGCCAAAGATATAGTAGGTATATCTAATTTAAGTTTTCTTAAAATTTGTGTAGCTACATTAAGATGACCCTTGCCACCATCTATTAAAATTAAATCTGGTACCTGTATATCCTTTTCGGACAAAAATCTTCGTTCCAAAACCTCTTCTATCATTCTATAATCGTCAATATTTTTATTGAAACAGAGCTTATATTTTCTATACCCAGACTTGTCAGAAAACCCTCCCTTAAACACTACTTTTGCAGCAGTCGCAAATGTTCCTGTTATATTTGAAACATCAAACCCTTCAATAATATAAGGAATTTTTTTTAAATTCAAAGTTTTTGTAAGTTTTTCAAGAACATTGGTTTCTCCATAAGATAAAAGTTCTTTTTCACTTCTAAGAGGAAACTTGCTTTTCATCCTATCAAGAAGAAAAAGTCGTTTTTTTATCTCGTTTGCCTCTTCAAAATCGAGTCTACCAACCGCATCATCAAGCCATTTTTTTAAAAGGTTCTCAAAATTCTTGTAATCGCCTTCAAAGAAAGCTTTTATCCCTAAGATAAGCCGGCTATACTCGTCTTTTGATATTTTCCTTTCACAAGGGCCAGAACATTTTTTTATATGGTATTGGGTACACACCTTTGAGGAAGATTTTTCTATATCTTTATTACAATTTCTTATAGGATAATATATTCT
>LSQX01072416.1_pt1 | contig 13619 bp, 11 predicted proteins | sample 654561 | NCBI WGS metagenome assembly LSQX01 (sample SAMN04489861, study PRJNA283612) | anaerobic digester metagenome | isolation source: 4 biogas reactors fed with cattle manure at either 37C or 55C with and... | place: Denmark: Kongens Lyngby | collected 2014 | reverse complement strand
CCGTTGCCGGAGAGCCCGATGCCGGCACTTTCTCCTATACGACAGGGAAAATAGAATTTAAACAGTTGCCCTGTTACCAGACCTATACGAATGAAAAAACTCACAAGCTTATTCTCGATAACATTAACTATGCTCCCATTTATTCCGGGCTGATTAAGGGAAAAGGTCCTCGCTACTGTCCCTCCATTGAAGACAAGGTCGTCCGCTTTGCCGACCGGGCCAGGCACCCCATTTTTATCGAGCCTGAAAGCGAGGAGACGGAAGAGATGTACCTGCAGGGGGTCTCCACAGGACTGCCGGAAGAGCTGCAGTACGCCTTCCTGCGGACCGTCCCGGGGCTGGAGAATGTCGTGATTACCCGGCCGGCTTACGCCATTGAGTACGACTTTTTTCCCCCCACCCAACTGAAGGCCACCCTGGAAACAAAAAAAATTAAAGGGCTTTTTTTTGCCGGGCAGGTTAACGGCACAACGGGCTACGAGGAGGCGGCGGCCCAGGGGCTGATAGCCGGCATAAACGCAGCCCTGCTGTGCCGGGAGGAGCCGCCCTTTATCCTGGAGAGGACCGAAGCCTATATCGGGGTAATGATCGATGATTTAATCACCAAAGAACTAACGGAGCCTTATCGCATGTTTACCTCCCGCTGCGAGTACCGCCTGCTTTTGCGGCACGACAACGCCGATCTGCGCCTGACGGAAAAGGGCTACCGGCTGGGGCTTATCAGCCGGGAACGCTATGAGCTTTTTCAGGAAAAGAAGAGACGGCTGGAAGAGGAGAAGCAAAAGCTGAGGAATATCCGCCTGTTCCCTTCACAGCAGGTGAACGACGCGCTGTCCGGGATCGGCACTGCTCCCTTGGCCAAGCCGCAGACGCTGGAGGAACTCCTGAAACGCCCGGAAGTGGGCTATGGCGATCTGGCCCGTATCGCGGGTGAAGGAGGAGACTTTACGCCGGCCGAGGAGTGGGAAATTGTCAGTGAGGTAGAAACCCAGATCAAGTACGAGGGGTATATCGCCAAGCAGGAGAATAGTGTAAAGCAGCTCCGCAGGCTGGAGTCCAAGGTTATTCCCCCCGATTTTTCCTATGACGGCCTGGCCAATCTTTCTACGGAAGCGAGTCAAAAGCTCAAGGCCATCAGGCCGCGAACCCTGGGGCAGGCTTCCCGTATTGACGGAGTTACGCCGGCGGATATATCTTTCCTGGCCCTTTACCTGGAAAAGAGGCGACGCTCCGGCAGCGCTGAGAAGCATCTCCAGACTGAGCCGCAGGGCGGGAAATAGAGCTGTTCCCAGGGGATAAGCCGGTTATACAGATTTGCAGGAGAAGCGAAGATACAGGAGTGAGCGAATTGCCGGCACCCGGGTGGTATTATCGTTTAAGCGCTTTTTTTAAAGAAAAATTTAACGAAAAAATCTATAAAATCCCTCTGGATGCCGGTTTTTCCTGTCCCAACAGGGACGGAACCCTCTCCACGAAAGGGTGTATTTTCTGCTATAATCCCAGTTTCAGCCCCGGAGCCCTGCTGAGAGAGAAAGGGGGAGCAGAGCTTTCTATCAGGGAGCAGATCCTCCGCTTTCAGTTCAGGCACGAAAAGGCGCCCGGGAATACGGAGCCGGGGACGCCCCCGGGGGATTTTATTCCCCGGCGCAAGTACCTGGCCTATTTCCAGTCTTATTCCAACACCTATGCTCCGGTGGACCGCTTAAAAGAGCTTTATGAAGAAGCACTGCAAGTGCCCGGTATTGTCGGGTTGAGTATTGCCACACGCCCCGACTGCCTCAGCCGGGAAGTTTTGGAGCTGCTGTCCGGTTATGCGCGCCGCTGTCATCTCTGGCTGGAGCTGGGGCTGCAGTCGGCTCATGATGCCACTTTGCGCCTGATCAACCGGGGTCACAGCTATGCCCAGTTCCGGGAAGCCGTTTTAAACAGCCGCTCCAGGGGTATCTACCTCTGCGTGCACGTCATTAACGGCCTGCCGGGGGAAGGACGGGAGCAAATGCTGGAAACAATCCGCCGGATTAACTCCCTCCCTCTTGACGGGATCAAGTTCCACCAGCTCCAGGTTTTTCGGAATACCCCCCTGGAGCGGCTTTACCGGCAGAACAGGTTCAGGGTCCTTACCCTGCAGGAGTACCTGGAGATCCTCTGTAGCCAACTGGAGATACTGCGCCCGGATATTGTGGTTCACCGCCTGCTGGCCGAGGCGACCGAAGACGATGTTTTGTTGGCTCCGCACTGGCGCTCCTCGCGGGCGCTCTTTTCACAACTGGTGGAGAAAGAACTAATAAACCGCCGGTCTTACCAGGGTAAAAAATATAAGGCGCCACCCCTGCGGGAAATAAAAAAAGATAAAACGGGGGACTATTGAATCGTGGATCAGGGAACTTATTTGCTTATAAAAGGCGTGGGCATCGATCTGATCCGCATTAGCCGCGTCGCCCGCGCCTGCCGGCGCAGGCCGGAGCGTTTTTTGCGAAGGATTTTTTCTCCTGAAGAAATAAAAATATTACAGAAGAAAGCCAACCCTTTCCCCTCCATGGCAGCGCGTTTTGCCGCCAAAGAGGCTGTGGCCAAGGCCCTTGGTTGCGGGATAGGTGAAGTCAAGTGGACCGAATTGGAGATTCTTCCCGGGACAAAAGGAAAACCCATGGTCTTTTTGCGGGGCCGCGCCAGATCCTGGGCGGAACGCTACGGGATTAAGGGTGTAGAAGTCTCCATGGCCCACGACGGGCCCTATGCCATGGCCCAGGCTGTGGCCTGGGGACAGCAGGGTGAAGAAAAGTCTTATACTGACCGCCGAGGGCAGCTTTCAAATTATAATGATTAAATATAAAAAATCGCTTTATTTATTATTGACACTGTCATAGTTTTGTGCTACTTTAAAATTAATATTGAGCAGCGAGGTCAGAATTAAATTTTATTCTTTAAGCCCTTATTTTTTAAGGCTAATCCTGACTAATTTAGTATGAATTAGCCTCGATAAACGGCTGCTATAAAAAGCTGCTACAAAAGGCTATGACGCTGAAAGGGGTTGAAAGCAGGTGCGTTTATCGGCCAAAGGGGAATACGGGGTCAGAGCCATGATTTGCCTGGCTTTAAATTTTTCAAGCAGTCCTGTTCCTCTACGGGAAATTGCCGTTGGTGAAAATATCTCCCAGCAGTTCCTGGAACAGATTTTTGCCGTGTTAAGGCGTGAAGGCTTGGTACACAGCACCAGGGGGGCCAAGGGGGGCTATTCCCTGGCTTATCCGCCTGAGCAAATCTGTGTTGGTGATATTATCAGAGCCCTTGATGGCCCGATTACCCCTGTAAACTGTCTATCTGAGGAGGAAAAAAAAGCGGATCGCTGCGGCCGGGCGGATGTCTGCCTGGCGAGGAGCGTTTGGGAAAAGCTAAGGGATCATATTAACCATCTTTTGGATAACATCAGCTTAAAGGATATGATCCAGGGAACGTTTGAACACATATCTTGAAAAAAATGCCGGGAAAATACTAACAAAATGAGCATCCCTCGAAAGGAGGCCTTTGCCGTGCCGAAAATTTACATGGACCATGCCGCCACAACTCCTTTGAAGGAAGAAGTTTTGGAGGCCATGCTTCCTTTTTTAAAGAGCGTTTATGGGAATCCGTCGAGTTTGCATTTTTTTGGCCGGGAAGCCCGTAAAGCCCTGGATGAATCCCGGGAAAAGGTTGCCAGGGCTCTCGGTGCAACTCCTGAAGAAATCATTTTTACCTCGGGGGGAACAGAAGCCAACAATCTGGCCATCCAGGGTGTCGCCAGAGCACTTTCTTTCGGTGAGAGGAAGCATATTATTACCAGCGCCATTGAGCACCATGCCGTACTGGATACGGTAAACTATCTGCACAGTACCGGTTTTGAGGTGACCTTCTTGCCCGTGGACGAATATGGTATGGTCGATCCCGGGGAGTTGGAACGGCATATAACAGATAACACCATTCTTGTTACGATTATGACGGCAAACAACGAAATCGGAACCATTCAACCCTTTGAGGAAATCGGCCGCATCTGCAGGGAAAGAGGCGTGTACTTCCATACGGACGCTGTCCAGGCTATCGGAAGCATACCCTTTAACTTGAAGGAGCAGCCCATTGATCTGCTCTCTCTTTCCGCACACAAGTTTTGCGGCCCCAAGGGAGTCGGAGCCCTGTATATTCGTAAGCGTACAAAGATAAAACAGGTTCTTTTCGGCGGCGCACAGGAAAGAAAGTTGCGTCCCGGAACGGAAAACTTACCGGGGATTGTCGGGCTGGGGCGGGCCATTGAGCTTGCTGTTACGGACATGGAGGCAAAAAGCGCCTATCTGGAGGGCTTAAGGAACCGGCTCATAAAAGGACTGCTGGAGATAGAAGGTATCAGGCTTAACGGGCATCCCCAAAAAAGGCTGCCGGGCAATGTAAACGTCAGTGTGCTGTATATAGAGGGAGAATCCCTTTTATTGAACCTTGATTTAAAGGGTATCGCCGTCTCCAGCGGGTCGGCCTGCACATCGGGCTCCCTGGAACCCTCCCATGTGCTTATGGCTATCGGTCTGGACCATCAGACCGCTCAAGGTTCGGTGCGTTTAACCCTGGGGAGCGACAATACCGTCGGGGATATTGATTACACGGTGGAAGCCGTCAAGGAGATTACGGAAAGGCTCAGGAAAATTTCTCCCGTTTACAAGAAATAGTTGCTTTAAAGAGTGCGGCAATGTTAGAATCTTTCAGGAGGGACGAACTATGTATAATGAAAAAGTTCTGGATCATTTCCAAAACCCCCGTAATGTCGGGGAAATGGAGAACCCCAGCGGAGTGGGCGAAGTAGGGAATATGAAATGCGGCGATATCATGAAAATATTTATCAAGGTCGAGGATAACATTATTAAAGATATAAAATTCCTAACTTTTGGTTGCGGTGCAGCCATTGCCAGCAGCAGTGTCCTGACAGAAATGGTTAAGGGAAAGACGCTGGAAGAAGCCATGGCGGTAACCAATGATGACGTTGCTGAGGAACTGGGAGGGTTGCCTCCCGCCAAGCTGCACTGCTCCAACCTGGCTGCCGATGCCCTGCATAAAGCCATTGAAGACTACCAGGGCAGGACTTGAGGTGTTAGATAAACGCGACTATAGCAAATAACATCAAAGACCCTCGCCTCCGCAGATGGCGATGCCGCTATTATAAAGTAAGGAGAAGCGGCCGTAAAAATATTTAAAACAGGTATATTCCTGCTCCTCCCTTTCATATTAATTTAAATACGATGTTTTTAAAAGGGGGGACTTTTCATGTCTGAAGGAAGAGCCAACTATTTCAGCGAACCAAGATTTACGGCACGCTGCCGCTCCTTTAAAAAACGTCCCCGGAGCAGGGATATTCTCTCGCTGGTCGTTTTTGCGGTTTTGGCGCTTGTTTTGCTTATGTCCCTCTCTCCGTACGGTGCCGCTATCCTTTCCGGAATAGTAACTCTTAAGCCGGTTTTACCCCGAAATCTTGAGCTGGACTATACCCTTCTTATCAGCCATGCACTGCCCGGTATGAGCAGGGAGGCAGTTGCCGGAGAACACAGTCGCCTCCCCCTCGAAGAGTCGTCGGCAGAGCTGAAGTTGCCTGTACAGGCCAGTCCACGGCTTTTTTTACATAGCGAACTGGCGGGCTTTAAAGTTATAGAGGCCAGGTACCATGATCCTGCCATCAGTGACTATACCTATAATGAGCAAGAGACAGTAGAGGAGCCTGTTTTGCCGGAGGAAGGGGGAGAAGGCATCTCTTTCCTGCTGGGCAAAAGCAACCCCTACCCCCGGGAAAAACCCTTCCGCCTTGAGGATGGCCATAAACCCCTGGTACTAATCTACCATACCCATGCTTCGGAGTCATTTATTCCGGTATCCGGCCGGGCCTTTACCGCCAATCCGGAGTTGACCGTGGTTTCCCTGGGCGAACAGCTTGCTGAACTGCTGGAGAGCAATTATGGCATTCCCGTACTGCACCATAAGGAAGTATACGACATTCCGCGCGACCCTGCCTATCAAAAAGCCCGGCCCGGCATTGAACGGGTGCTGAAAGAGAACCCGCAGATCCAGGTAGTGCTGGATCTTCATCGTGACGGCGTTGCCCGTCAGGCAACCACGGCCAGAATCGGCGAGCTAAGTACCGCCAAAATTCTCTTCGTAATCGGCACAAACCATGAAGGGTGGCATGATAACCTGCGTTTTGCTCTTTTTTTGGAGAAGGCAATGGGGGAAAGATATCCCGGGCTTTCCCGGGGGATAAGGAGACATTCTTTCATTTATAACCAGGACCTGCACCCCCGGAGTCTTATCGTGGAGATCGGCGGCCATGAAAACAACAGGGACGAAATTATGAAGGCTGTTGCCTGTTTCGCGGAAGTGCTGGCAGCTGCCTTTCAATGAGGCAGATATAAAGCGGGTATAATAAAAATTTTTTTGTTAATAGTATGGGCTAAAGGTTTAAAGAAAGGTAGATGGCCTTGAGAGCAAAGCCTTTGGCCCTGTTTTTTTTGGGGATAATATTTTTTTGTCTGCTGGTCTACTTTGGTTTAAATATCACAGAGCAGGGGCTCCGGGAGTTAATGGCCCTTGAAGACCCCCCACAAGCCCTGCGGCTTGGGACCCAGGAAGGCCGGCTAATTATCGTGTTTGCCGGGAAAAAGTATTCCATACCTTACGGTTTTTTCTTGAAAAAGCTGTTTCAGTCCTTCCTTCCAGCCGGCTTGTAACCTTTTTGCCGTGATGATATAATTTTGCAAAAAGGTTCCAGAAAAGTTACCGGAACGGCAGGAGAGTATATGTCCCGGAGAGAAAAAACATATTTTCATTTATCGGATATTCTGGCAGGCTATTTAGGTGCCCTCTTGGGAGTTGAATTTATCCTGTATCTTTCCCCTCCGGAGCCCTATAAAAGGCGTCATCTTTCCCTCTCCCAGAAACATTTTTCCTTTGAACAGGAAAAAATTATTAACCTTTTGCAGGTAATGGAGACATCTTTTGCTGAGGGAAAACCGGAAACTGTCAAAAAGTGCGCCCTGCTGCTGGTGAGAGCGCTAAAAGAGCTTCCCTCTTGCAAGAAAATTCCTGCAAAATACCGCCGCCGGTTTTTTTCCGGCCTTGTGTACCACCTGTTTGTTCAGTTGGGGGATGATTTGTTAAAACGGGGCTTTGCGGCAGAGGCCCTGATTTTTTATGAGGAGCTTCTGGCTTCCTACAGGCAGGATATTTTTTTGCTCCGGAGGGCAGCCCGGGCTTATTATGCCAGAGGGGTTTTATTTCTGCCCCAAGCGGAGACACTTTACCGGCAAATTCTGGAGTATAATCCCGGGGATCTGGAGTCTTATGAAGCGCTGGGACATCTTCTGGAAAATTTCCCGGGAAGAGAGGAAGAGGCGCTCACAGTCTACAGGGAAGCCCTTCGCTATTGTTCCAGAGATACGGAAAAGATCCGTTTTTACCTTTCCCTGATCGCCCTGTCGCCGGATGATTATGAGCTTTTATTAAGGCTGGGGAGGCTATACCGGCGCCAGGGCATGCTATTAGAGTCAAGGCACTACCTGGAGGAGGCTTTTAAGCGCCGGCCCGATCCCTGGACAACACTGGAACTTGGACGGGTCTGCTGTCTTTTAAACGACCTAAGCCGGGCCAAAGAAGCGGCCGCTGTTATCCTTGGCAGCAAAGACCCTTTTCACCCGGCATATTACCTTTTGGGCCTCATCGCTGAAGTAGAGGAAAAATGGGCTGAAGCCGGGGATAATTACCTGCATGTACCGCCAGACGCCCCGCTGTACTGGGAGGCAAGAGCAGGCCTGGCCCGGACCTTTCTTCACCAGGGACGATCCGCTGAGGCGGAAGAGCTGATTAGAAGCATTCCTGCCGGGCAACGAGACAAGCTGGGGGCCGAATATCTTGATCTTTGCGAAACGCTGGAAAATAGTGCCGAAAAATGCCACTTCCTTTCATGGCGTGAATACCTCCGGGAGACTGAACCCCTCTATGAGCTTAAAAAGGATATCTGCAAAAGAAGTATGGGAACGGCTTTCTGGAGAAAGTATGAATTTTTGGAAGTATGCGGGAAGGGCCCGGCAGGCAGTGTTTTGCTGGGTAGAGAAAGATATAGCGGGCGCAAAGTGGCCATAAAGCAGTTTGATGATAAATTTACGGCAGACCCGGTTTTCATACGCCGTTTGCAGGGACTACTAAGAACTTTCCGCAGTTTCTCTACCCCTTATATCGTGCCGGTATATGAAGACTGCTGGCATAACAACCGTTTCTTTTATGCCATGGAATACATGGAGGGGGGTAGCCTTGCCGAGCTGGTAAAGCTGCGGGCGCCACTGCCCTTAAAGGAGGTTTTCTCCATTGCCCTGCAGGTATGTTCAGCCCTTGACTATCTCTATATCCGCAGCAGGGCCATGTCTCATGGAGCTCTGAAACCGGAGAATATTCTCCTTTCGGCAGACGGGAGAGTTAAGGTGAGCGGATTTGATATTCTTTGGGTTATGGAAGGAACCAAGGTTTTTACCGCTGATATCCTGAAAAAGTACAGACAATTCACGGGTACTTTTCTCTATGCCGCGCCGGAGAGGTTTGACAGCAGGGGCTTCTGGAGCGGCAGGGTAAAAAATCGAGGCCGGGGAGACTCCCTTGAAGCTGCTGTCCAGGGGGTGGATCACCGTGCGGATCTTTATTCTCTGGGGGTTATCCTCTTTGAGTTGCTTACCGGTGTGCTGCCTTTTAAAGAGTACAGCTTAAGGGGAGTGATCCGTTTCCACCGAAGTTTTAAAGCATGGCCTTCTCCACGTGTTTTCAATCCCACCTTGCCGGTTGACCTGGAAGAAATTATCCTCAGGCTGTTGTGCCGTAACCCCTCCGATCGCTATGCCACTCCCGCAGAACTGGGGGAGGCTATCAAGAAGGCCAAACTATTGTGAAAACAGGGTGAATTTTGCTGTTGGCTTAAGCTTCCGGGCGCAACTCAGAAGAGGAAAGTGAAGGCCCATAGGCAAAATCTGAATAAAAGTCGGTGCTTTCTTGGCAAAAAACCTTTATTTTTACAATTTTATCTTCAAATATTTTTTTAACTTGCTATAATTTAAATGTTATAATATTATAAATAAAAAAAAATAGTACGGACAATTGCTTTGAAAGGAATCAGTTTTCATGCTCGGTATCTCTGGAAGCCATCTCCTGGAGCTTTTTGATGATGTTCAAGATCTGATTTTTATCCATGATATGGAGGGAAGGATCAGCTATATTAATAATTATATTTTAAAATTGCTGGGGTATTATCCCCAGGAAGTGCTGGGGAAAGAGCTAAAAAGCTTTGTGTCTCCCGGATTTTTGGACCATTACCTCCGTTATTTGGACAACATTTACAGGGAGAAATACGTGCAGGATGTTTTTGGCCTCCTTACCAAAAACGGGCAAGAGCGCATCCTGGAGTTTAATAATACTGTTCTTTACCGCGGCGGAAAACCGCAGGAGGTAAGGGGAGTGGCCAGGGATATTACTGCCCGGAAATGGAAGGAAAAGGCCGTAACCGATGCCCTGGGACGCTTCGAATCAATTATCGAGCACACGCCAATGGTCGCTGTTCAGGGTTTTGATATAAACGGGTGTATTTACCACTGGAACCCTGTCTCCGAAAAACTTTACGGGATGGAATTAAAGGAAGTTCTGGAGAAACCCTTTCACGAGCTTTTTCTGGAGAAAAAAGAGGCAGAGAGATTCCTGGCAGATTTAAAAAAAGTCTTTGAAGAGGGTCTCCCCGTAGAAACCAGGGAATTTGCGATCATTACCGCAGGAGGAGAGAAAAAGTGGGTTTACTCCAGCATGTTTCCCGTATTCGAGGATGGGCGCTGCCTGGAGGCTATCCGTATGGAGATGGACATTACAGAGAGAAAAAAAGTCGAGGAGAGGCTGGAGTATCTCAGCACGCACGATCCCCTGACAGGCCTTTATAACAGGGGTTATTTTGAAGAGGCCATACACCGGCTTGACACACCCTATTCCCGACCTGTGAGCATAATTGTCTGCGACGTGGATGATTTAAAGCTGGTAAATGACACCATGGGACACGATAAGGGGGACGATCTCCTTAAAGCCGCCGCCGCCGCAATCAGGCTGCCCTTTCGTACTTCTGATATCGTGGCCAGGATCGGTGGCGACGAGTTTGCCATTGTCCTGCCCAACACTCCCAGAGATGCTGCTGAGCGTGCCTTTCGCCGTATCGAGGAGTCGATCTGTCAATACAACCGCTCCAATCCACAGCTTCCCCTGAATATTTCTATGGGAGTCAGTACCAGCACAAAGCCGGAATACACTCTTATGGATACCTTTAAAGAAGCTGACAGTTCCATGTACCACGATAAACTAAGGAAAACGAACAGCACTAAAAATGCCATGGTTCGCTCTCTGCTGTCCACGATAAGAAACAAGTCCCTTCTGGCAGACGATTATACCGACCAGGTTAAGGAGATGGCCGTTGCCCTGGGTAAAGAAATAGGGCTGAGCCAGAAAGAGCTGATTTCCATCTCTATACTGGCGCTGGTTCATGATATCGGCAAAGTAGGCATCCCGGACAATATCCTTTATAAACAGGGCAGACTCCTTCCCGAGGAGAGGAAAATTATTGAAAAACATCCCGAAATAGGCCACCGTATTGCCCTGGCTTCGGCGGAGTTGGCTTCTGTTGCCGATTACATCCTCTCCCATCACGAATGGTGGAACGGGGAAGGGTACCCCTTCGGCCTGAAACAAACGGAAATCCCCGTGGTCAGCCGCATTATTTCCATTGTAAACGCCTATAATGCCATGATTAGTAAACGTCCCTATCGCGAAGCCCTCACGCATGGGGAGGCCATCGCCGAGATAAAGAAAGGCGCGGGCACCCAGTTTGACCCGGAGTTGGCAGAGAAGTTTATTAAGCTTTTTGGTAACCGCTGAGCACGAAGTCCTACCTAATAATTCCCCTGAAACAAGCCCTCGTATGAATTCTCCCTGCTTTTTCCCTGTTTTCATCTTGACAAATTATTGAAGGGGTGTTATTGTTAAAAAGAATGGTTAGCACTCTCGATGTCGGAGTGCTAATTTCGAACAGGGGTGAAATTATGGGACTCAGCACACGTAAAAAAAATATTTTACAGGCTGTTGTAACAGATTATATTAAATCTGCGCAACCTGTTGGGTCTCGCACNNATAGCAAGGCGTTATAAAATAGGGCTAAGTCCTGCTACCATCCGCAACGAGATGGCTGATCTGGAAGAGTCGGGTTACCTGGTTCAACCTCACACTTCTGCGGGAAGGATACCTTCGCAAAAAGGTTACCGTTACTATGTTGATGAACTTATGGAGACCTCGGACCTTGATGAGGAAGAAAAGGCGGAAATAAAGCGGGCGTTTCAGTATAAGAGGCTGCAGGAGGTAGAAGAGATTATCCTTCATACTTCTCGCCTGCTTTCCCTGCTTACCAACTATACTTCTCTGATACTGGGGCCGCAGCTTAAAAAAAGCGCTTTTAAAAAGCTGCAGATCATGCCTCTTGACAACCAGAGGGCGCTGCTTGTGGTGGTGACGGATACCGGTTTTGTAAAAAATAATGTCATCAACCTGCCCCAGTCTCTATCTGTCAGTGAACTAAACCGTATTGTGTCCTATCTCAACAGGCGGCTGGAAGGCTTGACGATCGAACAAATTACCTCCAAGTTGATCAGCGATCTGCGCCGGGATCTTTATTATCACGTAAAATTTCTGGAAGAAACCTTTACCCTGCTTGAAGACAGCCTGGCCGAAGATGAAAGGCGCGTCTTTCTGGGAGGCACAACCAATATCTTGAACCAGCCTGAGTTTGGGGATATCGGCAAAGTAAAGGCGCTGCTTTCACTTTTTGAGCAGCATTCACTGCTGGCAACTCTGCTGGCGAGGCCGGTCGCCGGTGTAGAAGGAGTTGTTATCAAAATAGGCAAAGAAAATGTCCTCGAAGAAGTGCAGGAGTGCAGCCTAGTCTTAGCTTCTTATTCTCTGGGAAAAGAAGTAATGGGCACTGTCGGCATACTGGGTCCTACGCGCATGAATTATGCCAGGACAGTCGCCGTCGTTCAACAGGTTGTAGATCAACTTGGCAAGCTCTAGCATATAAAAGGAGTGAGGAGATGATGAGCGAAAACGATCTCTTTTATTCTCGGGAAGAGAGGGAAGAAGAGCTGAAACATACTCTGGATAAAGAAGGCCATAGTGAAGATAACAATAAAGAAGAAACCGGGGAGTCTTCTCGAGAAGAAGAGCATTCCCCGGAACTTGAAGCAGAAGGCATATCCCCGGAGAGCGGGGAGGAGGCTGAAGCAGTAAAAGCCGAGGAGTTGCAGCAAAGGGTGGCAGAGCTGGAGCAGGAAAAAGAAGAGCTGAAAAACAGGCTCCTGCGGCTTCAGGCTGATTTCGAGAACTTTCGCCGGCGTGTCCGGGTCGAAAAAGAAGAGTTGATCAGCTATGGCAATTTTGATTTGCTGCAAAAGCTGCTGCCGGTGATTGATAACCTGGAGAGAGCCCTTGCTGCTTCACATAAAGGTTCCGAAGGGTCGGAGGGGATAGTGGAAGGCCTGGAGATGATTAAAAAGCATTTTTTGGACATTTTATTTAAAGAGGGGGTTGTTCCGATTGAAAGTGTCGGTAAACCCTTTGATCCCAACTGCCACGAGGCGGTTTTTACAGAAGTGCGTTCCGATTACCCCCCCGGCACAGTAGTGGAAGAACTGCAAAAAGGGTACATGTTTAATGAGCGTGTTTTAAGGGCAAGTATGGTTAAAGTGTCAGCAGAGTAACATTTTATTTGGCAATGAATCAAGTTTGCTGCTTTGTTGACAGGAAATGTTAATTTAACCTGAGCTAATATACAATACAAGGAGGGATAACGATGTCAAAAGTTGTAGGCATTGACCTGGGAACGACAAACTCTACCGTTGCTGTTCTGGAAGGTGGAGAACCGGAAATAATTCCTAACGTGGAAGGTAGCAGATTAACTCCTTCTGTCGTGGCTTTCACCAAGGAAGGGGAACGAATAGTAGGCCAGGTGGCTAAGCGGCAGGCTATCACCAACCCTGAGCGTACCATTACTTCCATCAAGAGGGAAATGGGAACCAGCTTTAAGGTCGATATTGACGGCAAGTCCTATACTCCGCAGGAGATTTCTGCCATGATTCTGCAGAAGCTCAAGGCTGATGCGGAGAGCTACCTGGGAGAGAAGGTGGAAAAAGCCGTTATCACTGTTCCTGCTTACTTTACGGACAGTCAAAGGCAGGCGACAAAAGACGCCGGCCGTATCGCCGGACTGGAAGTGCTGCGGATTATTAACGAACCCACTGCTGCCGCACTGGCTTACGGTCTGGATAAGGGGGAGGACCAGACCATCCTCGTTTATGACCTGGGCGGAGGAACTTTTGATGTTTCCATCCTCGAACTGGGAGATGGCGTTTTTGAGGTTAAAGCTACCAGCGGCAACAACCGCCTGGGCGGTGATGATTTTGATGAGCGGGTTATTAATTACCTGGTCTCTGAATTCAAGAAGGAGACAGGAGTGGATCTGAGCAAAGATCCTATCGCCATGCAGCGGTTAAAAG
>LSQX01177389.1_pt1 | contig 13621 bp, 10 predicted proteins | sample 654561 | NCBI WGS metagenome assembly LSQX01 (sample SAMN04489861, study PRJNA283612) | anaerobic digester metagenome | isolation source: 4 biogas reactors fed with cattle manure at either 37C or 55C with and... | place: Denmark: Kongens Lyngby | collected 2014 | reverse complement strand
ACACACATCATCATACCATAGGACATTCCCTCTGTCCTGACATCATTATTACCGGTATCGGTAATATAGCCCATATCAGGACCTGCGTGATTATAAAACCTGATCCCGTCATCACCAAAAAACAGCTCTTCATAGGTTTTTTTTACTTTTTCTTCAACCTCCTTCTCCGGATAACCATATTCATTCAATAGATTTCTGTATTTTCCTGTAAAAAAGGCTCCTTTGTTCTCCTGCATGTTTGTTATTCCTCCTTTTTATGATAAAAACTTTCCGGGGGACCCAGAAAAGATGTTTTTTCCCCGCCCAGATCAATTACAATTTTCTGTATCACTACACCAGGATCTATCATCCCGATCCGCAGAGTGTGACAGCCGGGTATGTCAATCTGATGAAAGGAGACTGTTTTATGCACATTTTCCACCACACCTTCAGCCCAGTATCTGCAGCTATGATGTGCATCATATTCTTTCGGAAATGTGTCGACAACCACGGGCTCTTTCCCGTCAAAAGAAGCTGAATAACACAGACCGTATTTACGGTTTGTATTCAGGCCAGGTGAAGTATATACAGTCAATTTTGTTTTACCCGGTGTAAAAATATACAGCCTGTATTCCAGAAATGGTGCCTTTGCTGGATCTGTTATTCTATCTGAAGCGGATGGGACAATATACATTGCAGAAAGGGTCCTTCCATAGTCAGGAAAGAGCTCCCAGTCTGTTTCATTATAATCTTTTTTTCTGTAATAATGTTCTGCTTCAATTGCGATGTATCCATTACTCTCCACAAAGGTCATTTCATCAAGTTCCTCCGGCAGAGGGTGGACAGGATTAAAAACCCTGACAAGGATACTCTGCTCTGTTCCTGCACCGGATACAGTGAATTCACCCCTGATATCTTCACCCTGTCCTACAGTTTCCCAATCTATACTGACCAGTATTCTCTCTTCTTTTTCCACAACACCTTCTCTGCTGCTGAATTTTATCCAGGGATCCCGGCAGCTAATACTATATGTAAAAGGATCGGTTCTACGGTTAAATATTTCTATATAATAATCCCCCTGGCCATACCTGCTGAATACAGGCAGTATACCGCTTTCTCCCTCCATGAGAGCCCTTTCAGAGCCCTCTATATAGATACCCATTTCTGAACCCTTTTTTATCTTAATTTTCTTTACTTCAGGCATGGTGTTTTTCTCCGGCCCGCGCCAGTTGGATTTTCCAATATGAGGCTGGAGCATCATTCCATCCCATTTCCCTCCGGATAGAATTTTATTGTAGTAATGGGTATCTGCTGCCTCCTCATCAAAAATCCTTCTACATAATTCTGCATAATCATTTGTCATTACCCTGCCCTGTTTTGCATAAAAGCCGTTTTTAGCAGCAGATATATATAGATATACTATATTCCTGCTGGCCCTTGCCGGATACAGTACCATCTGAAAGAAGGCGTCCTTCTCCTCTTCTTCAATATCTTTATATATCCTTTCTGCCAGATCTTTTATTTCATCAAATTCCCTTAAAACTCTCTCAGCTTCCCGGTAATTGATAAGACTGAAGGTCCTCTCGTCTACCATTTCAGGCTTTATCCGGCCATTGTATTTGGTGTACTTAAGGAGTATATCTGCTATCTCCCCCCTGTACCTACCGCCAAATTGCTCCTCAACCCAGTTTTCAGTAAATTCCCTGATATTATCTGCAGTCCATCTGTTGATATCCCAGGCTGTCTCCAGGATAAAATCTATCGGCAATTCCATCGGTTTCAAATCACCTACATTGACTATCCATATCCTGTCTACTCCATGATCATAGGCCATGCGCATCTGTTCCTGGATTTTCGGTAAAGGGACTGTATTGATCCACTGATATGATTTGGGGGCACCTACATAATCAAAATGATAATAGATACCGTAACCGCCTGGACGGTCTCTCTCTTCCCTGTCCGGCAGTATCCTGATATTACCGTAATTATCATCAGCAAGCAGCAGGGTAATATCTTCAGGAATCTTGAGGCCTTTTTCATAAAAAGCCTGTACTTCCTTATATAATGCCAGCATCTGAGGTACAGTACTGGCATCTTTATTGTATAATCTCTTGATTATCTCTCTCTGGACATGAATGACCCTTTCCAGGAGTGCTTTCTTTTCTTCAAAAGAACCCCCGTCTTCCATGGCTTCATCACCATCTCCGCGCATACCCACTGTGATAATCCCCTCATAGTCCTTTACTCTTTCTAAGCCCTCCTCCCAGAACCGGCAGATATTCTCCCTGTTAGTCCTGTAATTCCATTTACCCTTATCAGCCATACCCCACTCGGTCTAGCTTCTCATCATGGGTTCATGGTTGGAGATACCCATCACAATTCCATATTTATCTGCCATGACAGGATTGAGGGGATCCTCTTTATTAAAAACCCTGGGTTTCCACATGGCCGGCCAGAGATAATTGGCCTTCAGCCTCAATAACAATTCAAATACCTTTTCGTAAAAGAGATGATTAAAAGTACCAAATCTTTTCTCAACCCAGCTGGTGAGACTTGGGGCTTCATCATTGAGAAAAATCCCCCTGTACTTGACAGAAGGTTCACCGGAAAAGTATGTGCCCTGTTTTATATAAATACCATCCCGCCGCTTAACAGGCACATCTGCCCACCAGTACCAGGGGGAGACCCCCATCTGCCGTGACAATTCATATATTCCATAAATACTTCCCCTTTTATCACTTCCGGCAATGACCAGGGCCTTTTTCACCCCCGGCATGGGCTCTTCCACTGTCTGTATTGTATAGGTCTCCCACTTCCCGCTAATCTTTTTAAGATCCAGCAGGCCCTTTTCCTCCAGGAACTTCAGCATTTTATTTTTGCCTATGGTCCCACAGATTACAATATGGCTGGAAAATCCGTCCCTGCTTTCCTTAACCTGCACAGGCCTTCCGGAGACCTTCTTTATATCATTTTTAAAATCATCAACTGCCCTTTTTACACCCCAGTATTCATCAGGGTCAATTACCAGTTCTGCAGAAAAATCTTTATCCGCCAGAACGAAGACATCTTTTCCCTTTTGATCACTTATAATACCCTTCATCCTATATCCCCTTTTTTGCAAATTATATCCTATCTCCTGCCTTTAAGTCTTACTGTAATCACGCTATGGGCAGGAGCAGTAATTCTCTTTTCGTTATTTAGAGATCCTTTTTCCAGGAATTTTTCTCCGCCCTTTACAAACACGGATTCATAGATTTCCGATTCTTCAATCTGAAAATCTGCTATACTCAATTTTAGATTTTCCTCAAAGATCATGGTGTTAACAATTACAATGATCAATTCATCTTCTGCAGGTGAAAGAAAAGCCGATATTTTTACCTTATTATTGCTCCCTCTGCTTTCTACCCTCCGGTATCCTTCATGTATAAAGCCGGAATAATGCTTAAAGGCATAATATTCTTCTGACCTGTAAAAACCCTTTTCTGACCTCCACTGGTACTTAAACCAGGGATTTTCTATAACAACCAGGCCGCCATTGTCCCAGATCAGATCCCAGTACAGATAGGCATTCACATCTTCCTCTACCAGAGAATTATGGATCAGCCAGGCCGTATTGAGGCCGTTATCTCCCCTTTCAAACTCAGTCTGAAACTTTGGAATCCCGGCATACCTGTCCCGGAGCTGGTTCATATTGTACCTGAACAATTCTGGATTCAGATGGCTCCCGCCCCTGTACAAATGATGGGCAATACCATAGATATAATCCAGGTTCATTTTCTCCAGGTATTTATCGAATTCCGGATAACCGATTCCGATTGTTTCCGGACCCAGTATTTTGGGGGGATTTTCCATCTCACTGTGGAGTTTCTTGTAAACAGCTTCCAGGGCCCGGTCATATCCGGCATATTCCTCAGTCTCTTCAGGCATAAAAAGACAGGAGTTCCAGCTTGCCTTATAATCCGGCTCATTCTGAATACTGATAAAATCAGCCCTGATTCCTGCCTCTTCATAGGCCATCAGTGAATCATACCAGTAATCTGCGAACCTGTCATAGACATATTCCCCGTTTTCTTTCTTCAAGGTACCGCCATTCTCTACATCATTATTACTCTTTAGCTCCTCTGGCGGAGACCAGGATGAAATGAGTATTTTTACGGGCCTGCCCAGGAACTCTTCTGCCTTTCTGACGATTTCTCCTGTATACTGGCCCACCCTGTCCCTTTTTCCATACCAGTTCTGCAGCCTCAAGATGTCCAGTCCCAGCTCTTTGAAGATTGTATCATAAATCTCTTCTTTATTGGGATGGGCAGGCAGTAAATTATCATACCAGGCAATTGATGCCCCGAAACCCTCCATGACCTGATACCTTTTATTAATATCAATATAATATTCATTTTCCTCTGAAAAAACTATCAGGGTAAACAACATGAAAAGAAGCAGTATAAGGAATATTTTTTTCATCTTTACTCCTCCTGAGGGTTTATAATGATAAGCCATAAGACAAAAAATACCTGAAATACCTTTTCAGGCGGGAACTACTATGCCTTGAGTCAGGTATATAAACCTTCTTTAAGTCCCGGCACCGGACTATCTGCCTGAATACAGGTATTCCAGGATAATTTTTGATCATAATTATTTGTTTGCCTCAATCAGCTCCCAGAAAGCCTCTTTGGGCTGATGATTTTCGTCAAACAAAAGGGGCCAGTCCTTCCGGTTTTTCACAGGGAAATCGTCCTTCCAGGTGCTGTCGTCAGCAACACCCCAGAGGGTTATACCTGTAACAACATCAGGGTATCTCTTACAGATATTGAAGACATTTTTATAACAGAGACTCTGTCTTTGAAGCATTTCAGTATCCGGTTCAGCAAGCCTGCGGTTATCACCCCAGGCATACACTGAGATATCAAGTTCTGTAATCTGTACCTCCAGGCCCAGAGAGGCATATTTTTCAATAGCCTGCATCAACTGGAGTGAAGAAAATGAAGAAATATCCCAGTGGCCCTGTATCCCGACCCCATGGATAGGAACACCATCATCCAGTAATTTTTTCAGCATATTATATATCTTATCCCTTTTCTGAGGCTGTATTGCATTATAGTCATTATAAAACAGCCTGGCATCAGGATCTGCCTCATGGGCTGCCCTGAAGGCCTCTGCTATATACTCTTCACCTATAATTTCAAACCAGGGATTATCACTCCGATAAATTTCATTAGGGTTGTCGGAAATTGCCTCATTAACCACATCCCAGGCATATACATCACCCTTAAAATGTCCTACTACTTTCCGGATGTGGGTTCTCATCCGCTCCAGGAGTTCTTCCCGGGATACCCTCTGGCCGTTTTCCTGAAAGACCCAGGCCGGTGTCTGACTGTGCCAGACCAGAACATGACCTCTGACCTTCATATTATTCCTTCTGGCCAGTTCTACAATCTCATCAGCCCTTCCAAAAGTAAAATTACCTTTGTGCGGCTGTAAATGATCGAACTTCATCTCATTCTCAGCAGTCAAACTATTAAAATGATACTCTATAAGCTCCTGGTGTGATTTTATCGTACTGGAATTTACAGCAGTACCAATGGGAAAATAGTCAGCATAAACTTCAGCAAGTGAAGGTATCTCCCTTTCAGAATCAGCCTTCAGATAAGGGGAATTAAATAAAATTATAGAAAAGAAAACAGCCAATACCAATAATAAAGAATATTTTTTCCTTAACTTTTTCATTTGTTTCGCTCCTTTATATATTAAAAATCTACAACTCTCCAGAAAGCCTCTTTGGGTTGATGATCCTCATCAAACAATAAAGGCCAGGTTTTTCTCTTAATACCGAAGAAATAATCGAGCCAGGAATAATCATCTGCTATTCCCCATAAAGTCACACTTGAAATAATATCTTTATATTCCCTGAAAACTTCAAATATCTTTCCATAAAATTCAGCCTGTTTACTTATCATCTCCACAGTAGGTTCTTCCAGTTTTAGATTCTTTTCCTTCCTGCTATAAACTGATACATCCAGTTCAGTTATATGAATATCAAGTTTAAGGCCTGCATATTTATCCAGAGCCCTTCTAATATCATCATATTCAAAATCAACAATATTCCAGTGAGCCTGTATCCCCAGACCGTCAAGGGGTATCCCCCTGTCAAGCATTCCTTTCAGCAAATTATATATCTTATCCCTCTTCTCCGGGATAACTGCATCATAATCATTATAGAAAAAGCTGAGTTCTGGAGCTATTTCTCTGGCCAGGCGAAAAACCTGGTGAATATAATCCTCACCCAGGATCTCCAACCATTTTGTTTTACGGAAAAATTCACTGCTTTCTCCATCTACAGCTTCATTTACAAGATCCCAGCAGTAAACCTTTCCCTTGAAATGTTCAAAAACCCTTTCCATATATAGCTTCAGTCTATTCATAAGAAGCTCTGCTGAAACTACTTTACCGCCCTCATCCAGGAAAAAGTGTTCAGGTGTTTGATTGTGCCAGACAATTGTATGTCCTCTGACTACCATATTATTTTTTTCTGCAAAATCGATAATAGAATCAGCATTTTCAAAACTGAACTCATTTTTTTCAGAGATGATGGAAGCTGGTTTCATATCATTCTCTGCTGTAACACTATTAAAATGTTTCTTCAGCAGCTCACCATGAGTTTTAAGAGATGGAATATTTACTGCCGCACCAATCTTAAAATAATCTTCATATACTCTTGCCAATGATGGAATATTTGTCACTTAAGCCTCTCTCCTTTTTCATATATTTGATTTAATCTATACCGGAAGCACCCATAGTTTCAACAATTTTGGATTGATTAAAGAGAAATAGTGTAACTGGTACCAGCATCATAAGAAACATTACTACAGCATTTATACCGGTCCTTGCAATACCACCAGCCGCAATCTGGAATAAGGCATTTGGCAGTGGTTTAATTGCCTCACTATAAATATAGAAACTTCCTGTGTCTGCCCAGAGCATCTGAAAGGAAAGAATAATCAGAGTTAACCAGGCCGGTTTGACATATGGCATAACAATTGACCAGAATATTCTCCATTTGCTAGCCCCATCTATTGTAGCTGCTTCAAGGATAGCATCTGGTATCTGTCCCATAAACTTGCTCATTAGATAAAAGCCAAGACTATACTGCCAGGCAGGAATTATAAGTGAAGTCAGGGTATTTACCCAGCCTATTTTTGCCATTATCATATAGGTTGGTATTCTGGTGACCTGTGGAGCAAACATCAATGAAAGAAGAACCATTGCAGAGAAAAACTTCTTGCCGGGAAAATCATATTTTGAGACAACAAAAGCCCCCAGTGATGCAATAATAACATGTCCTCCTGTACCCAGAATAACCACCGATAAGGAGTTCGCCAGATATCTACTAAAGGGTACCCAGGACTCAGACATTAATATAATTAAATCTCTGAAATTATCCAGAGTGGGATACCTTACATAAAAACGGGGCGGAAAGATAAAAAGTTCACTTAAGGGCTTTAAGGCATTACAGGTAATAAGAACCAAAGGTAATGCCATAAAAGCTGCAGAAATCAATATAAAAACGAAATTTGCAAAATCTCCCCCTGCAGAACGGCTTATTCTTTTTTTCCGTATACTGAATTTTAGTTTCATCTTACTCACCCACCTTATTTAGCATACCCTGTACAATCCTTTGTATAATAATCATCCCGAAGAAGAGCAGTGTTGCAATTGCAGCAGCATAACCCATCTCAAAACGAACACTACCATAATCCACCAGATGTGTAACTATTGTTCTGGCAGCATAATCAACACTGGGGAATCCCGCCAGAGCTATAGACTGCTGACTGGCTGCAAAGGACTGGGTAATAGCCATTATTGCACCAAACATCAACTGCGGCCTCATACAGGGCAGGGTTATATACCACAACTCCTGCCACCTGTTCTTAATACCATCAATAGCTCCTGCCTCATAAAGACTATTGTCAACATTCTGCAGCCCGGCAATAAAGACCAGGAATGAAGTGCCCAGACTCATCCACAGGACAACTATAATTACAATCCAGAGAATATACCTGGGATCGATAAGCCATAATATAGGTTCATGAATAATACCCAGATCCATTAAAATAGCATTAGCATATCCATATGGATCATTGTGAAAAAAGTACTGCCAGACTAGATATGCATTACCTGAAATAGATGGTGCATAGAACAACAGTGTGAAAAAAGCTCTAATCTTTGGCTTAAATTCATTTATCATCCACGCAATCAGTAGTGAAGCCATATAACTGACCGGTCCTGTAATAATTGCGAAAATAAAAGTGTTTTTCAAGGCAATCAAAAAAACATCATCAGCCAGAAAAAGCCTTATATAATTCTGCCATCCTACCCATTTGGGAGCCTCCAGCATATTATAATAGGTAAAACTCAGGTAGATTGATATTATTACAGGTAATACAGTAAAGACAAAAAACAGGATAGCAAAAGGTGCCAGATAAAGATATAATTCCTTGCTGTCAACTATTCTCTTTCTTAATCTCAACCATCTATCTGACATACTCAGCTTATTAGCTGGATCATTAATATTTATTTCTATACTCTGCATAATATCCTCCTTTAATCCCACCAGTTATACAATTCCCTATTTTCTTCATATTTTCTTAATACCGCGTCGAAATCAGTTTCAAGTCCAAATTCCTGACGCTTTATAGTAAGTTCTTCATCGATTACACGGACATAATCAAGAAGCACTTCTCGCGGGTCCTCTTTTTCATTAAAGACCTTTCTGAAGGCATTATCCAGATGTCTTCCGGTCATATACCCGCCAGGAACTTCAGGTATTCCCTTTATATACTGCCACTGGTCTTTTAAGATCTTTAATTCTTCACTTTTCCAGGGCAGCAATTCACAGGCCTCCACATTGGCAGTAGGATACCTGGCAGATTCTCCCATAAGAGCCTCCAGTTCAAGTCCGTACCGGGCCTGAACCTCTGTACTGCTCCACCATTTTAGAAACTCCCAGGCTGCCTCTTTATCCTTCGCATTTTCCAGTATCATATCTGCTGAACCGGACATATAAGCCATTACCCCATTAGGGATAGTACGGTCTATACTGCCGTCTTCTCTCCTTGTACCAGGTATCAGGGTAAAACCCCATTTCCCTCTCAGCTCAGGTGCAAAAACCTGCAGGAAATTATAAAAAGGATAATTCTCGTAAAGAAGTGGTACTTCTCCTGTTCTAAAACGGTTCGCTGCATCATAATAGATAGGTAATTTGTATAATTCATAGAGATCAGTCCACAATCTAAAGGCTTCTACTGCACCTTCAGTATCAAGCCTGGTTTTTACACCATCAGGATAATAGAGGTCTTCTCCCCTTTGATATAGAAATGTAAGAAATGGAGCAATACCAGGAAAAGCCGAAATACTGCCTGCTCCAGCTGCTGTACCTATAGCAGACCCGGCCATAGTCCGTCTTCTCTCCAGATCATTTATCGGTAATCCAAAATTCATATTCTTTTTCTGTAACTCAGGAATTATCTGTAATACATCATCCCAGGTCTCTGGTATTCCTAATCCCAGATCATATAATATGTCTTTCCGGTAAAACAAGACCGGGAAGACTTGCTGTTGTGGTAAAGCGTAAACACTATCTCTGAAGGTAAAAGGTACGAAAGCACTCTTGTGAAATCTTTCTTTCACTTCAGGAAAATCATCAAATTGAGTCAAATCAACTACAGCATTCCTTAAAGCAAAATCTATAGGGCCTGAAGCCTCCACCCCTAGTGCTACATCAGGGCCTTTGTCAGCAAGGGTAGCAGGTAACAGCATACCGAGACTTACCAATTCCAGGTTTACAAAAATACCTGTGTCTGGAGTAAAGCTGTCCTCAATCATCCGTTTAAGTATCTGGGCTTGATCCCGCCCGGCTATTATCCAGACCCTTAGTGGTTCCTGTCCTGTATCACCCTTATCATAAACATCACCTATCATCTCATAATCAACATAATATGAAGCAATATATTTCTTTATTTCATGTAAAGCCACCTTGAAAAAACCGGCCTGGACTTCTGGCATTTCCTCTTCAGGAGATGCTATGATAATGTAATCCAGTGTCAGTGGTTGATTTCTGGAATCTATAATCCATGTACCCAGATTGGCCAGATTGTCACGAAAAGCCTTTATCCTCTTTTTAATAGTTTTGGGCTTTTCAGCCATCTCCCGGAAATTACGGGCAATTTCTCTGATTCTTGCTGCCTGGAGACCAACTTCTCCAGTTGTTTCAACAAGAGACTTCTCAACATTACTTAATATTTCTGCCTGTCTGCCCAGCTCCTCTATTACTGCAGGTATACGTTTCTCTAACTGGTAATCACGAGTTGTATCTGGTGCAGCGGAAGTAATCATGATAATCTGTCGGTAAATTTTATTTAACTCATATAAACAGGCCTCTGTTTCCCTTAGAATAGGAGCCATATCACCAATAGAAACCTCTAATCTAAGCCGGTGTTTTCCTTTTTTTAAATAGAAATAATATGGTTCTCCAGTTGCTTTATTTTCTGGTACCATCATCTGGTACCTGCTCGAAAAATGAAATTCAAGTTTTTCTGCTTCTTTAAAAGGTATCTCTCCATCAATATATAATTTCCTGGTGACAAAATTCCCTCTCATTAAATTCTGTTTAACTTTAAAACCAATTTTATACAAACCATCTTCAGGAACCTCAAATTCCCATTCAATCCATTCCCCCGATTTCTGCCAACTAATTCCGCCAATTGTATTTAACCTTATTTCAGCATGATGATAAGGTTCTAATGTCGGGTCAGAGAGATCACTGACAGGTAAAATGGAGGAATTTGATTTAGCAACCATTTTCTCAGCCTGAATCTTATGAATAAAACCTTCAGTCTTCCTGTAACCCTTTTCCAGATATACATTCAGTTTTTCCTGATAAGAAGGAATCTTTCTGGTCTGATATAATTTAATATTTCCGAGCATAACAGGCTCTTTATCAGAAATTAGGCGAATTGTATTTATTCCTTCTTTAAAATAAAATTTATAAGGTTCATTATAGTAACCAACACTATCCCTGATATCAATAGTAATCCAGGCAGGAATCTCTTCCTGCCTCGGAGCTATTTCGTTACCGCGGTTATCTACTCTAATATCTTCTGCATTTCTCCAGATTCTATATAAATCAATAAATTTTACACTCTCAAATGGTGTTTCTCCATTTATCTCAAGGCTTCTGCTTATATTCGTTCCTTTACCTTTTATTGGATAATAATCCAGTGCTAAATTATAAAAACCTGCTTTTTCAACTTCAACTTCCCATTCAACAAATCCATCTTCTTCTGTTATGATAACCTTTCCTGGATACCCTTCGAAATCTTCCTTTATCTCAATATTCATATCAGTCTTCGTATAAACTGCTGCAGGTATAATTATCTCCAGATCAGGTTCCGGGCTGTTCTTATATTTATTTAAGTAATCCTCATAAGTAATCTCTTCTACATAATTAAGGGTACTGACATCATAGATGTCTGCCAGGATAGTAAAACTTAAAATTATAGCAAATACAAAAATGGGTATAATTAATTTAAATAAATACCTTTGCATCTGTATTTCAACTCCTTAGCAAGAAATTTAGCCAACAATACCGCTTCTCTCAACACTCTCAATAAAGTAACGCTGCATAAAAGCATATAATATAAGCAGTGGAGCAATTACCAATATCATGCCAGTATTATTGAGCAGTGAAGTATACTGATCACCCTGCATTTCAGTCGGTGCTGCTCCACCCGTAATTTCTATGATTACATTATTCGCAACAAGCTCAAGTGCCTGTGGCAAAAAAGCACCTCCGCCCATAAATAAAGTTATAAATATATAATCATTCCACTGCCAGACAAATGAAAAGAGAAAGATAATAACAAGACCTGGTATTGCCCCTGGTAACATTATAGAGAAAAAAGCACGGAAAAGACCTGCACCATCTATATAACCAGCCTCTTCCAGTTCCCGGGGCATTCCCTTAAAAAACTGTCTCATTATATAGATAAATAGACCGTTTTTTAATCCATTCCCTGTAATTGAAGTCAGTATAAAGGGCCAATAAGTACCTATTAAATTAAATCCTGTCCCCGGTAAAAGGCCATAAAGATCAAAAAAACGGAAATTTAGATAAAGTGGTATCAAGATCATCTGTGGTGGTACAATCAGAGTAAGGATAACCAGGGCAAAAATCAGGTTCTTGCCCCTGAAATCAAACCTGGCCAGCCCGTATCCAATAACTGTGCAGGAAAACAACTGTAATAAACTCACAACAGTTGTCAAGAGAAATGTATTAAAAAAGGTCACTGGATATTTCATATGTTTCCAGACCAATCTATAATGCTCTGTTGTAATATTCCTGGGTATCCATTTTACTGTCTGATCATAAAGATCCCTTACAGACATAAAAGAGTTTGAGAATTTAGTTATTAAAGGTAATAGTATTATATATGAAATACCTATTAGCAGAACAGCCCTGATAATACTAATAAGCCACTTTTTTATCTTTTCTCGAACTAACACATTATCCTTAACAAAATCCAAAACTATTGCTCTTTTCATTTATACCCTCCTGATAAATTTACTCCCTGTAAAATACATAACGTGAAAAAACCTTAAAGATAATCCCCAGGATTACTGCTATAGCAGCAAAATACATGGTAGCCATAGCAGTACTTACACCATAACCCCTGCCAGTAAAAGCAGTATCTTTTATTAATAATACCAGCTCATTATCAGCTCTGGTCAACTTATCAACAACAGTATACACAATATTTGTCAGTATCAAAGGGCTGATCATCGGTAAAGTAATTAACCAGAAAGATTCCCAGCCACTGGCCCCTTCTACTTCTGCAGCTTCATAAACACTTACAGGTATAGACTGTAAGCCCGCCAGGAAGACCAGAATCTGTATCCCGGAAGAACGAATAATCACAGGAATATTATCTACAGCCTTTAAGACATAAGTAATCATAGCATCAGGTAAAAATTTTGTCTGTTTCAGTAATACCTGTAAAGCCTCTCCACTGAACATAAAATTTATATTACTTTCCTTCATCAGTTGAGTAACAAAATCATTCTGCTCCATTTTCAATACTACCCCGGCACTATATATTACAGGCAGGAAAAAGATTACCCTGGCCAGTGCTCTTCCTTTGAATTTTTGATTTAATAAAATTGCAGCAAAAAAACTAAAAGCAAGTATCAGGGGTAAATCTATTACCATTTCGGTTATTGTCTCTACAAAAGCCTGATTAAATTCAGTATTAGTAAAAATAGAATAATAGTAATTGTCAAAACGGACAAATTCAAGTTCATAACCCTCAGTTGTCAAAGAAAGCTTGTTTAAACTAAATATGATTGATTGAACAAAGGGATATAAGAAAAACAGTATAAAACCCACTACAAATGGCAGTGTAAACAAATAACCGCCAATTTTCCCTCTGTTTTCAACAGTTACTCTAAACCTCTTATTTAGTTTCATATTAGTCTTCCCCCTTGATAAATTTGTAATCAAGGCTGTCTATCTTCAAACCAGCAACCTCTACAGCTTCCTGATTATAATTAACAATAATTATATTATCCCCTTCATAGGCTGTCTCTTATA
>LSQX01153102.1_pt2 | contig 13621 bp, 9 predicted proteins | sample 654561 | NCBI WGS metagenome assembly LSQX01 (sample SAMN04489861, study PRJNA283612) | anaerobic digester metagenome | isolation source: 4 biogas reactors fed with cattle manure at either 37C or 55C with and... | place: Denmark: Kongens Lyngby | collected 2014 | reverse complement strand
AAATTAAAAGTGTCGAAGTCAGGAGTGTTCGAGTCCCGCTATTTATCTAAAATTGAACTATAATGTTTTTCCAATAGATATAAAAAAACCGTCTCCATTGTGGAGACGGTTTTAATTTATAAAAGGATAATTTTAGTTATCTTTTTTCTTTAGTTCATCTCTAAGATTTGCTAGAGCTTCTATATCGCCAAGAGTTGTTTTTTCAACATTCTCATTTATTTTCTTAATGGCTTTTTTAGAATCTTGAGGTTTTCTTCTTGTATCTTTTTCTTCTTCAACTGCTCCGTCATCTTGCCATACTTTTGTATGAGACATTATTATTTTCTTGTTCTCTTTAGAAAACTCAATTACTTTAAAATCAGCAATCTCATCCACAACTACTGTAGATTTGTCTTCTTTAACGATATGTCTGTTGGGAACAAAACCTTCAACTCCGTATGGAAGTGAAACAACACTACCTTTGTCTGTTTGAGAAATAATTGTTCCTTTGTGAACCGAATTAAGTGTAAATATAGTTTCGAAAACATCCCATGGATTTTCTTCCAATTGCTTATGTCCTAAGCTTAGGCGACGGTTTTCAATATCCACTTCAAGAACTACAACTTCTATATCTTCACCAATTTTTGTAAACTCGGCTGGATGCTTAATTTTTTTCGACCATGATAAGTCCGAAATGTGAATTAATCCATCAACACCCTCTTCTAACTCAACAAAAATACCAAAGTTAGTAAAGTTACGAACGATAGCTTTATGTTTTGAGTTAACGGAATATTTAGTAGAAATATCAGTCCATGGGTCATCTTTTAGTTGTTTAATACCCAATGATATTTTTCTCTCTTCACGGTCAAGTGTAAGTATAACAGCTTCTATTTCTTCTCCAACTTTCAAGAAGTCGTGAGCTGTACGTAAGTGCTGCGACCACGACATTTCCGATACGTGAATTAATCCTTCAACTCCTGGAAGAATTTCGATAAATGCACCATAGTCAGCTATAACAACAACTTTACCTTTAACATTATCACCCACTTTTAGGTCAGCATCTAACGAATCCCAAGGATGTGGTGTTAATTGTTTCAGACCTAGTGCAATACGTTTTTTACCTTCGTCAAAATCAAGGATAACAACGTTGATAGTTTGGTCTAATTGTACAATCTCGTCTGGATGATTTATACGTCCCCACGATAGGTCAGTAATATGGATAAGTCCATCTACGCCACCAAGGTCGATAAATACTCCGTAGGGAGTGATATTTTTAACTGTACCTTCAAGAATTTGTCCTTTTTCAAGTTTAGCAATAATTTCAGATTTTTGTGCTTCAAGCTCATCTTCAATAAGTGCTTTATGTGATACAACAACGTTTTTATATTCGTGGTTAATTTTAACAACTTTAAACTCCATTGTTTTACCCACAAAAACATCATAGTCGCGGATGGGTTTCACGTCGATTTGAGAACCTGGCAAGAAAGCCTCAATACCAAATACGTCAACGATAAGACCACCTTTTGTACGACATTTAACAAAACCATTAATGATTTCATCTTTTTCGTGAGCTTCGTTAACGCGCTCCCAAGAACGTAGAATACGTGCTTTTTTGTGCGATAACAAAAGTTGACCAGTTGCATCTTCTTGACTTTCAACATAAACCTCAACTTTATCACCAACTTTAATATCTGGATTATATCTCAATTCAGATGCAGCTAGGATACCATCAGATTTATATCCAATATTTACAACAATTTCACGCAAAGAAATAGCTGCAATTACACCCTCTACTACCTCTTTTTCAACAATAGAGCTAAAGGTTTCATTGTAAATTTCTTCTAAGCGATTTTGTTCTTCTGCTGAATATTCAACGTCTTTCTTATCAATTGCATCCCAATCAAAATCTGCAAGTGGTTGAACTTCAGCTGTTTTTGTTTCTTTTACTTCAACAGGAGCTGATACTTCAACTTCCTGATTTTCAGTGTTTTTAATTTCTTCTGTCATTCTAAAATTATATGACAATTTAAGTCTTTACTTAATAATCGAGGTTAATTTCAATCCTAAATGAAGAGCCTCTTTCAAATAGGACTGCAAAATTAGTAAAAATATCTGATAATGAAAGCATTTGCCCATTAATTTTTTATCAAAATGGGCAAAATAAAACAATTATACTTCGCTTTTTTCTAGTAAATCTCTAAAAAATTCTCCAAATAGTGTTTTTCTATGCCAAAAAACTTTTTTAATGATACATACTCTTCCAATTTATCCTCCCTTTTTTCCATCAAGGATCTGTCGAAAATTGCACTTATCAATATGTTTTTAGGAGTGTGTTCCATGGCGATAAACTCTTCTACATTGGTTTTATATCCGCAAGTCTCCAATGCAAGAACCCTCATCGAATCTGTTATGGTTTCAGCAAGACGTTCTTGATATATTCCAAAACGGCTAACTAAATTTAAGGGGCTTTCTGGATTTAGCTGTTTTCGTATCTGTTTGTGGCAGCATGGAGCCACAATTATAAGTTTCGACTGCATACGAACACCCTTAACAATGGCATCATCGGTGGCTGTATCGCAGGCATGAAGTGCAATTAAAACATCGCAATTATCTCCTTCAAAAGAAGAAATATCACTCTCTACAAATTTTAAATTATCAAATTTTGAGGCTTTGGCTATGGAGTTACACTTATCCACAAGCTCTTTACGGATTTCAACTCCAGTGATATTGACACTCATTTTCTTATGATTGGTAAAATAATCATAGAGAGCAAAAGTCAGATATCCTTTACCAGAACCCATGTCCACAATGTTAATTTCCTCTTTAAACTGAATATTTTTAATTATATCATCTACAATTTCAATATACTTATTTATCTGCCTATACTTGTGATTCATCTTAGGTCTAACTCTCCCCTTTTCATCGCTCACGCCTAAACTTTTAAGATACTCGCTCCCACCAATTTCTATTATTCTATTTTTCTGTTTGTCGTGCGACAAATTTACTTTTTGAAATTCAACTTGTTCGAAAAATTTAATCTTGGCTCTTTTTCCATGCGTACTCAAAACCCACCTCCCAGTAGAAGTTTGCAATTCGGCTTGCATATAATCTTCTGAAATCAATTTCTCAATAATTTCTAATGACTCATCTAATAAGTGATTTTTGGTGATATCCTTTGTGGTATATCTATAAACAAAACTCAAAAACTCACCTTTTTTCAACTTTACAGCACGAACTGTTACACTTTTCACCTCCGTTTTTGAATCTCTTCTATCGGAAATTGAAATTCTAACCAAAGCATTACTTTCAGCTGCTTTTCCCACATTACCTATAAACTCCTTAATTGCACCCATACAAAATCTTTTATAGTGCAAATTTCAACATAATAGAGAAGAAAAACAAATAAGATCTTTTTTCTAAATTAAATTCTTAAGTTTGCATTGAAAGAACTTTGTCAAATATTTATTTGAAATATGATTTTAATTATTGAAAGTGGCTCCACCAAATCTGATTGGCATATTCATAAGTCGAAAGAGGAAATAATAAAATTGCATAGCGAAGGCATGAATCCATATTACCATACCACCGAAAGCATCGAAAAGATTATTCTAAATACAATTAAAATAGAGCACATTTCTGAAATTTCACAAATATATTATTATGGTGCTGGTTGCTCCAATGAGGACAAAAAAGAGCTAATTTTATCTGCTTTTAAAAACATTTTCAAGGAGGCTAAAATAGAAGTTCAGAGTGATATTATGGCTTCTGCAAGGGCAGTTTTGGGCAATCAAAAAGGAATTGTTGCCATTTTGGGTACTGGCTCTAATTCCTGCCTATACGATGGAGAAAACATTACAAAAGGGATAAATTCTTTGGGCTATATTTTGGGAGACGAAGGAAGTGGTGCACATTTGGGTAAAATGTTCCTAAATGCCTATTTCAATAACAAATTTTCCACTGAATTAAATAATGAGATTGATAAATTTGACATAAAACTGCAAGAAGTTTTAGACAATATATATAGAGGCGAATTTCCCAATAGATACTTAGCGTCATATAGCACTAAAATTGCAAAACTGATTGATTTTGAAGAAATTAGGCTAATTGTGAAAGATTCATTTCTACAATTTTTCAAGAATATGATATTGATTTATCCTGAACACAAAAATATATCTATAAACTTTGTTGGCTCAATTGCGTTTTACTTTAAAGATATAATTTGGGAAATAATGGATGAGCTAAATTTAAAAAAAGGCGAAATTTGCAAGCAACCAATTGACAAATTAGTTGTTTATCACACAGATAAATGGAGAGATATGAGAAAAACATTTTTAACAATAATACTATTTTCGGCATTGTGGGCTTTTGCTCAAAAAGAGGCATATAACATCTTCAAAAAAGGTGGTGAAATAAGCTCCTACGAAGCTATGCTGGAGGCTGCCAAAGAATATGATATAATTCTTTTTGGAGAATTTCATGATGATGCCATTGCTCATTGGCTTCAATTTGAGTTGATTTCTGACCTACACAAACTTTCTGCTAAAGAAATAATTGTTGGTGCCGAAATGTTCGAAAGCGACAATCAGACCATAATTGATGAATATTTTGAGGGAAGAATAAGTGAATCTAATTTTAAAAATGAGGTTAGATTGTGGAAAAATTACAACACAGATTATAGGGCTATTTTGGAATATGCTCGCGAAAACAAATTGAAATTTGTCGCCACAAATATTCCCAGAAGATATGCCGCCATGGTTAATAATGGTGGTTTTGAAGCTTTGGAGAAACTAAGCAAAGAAGCCAAAAGCTGGATTGCTCCCCTACCCATTAAATACAACCAAGAATTGCAATGTTATAAAAGCATGCTTGAAATGAATTTGCCAGTTCACAATATGAAACGAAATCCAGAAAACTTCCCCAAAGCACAAGCTATAAAAGATGCCACCATGGCTCATTTTATTTATAAAAATCACAAAAAGAATTCAATTTTCATACATCTACATGGTGCTTTTCATTCTGACAATTTCGAAGCAATTTATTGGTATTTGAAAGAGGCCAGTAAGAAACTAAAAATCATGACCATCAGCATTAGCAGACAAGAGAATGTGAATATTATTGAAGAGAATGAAAGTCAAAAAGCTGATTTTATAATAGTGGTAAACAAAAACATTGCAAAAACCCATTGATATGAAAATTGGCAAACACGGAATTGGGGTTAAATTAGGAGCATTGGGCTTTTCATACGGTTTATTGAGTTTCATTATTTGGCTTATAATCTCTCCCAACGACAAAATTTTCAGTAATTATATTTTTTCAATTTCACTGTCATTTATATTTTTCATTTATGGAGTTTTGATGCTATATCTTTCCATAAAAAGAGTTTTAGCAGCCTACGACGAAGGGAAGCTTTTGACCGATGGCACTTTTTCTCTTTGCAGACACCCTGCCTATTCGGCATGGGTATTGGGTTTTGCACCAGCAGTAGTCTTTATATTCAACTCCCTAATCATCCTCAGCACAATTCCTGCTATATATTTAATATTCAGGATATTAATCCCCAAAGAAGAAGAGTTTTTATTGAATAAATTTGGTGATGATTATCTAAGCTACAAAAAAAATGTTTGGGCTATTTTTCCTATGTTCTGGAAAATAAAATTTTAATTTGTCAATATCCGATTAAGGTCTTCAATCTCTTTATTAACTTTTTCAATAAGCTCACTATTATCAATATTTTGTGCTATTTCGTAAGCTTCTTTGAAGTATAATTGCGATTTTTCATAATTTCCTCTAATTTTCAAATTTACACCAATTTCTGTAAATGCCACTGCCATATTCAGATGATTTCCAACCTCTTGCGAAATTTCAAGCAGATTAAACATCATTTGATCCGACAAGTCTAAAAGTTCATTATCTCTATAAATTATTGCAGACAATTTTAAGGAATTGAACATTCCATTTAAATCTCCAATTTGGTCTCTATAAAAAAGAGATTTTTGTATAGAGGAAAGGGCATCCGACACATTTCCCATGTGATAGTAGCTATTTGCCAAATTATTCCAAGCATCGCCAAGTGCTGGTAAATCGCCACACTGCTTTGCCAAACCCACCGCAAGTTTATTTAATTCAATTGCCTTAGAAAAGTTTTCCGCATCCATCAAAACTGCACCTATATAGATTAATGAGTGTGCTAAATTATCGTAAGACTCGTATTGATAGAATATTTTTGCTGCCCTATGAAAACAGTCTATAGCTTTATGTCTTTCGTTGAGTCTATGGTAAATAATTCCAATATTATCGATGGTTTGAGCCATAGGAATTTGATTTTCAAAATCTTTTTCCACAGCATAAGCTTTTTTATAATATTTCATCGATTTTTCATACATATTCAATCTGGAGTATATTACGCCAATATTACTATAACAAGCTGCTAATGCCTCAAATTCATCTATTTTCTGGAAGCACATAATGGCTTCTTTATACTGTTTTATTGCTAATTCATATTTTGAAGATAGAAGGTTTATGGTAGCTTTATTTCTCAATGCGTCTCCCCTACCTTTGACATAATTATTGCTTTGAGAAAGATTTAATGCTCTATTGGATAAGCTCTCAGATTTGGCAAAATCCTCAAATCGAAGTTTTATCGCTTCGGCATTGAGACTATCAATTAGCTGCGTGTTTTGACTCAATGTAAAAACAGATAAAACACTAAGAAGAAAAGTTGAAAATATTAGTTTATAATTTAGCTTTGCAGTTTTCATATTACTTTATCTAATCTTCCAATTTAATATACCTTTTCACTCTATCATACAGTTCATCATACATTAGGGTTGTCTCCTTTAGCTGTTCCAATCGAGTAAATCGTCCATTTTCCTCTCTAAAAACAACTATCGATTTTGCTATATACATATCAATGTATGGATGTTTTAGCATTTCAGAAATTTCGGCTTTATTTATGTTTATTTTTCTAATTTCGTTTTCATCAATTTTAAAATATGGCATCACTTTTTCCACTCTACTACTATCCATTCCATAAACTTCAAAAAGTTGACTATAATCGTAGAAACCTCCCAAACGTTCTCTATATTTAAAAATTCTTGTCGAAAGTGCTTTCCCAATTCCCGGAACTCTTTGCATATCGAAAGTGTCCGCTAAATTAAGATTTATTTGCTCAAACCTAAAATCTATTTTTTTAGGAGCATAAGTATATGTGGTTTTTTGTGTAGTATCAACAGCTATTTCAATATATGGTTCCAAAATTTCATACTCTTCATCGCTGATAGAGTACATTTTTCTGAAATCCTCTTTTGTCCTGAATTTTCCACCTTTCGATTTGTAGTTTTCTATGGATTTTATTTGTCTATCCGAAAGCCCCATTTTTGTCCAATCAGCCTCTGTTGCCTTGTTAGGGTCGAATTTGAATGGTTTCAACTCCTTTTTCGAAATAGAATAATCTACCCTGTTAAAATCCACATTGTTTTTATTTTGCGACCATGCAAATCGACTTTTTTCAATGGAATCATTTATTTGCATAAGTCTGTATGAGAACTCTGCAAAGCTTTCTTTCATGCCTTCATCAATCGTTTCAATCTTGGTACCTCTCATGGGAGAAACAAAATAGATTATCATAATTGTAGCAAGTATTACCACAAGAATTAATGCTCCATTTAGCTCCTTTTTATTGAAATCGAAATAGTTTTTAAGCATCTATGTTTTAATATTTGACAAATATACAAAAATAGCATACAAAACAAAGTTGAAACTTAAGTTCAAAACTTCATTTTTACTCTTTTATAAAAGTTTGAACTTCTACAGAACTATTTGTCTCGACTTTGAAAAACCAAATTCCATTTTTTAGGTATGAAACATCTATTTTAACTCTATTTTCATTCAGAGTTTCACTCAAATAAACCATTCTTCCCAAATTATCAAATATTGAAATTTTGTATCTTTCTCCATTCTGCAATCCTTCTACATAGATATATTCATTTGAAGGGTTGGGATATAATTTAAAATTATTTTTATTTTCTTGGGCGATTCCTGTCTCACCGTGGTAGAGTTTGCTGGCTTGCAGTGCTGCATTTTGTAACTCATACAAATTTTTTCCTGCCGACAAAACAAAGGCTACTTTAACGGTGTCGTTGGGCGATATAAAAAGTGGTCCATAAGAAATCATTGATGAGACATCATTTCCTCTACCCACAAAGCCTGCCGAATCTCTGTTTAGGGTCATTGCAGTGAATTTTTCTGTTTTGCTAAATCCGTCAGAAATATTCATACTTAGATTTTGTCCGTCATTGTCGAAGGCATATTTATTGAAAGGCAAATTTGCAAGGGCAGAAATTCCTGCAAACCAATCTTTTTCATCAGTCCAAGCATAAATAGTTTTGGAACTGACATCGTATTTAGCTCTATTGTACGATGATGTATGCAAATCCCAATCAATAAAAAGTGCAGCATAGAGATTTTCAATATTGCTTTGGTTTTTGTTTACAATATTATACTCGTAAACAACAAAATTTTCACTATCGATGTCGCTCCACGCAAAAGCTTTGTGAACTACCTCTACACCAATTTTAGAATTAGAAGCTCCATTATCATTAAAAACACTAATATATTCCAAATCGGCTATTTCCGAATTGGCGTTAGCAAGAGGATTTACCACATTTATAAAATCACTATCATATCCATTATTATTATATAAATTGTTGGAAACCTTGTCGTTGGAAACTCCTAACAAAAATCCGCCCATATACATAAATGTTTCCACATTGTCATAAACAAAGCCATCGCCTTGCATGAAGTTATTATCAGTATAACCCACTCTTCCATTGGCTGTGAATGTTGTTCTAATTAGGTTTGTATCTACTGTCAAATAGTTTTTATTTAGTATAAACTCTTTGTAATCATAGGACGAACATCCTTCATCTTGAAATTCGAATTTGAGGACTAATCTGTGATTTTGGGGTATATTTTCTAATATCTCTATTTTAAACTCACCACCCGATTCTATGCTCTCCATGGTGCCAAGTTCATTCACCTGAAAAACAGAGTCTGTTACCAAAACATATGGCGAAAGGGATTTTAGTGTTATTTGAAGATTTTGTGTTGGTGCCAAAAAGTTTTTAAATTGGGCATTGACTTCCACTACGCCAATGTTTGAAATATTGGCATTTACGCTTCTAAGTCTAACAGAAGGTTTATCGTTTTCAACCAATGCATTGTACAAATTTACCCTACCTGAACCAAGCAAATTAGTATATTCTTCATTATGCGATATTGTGTCAATATTATCAGATGTTACCCTTAATCTTTCGGCTATTTGCAGTGCCGACATTTCTGGGAAATAGCTCTTGAGGATTGCAGCACAGCCCGAAACTACTGGAGCAGCAAAGGAGGTCCCAGAGGAGTAGGCGTATGTGTTTGCTGTCATGGTGCTATAAACATTTTGTCCCGGAGCCGAAATATCGACATAAATTCCATAGCTTGAGTTTGTTCCTTTATGGTCATTTATATCTGTCATGGCTACGCTTACAACATTTTGATATGACGCTGGATAGAATGGAATTTCATTATCATCATTTCCGCATGCTGCAACAACCAAGCAATTCAAATTATTTGTCACATAGTTTATCACATCTTGCTCAAAAACACTTCCCGAAAACAGAGTTGTTCCCCATGAGCAATTTATTATTGATGCTCCATGCTCGGCGGCGTAAACAACAGCTTCATAAACATTTACTAACCTACCATTCTCGTCGGCAACCTTAATGGGAAGAAATTTAGAGTGATACCCCACCCCCGAAATCCCCACAGAATTATCATTTTCGGCAGCTGCAATACCTGCTACAAAAACACCATGTTGACCCGAACTTATTTGTGGATTATTATTCATTTCTCCAAAATCCCAACCCATATAGTTATCTACATAGCCATCGTTATCGTCGTCAACTCCATTAATTGGGTCTTGATAATTGTAAGCTATTTTATTTTTAAGATCTTCGTGATCAGCATCATTTCCTGTATCAATTATTGCAATTACAACATTGGAATCGCCTTTACTTATATCCCATGCTTCGTAGGCTTTTATATTTTCCAAATGGTACTGCGAACCTATTTGGGGGTCGTCGGGAACGTATAAAGTTTCATAGTAGTGCTTCACATCTACATATTCAAAAAGTTTTGATTTCTGCAGAAGAAAATAGGCATTTTCAAGGGCAATATCTGCCTTATATTCCAACTGATAGACAAGCGAAAGATCTACCAATTCTTCATTAAATTTATTGGTCTTTGTATCGGGCACTTTTGCATTGGGAAAAAGTTTTTTCACACTTGAAACATCTAATATTTCTTCAATTTTATTGAATATTGGATTTTGTATAGATGTTTCGGCACACTCTCTTCTATGTTCATCTTTCATTTTAAAGATTAGCGTTTTCTCCATAGTGTTAGAAAAATCTACAGAAAGCTTTTGTGCGATGACAATTATTGGAAAAATAAATACTAAAAAAACAAGTCGTTTCATGGTCTATTTATTTTTATTTGATTCATATGTTGGGATATCTTCAACGTGCTTAATTTTCATTTTCTCGAAATCAACAAAAGCACAATAATGCTCTATCCCATTGGTTATCATAAGGTAAGGTGCTTTTACAACGCTATTATAATTTGCCAATTGCAAAAAAGTCTCACTATTAAGTTTCACTTCTGGAGCTTTGCACTCGATTATAATATGTGGGTTTGCGTTGGAGTCAAAAACTAGGGCATCAAATCTTTTATCCATCTTATTTACCAAAATTTTCTTCTCCACTCCTATTATTGAAGCTGGATATTTTTTTTCAACATTGAGCCATTTCAACATATGTTGTCTAACCCACTCTTCGGGCGTGAGCCTAACCATTGTCTTTCTGAACTCATCCCAGATATACTCTTTATTATCAACTACTTCAATGCGAAATTGGTATGAAGGAAAATTAAGTTTTTGCATTTTTTGCACCTATTATGACAATACAAAGATAGAATAATATTCCAGAAAATAGTAAAAAAAATGGGCTTCATTTTCAAGCCCATTTTTTTTTACTATTTACATACACTATTTACACTCTTTACAATATAATTTTTTCACTTCTAAATTTTCCAACACTTGGAATGAGAACTTATCCATAATGGTACAGAATCTTACCCTATCTGTCTCGAAGCATCTCTGAGCCAGCTCGGCAAATTTGCTACCCAGATATAGCTCTTCTCTATAGCTCCATAGCGAAAAATATGTAAATAAGAAATCATCAGAAATCTTTTTTGAGTCTATAAAAGGCGCCATAAGGAATTCGGCATAGGGATAATCGCCATGGTCAATGAATATATTGGCAAGTTTATATGCGTTCATCCAAGTATTTGACTCTACATTTACGATGGTTTTAATTTTTTCATAAGTTGACTCAAGCAATGCTTCCATTGATGCCGATGCCGATGTGTCAGCATAGTCGATAATTTTGAATTGAAGTTCTAAGTTAAGGGCATCAGCTTTAGCCTGAGGTACATGTTTTAGCGAATAAATTCTATCTACATTTGATTGAATATTATTTATTTCTGCCTCATTTTTAATATCAGCTTCTACAACATCACTAACGGTTTTAGCAAATAGAGCAAAATCGTTTTTTGGATTAAGATTATAATTCTTTTCAGCATCTTGAGCCATGGATTTTGTAACTCTATCTTCAATTACATTTGCTATATAATTCTTGTTTATTAAAAATGGCAGATATTTTTCTTCAACGGGTATTTTCATCGCGTTGACGATAGAACGGGAATATCTTCCCTCTTCGCAAGCTTTGATAATATATTTTTGTACCGACATTGCCATAGCTAAGTCGTCGCTGGCAATGGCTCTATTGAATTTACTCTCCACAAACTCTTGCTCAAAACGACCGCTAATATCATAAGTTATATTCATCTTAATTTTTGCAAAACGATGTTTAGCAAGAATTGGCTCCATATCTTTCAGAACTTTTCCTTTCAACTGTCTTTTGGCTTCGTCTTGGGACATTGTTGCAAGCTCGGGATGTTTTGAGTTTAAAGCATCCTTTTTAAAGAACTCCCAACTATCGCTTGTTTTAGTGTCGTAAGTAAGTTTTTGTTTTTGACGTTGAATGATGGCTCTAACGATACTTTCAGCTCTCTTTTTCTGCAATTCTGTATTAGAAGCATCGCTACCTTCCAGAGATGTATAAGCTGTTATTTCTAAGTTATCAATATCAAATTTGGGTTCATTCAATGCTTTTATAAATGGCTCAATATCCTCTGTTTTATAGTCATGTTTATTTTTTTCAAAAGGAATAGTGAACTCAAGAACTGCTTTTTCGGGAACTGGCTTATAGAAACCAGAAGCTATAGAAACAGTATCAGCAATAAATCTCAGCTTTTCAATATGTTCAACTGGAGATTTTTCAACATAATGCTTTTGCAGAACTCTACAAACAGATTTCTCTTTTATAACTAATAAATTCACTTCATAGTCGCCCACAACTTCATCTGGAACTTCTCCAACTACAAGTTTCAGCTGTCTGGATCTTCTTTCTGTAATTAGATTTTTCTTCTCTATCTTTCCAATATAAAGTCTCTTTAGCATATGCCCTCTATTGACTCTATTATTGTCGAGGATATTATCGTCGCCACATTTATACTGTTCACGAGTAACAAACTCTATTGCTAAACCATCTTTTTTACGTCCAATAACACGTTTTAAATTACGAATATTATCAAATTCAAAAATGACTTCATCATTTTCAATTTTAATATAGTTGTGCCATTTTTCTAAATATTTCTGAGCTTCACATCTTCTACATTTTCTGGTATCGAGGGCTTTCAGTCCATATTTTTTTGTTGTAAAAGGCGTTGCCAATTCTCTTCTGCGTAGTGCTGATGGGTTGAAAGTTTTGTCATTTCCAAGCACAATGGAAAAATAAATGCTACGATAAAACTCATCAAAGCTGTGGCCTATTCCCACATAGGAATGTTTTTTATCTAATAATATTAGAGAATTTCTTCTATTATTCAGAATAGGTCTAAGCATTGTTTGAGCCACTTCAAGATAAGAATAGTGTTCTCTAGGATTTGATGCTTTTGTACGCGACACAACTTCATCAACAAATTGTGTTCCACCGTATGCTTTAACTCTTCTGTATGTATTTTTATGAACCCCTTTATTTTCAGTAGTTCTTTCCTGCCTATATGCCATATATTCGGACTGGATAAGTGCAGCAGAATCAAGGTCTTCATTGAATTTTAATTTTCCAGCTCTTCCTTGTGGATTAATATCACGAGCGTAGTTTATGCAGTCTAACACGCAATTTCTCAACACATCAACATCATAATTAATTGGGTTAAAGTTACGCATATAAATCTCGTTTGCTTGCAACGGATAGTAACTCAAAGTGTCCCAATATGATGTTTGGGCTAATGATGGTTTTATAAAAAAGAAAACTACTAAAAGAGGCAAAAAGTAAACTTTTTTCATATATCCTATATTAATTTTTAATTTGAGAGCAATAATAATCAAAAAAAATGTGCTTGCAAAAGAAAATCATTTTTATTTACAAAATAAGTTAATTTCTCACTCCTATTTATTCCAATTCAAAATAAGCCA
>LSQX01015245.1_pt1 | contig 13621 bp, 12 predicted proteins | sample 654561 | NCBI WGS metagenome assembly LSQX01 (sample SAMN04489861, study PRJNA283612) | anaerobic digester metagenome | isolation source: 4 biogas reactors fed with cattle manure at either 37C or 55C with and... | place: Denmark: Kongens Lyngby | collected 2014 | reverse complement strand
GCAAAGTACGCTGCGGCTTTTTTTAGTATTTCGATCTCCATCTGATATTGCCTCTCATATATTTTTGCGTGTGAGCCAGGCCAAATACCCCCCCACCCTAAAAGACGCGCGGCTTGATGGCATAATAGATATTGGCGCCTATGCACAAATATTAGCGCTGCTCAATGAATTCATCCCTGGGACTAACCCGGAAGCCGGAGGTAGCAAAATGAGCAAGCCAAGACCCGCCACAGTCGGTGACAGGTTGATAATAATCGGAGCGGGTACAGGCGGGCCGCAGGCTCTGATGGAGATATTACCCCGTTTTGATTCGGTTTTTACGGGAACCATCGTCGTCGTCCAACACATGCGCCCTGGGTTCACTCGAATCCTGGCGCAAAATCTCAGCCACGCCTGTTGTCTACCGGTGTATGAGCCTAAAGACGGGCAAGCTCTCAACTGCTCAGAAATCCTCATCGTCCCCGGCGGAACTTCGTTTAGCCTGAGCAGAATCGAAGGCCTGGACAAATTGATGGTCGGGTTGGAGGACGTAAGCGATTCCCAGGAACGCATAAACAAACGCATTGATGAGGCGATGGCCGCCGCGGCAGATATATATACTCGAAATTGCACCGGCGTACTGTTGTCAGGTATGGGAGACGATGGCCGAGAGGGCATGCGGGCCATAGCTGAGGCCGGGGGCGCTACCCTTGCTCAGGACGAAGAATCGTCTGTCGTTTTCGATATGCCGTCGGCCGCAATCGACGCAGGCGTAGTTCATAAAGCTCTGCCTTTGTGGAACATAACTGATTACATTCTCAAGGGGGAGGGCGCCAATGCAAACGCTGCATAGAACACGACTCGGAGATATGCTCGTAATCGCAGGAATATTGAGCAATGAGCAGCTCGAGTGGGCGCTGGATAGCCAAAGGCACAATTATCAAAGGCTGGGCGATATCCTTCTTGGAGCCAAATTTGTCTCAGAAGATGACATAACCGAGGCCCGCGCGCTCCAGCTCGATATGCCGTATGTTGAGCTTAACAATCCCCAGATTCGCCAAGATGTGATCAAGCTGGTGCCGGAGCACATTGCTCGAACCTATAACCTGATCCCCATAAGCGCCTCCCAAAGCAAAATAACCATTGCGATGGACAACCCGATGGATGTGGAAGCTATCGACACCGTCGGTCGCTGCTCTAAAAGACGGGTTACTCCTGTGCTTGCAGGCGCTTCGCGGATTCAGAGCGCTTTGGATCACGTCTATGGCACGGGGGGCGAAGATATTATCGCCTCCATAGAAGAAGCTATCGGCGATGTCGAGGTGCAGTCCGAAGCGGATTTGAGCGATGATCTTGCCGAAGAGCGCAGGCAAAGCACGCAGGCGCCGGTGGTCAAAACTGTCAATCTGGTTCTTCAGGAAGCCGTCAAGCAGCGAGCCAGCGATATCCACTTCGAGCCGAGGGCGAATAACCTTGAGATCAGATACAGACTCGATGGGGCTTTGCAACACATCCGCAATCTGCCCAAGCAGCTTCAACCAGCGATTCTGAGCCGCATTAAAATTATGGCGGATATGGATATTGCCGAAAAGCGACTGCCTCAAGACGGCAGGATTAAGGTGAAAATCGCTAACAAGCGCATCGAACTGCGTATATCTTCCCTGCCGACCCAGTATGGCGAAAGGATCGTCATCAGAATCTTCGACAGAGCCGCGCAGCAACTGACAATAGAGAGCCTTGGCATGGCCGACCAGCAACAGGAGGTTTTCGACAGGCTGATACGCAAGCCCCACGGTATTATCCTCGTCACCGGCCCTACAGGAAGCGGCAAGACAACAACATTATACTCGGCGTTGAATGAAATCCGCTCGACCGAGACGAATATTATGACCTGCGAAGACCCGATAGAATATGAACTTGAAGGCATCAGCCAATCGCAGATCAACGTTCGCGCCGGTTTGACGTTCGCATCACAACTACGAGCGATTCTTCGACAGGACCCCGACATTATACTGGTTGGAGAGATACGCGACAAAGAGACCGCAGAGGTTGCTTTCCAAGCGGCGATGACGGGGCATCTGGTCTTCTCGACTCTGCATTGTAATGACGCCCCATCCGCGATCACCAGGCTAATTGATATGGGTGTGGAGCCGTATTTGATCGGATCATCGGTGATCGGCGTCCTTGCGCAAAGATTGGTGCGAACCCTCTGCCCGCGATGTAAGGTTCCGTATACCCCAACCCCGGACGAGTTGGCGGTTATCAGCCAGGTCGCTCAAGATGCCGATGCGCAGTTCTATGCCCCTTCGAGTTGTGGCGCGTGTAACGATCGCGGCTATTCCGGCCGAATGGCAGTTTTTGAATTGATGGCGGTCGACGAGGACATTCGAAGACTGACCCTAAGCTCGCCCACGTCCGATCAGGTGCGCGAACTGGCTCTGACAAAAGGCATGAAAACTATGAACGATCACGCGGCTGAAAAAATCCGCGCCGGACTTACGTGCGTTGACGAGGTTCGTCGGAAGGTATTTATCGGTGACGACGCGTAATACACTGTATGGAGCTTTACGGACTAAATCGGGCCGAGCTTTCGTCAATATGCGATCAGCTCGGCCAACCTGCTTTTAGAGGAAAACAGATCGCGGAATGGCTGTATCGCAGCGGGGTACGCAGCTTTGACTGTATGACAAATCTGCCGGCGGCGCTGCGGGACAAATTGAATCAAACCTCTACCATAACCCGATCAGAAATCGTAAAACGCTCCGAATCCGCAGACAAAACTGCAAAATATCTGCTCAAAATGGCTGATGGGCAAACCATCGAGAGCGTGCTGCTCCCCTACCCCGACCGCATAAGCGTTTGCGTATCCACACAAATCGGCTGTCCGGTGGGGTGTGTGTTCTGTGCGACTGCGATGTGCGGATTTGTGAGGAATCTCAGCGCGGGCGAGATAGTAGACCAGGTGAGCGCTCTTCAACAGCAAGCCGGTCGTCGAGTCACGCACGTGGTAATGATGGGGATGGGAGAGCCTTTGCTCAACTTTGATAACGTCGTTAAAGCGCTTCATCTATTAAACGATGAGCTTGGCATTGGTATGCGCAAGATGACCGTATCCACCGTTGGCATTGCCCCTGCGATAGACAGGCTGCGTGATCTGGATTTGCAGATTACCCTGGCCGTGTCTTTGCACACGCCGGATGATGATTTGAGGCGCCGTTTGATCCCGATTGCCGACAAATATCCGTTGGTGACCCTGATGCAATCGTGCCGAGAATATACTCAGCACACAAAGCGCAAAATTACGTTCGAGTATCTTATGCTCGCCGATGTAAATGATTCTCAGCCCCAGGCGATGGAATTGGCGGCACTGCTGCAACATACGCTGTGCAATGTCAACTTGATCCCGTTCAATGAGGTGGAGGGATTGCCGTATCGACGACCCAATCGGGCGGCTATCGAGGCATTCAGAAAGGTGCTGGAGGACAATGGGATAGAGGTGACGCAAAGGATGGAGCGCGGGAGGCCAATCTCAGCGGCCTGCGGCCAGCTCCGGCGCAGACAATTATCTTCTTGATTTTGGCGGGAGTGCGTGGGAATCGAACCCACCCAACGCCTTATTCAGACGTCACACAGGTTTTGAAGACCAGGCGAGCCACCAGGCCCGATTCACCCCCAACAACAGCCTGAATATATCACAGGAAACGTTAACTACGCAACTCAAAGCAATCGAGCAGGCAAAGCGAATAGCCGTGCCTGCTCGTTATGGTAGCGGAGGTCAGGATCGAACTGACGACGCCCCGGGTATGAGCCGGGTCCTCTAACCAGCTGAGGTACTCCGCCGTACCGATAGTATTTTACCAAGATGCTATGCTGTTCGTCAACAGTTTGTTTGTTAAAGTGTTACGTTTGCACCGATTTTAAGCGTCTAAAGAGCCACAATCCGCCAAAATAACCGTCATTGTAGAAAGCAAACATAAATATTTGTGCTTTAGCCTTGCCAATGCCCGCCGGATTGATATATAATCCGTAGCGGTGGTAGCTATGGAAGACGAGCAAAATGCGGCAGTTGAGATAAGCGGCGAAGATCAGGCGCTGGTTGGGGCTGCGGAGAGAATCTCTGCGGCGCTTGATGTCGCAATTGAAGTTCTTGATGAGATGCAAAAGATCATCTCTGCCGGAAAGCCGAAAGCTCTGAAGATCAAGCTTGGCGAGCACACTTTGGCAGAGTTTCCAGCAGAGTTTACCGCCACTACGGCGTTTGCCGCAGGGCTGGCCGCTGTGCTATTGACCAAGCTGGCGATTGAAATGGAGCACGAGGACAAGAGGTGAACGGTGTGCGGGACCAAGTTCAGGAAGAGCGCAGTCTCTTACAGTCGCATTATGTGGCCTTGACGGATCAAGATATTGTCCGTATTGCGCAAGCCGGCGACGAACAGGCATCTGAATTCCTCCTTTATAAGTATCGCAGCCTGGTTAGGACCAAAATTCGATCATATTTTCTGATGGGAGCAGAGAAAGAGGATCTGCTGCAAGTAGGTATGATCGGTTTATGGCAGGCCATCGTTGACTATCGGCCGGAAAAAGAGATTTCATTTATCTCATTTGCCAGAATCTGCATCGAGCGCCACGTTATCACCGCGATTAAGACCGCAACTCGACAAAAGCAAACTCCGCTCAACACGTCGGTTTCTTTGGAATATCCATCTGATGATAATGATTCCGAATGGAACCTCGCCGAAATACTCGTCTCCAGTGACACCGTCGACCCAGAAGAGTTGGTGCTGCAAAGAGAGGACAATTCTAGATTGCAGGACATGCTGCGCAGAATGCTCAGCGATTTTGAATGGCAGGTGTTGTCTGGGTATCAAGTCGGAAAATCCTACCGTGAGATCGCCTGCGATCTGCACTGCAAAACCAAATCCGTCGACAATGCATTGGCCCGCATCAAGCGCAAAATATCTTTGTCACCTTTCGCATGGCCCGGAATTACCGACGAGATTTGCTAAGAAAGCCCTACCCCACCCTTCCGGAAAGTTGGCTGTAGCCCGCATCGGCTCTGCCGCAATTGCCACCGCGTAACTAATTATTAATTGTCTACAGATTCTTCTCCGTTAATCCCACTAATGATGGAACAATTTGTTTGAGCGGCGAGCAGGGAAAGGAGAGCTATATGGCGGCTGTCGGCCTTCCGGAAATCCAACCCGATCGCTCCGTACGACTGACAAAGCGAGAGCTGGAAGTGCTGTTTTTAGTTGTAGAAGGCAGATCCAGCAAGGAAGTGGCCGATGCTTTGTACGTCTGCAAGCGGACAGTGGATTTCCATCTAGCCAACATATATGACAAGCTCCAGGTGTCCAATCGCGTTCAGGCTTTCCGACGCGCGACTCGATTGGGTTTGATCCCATTGGAAGCATCGCTGAGAGAAAACTGACGGATACCTAGCCCAGTCTCGTTGATACGGCGGTTGCAGAAGTATTGCGGCCGCCGTATCGCATTTAACGTATGTGCAGGTGGTATAAGCGGCCATCAGCACACTCTGCCATAGCCTGCGATCCATCCCCTGATTTTGTGAAGTTTATGAGAGAGGACGGTAGTTCGCATACTTGTTTGATCGCGCCATCCGACCCGACTGCAAAAAGTCTCTTCTCCCCATCGCTTGTAAGCACAAACCCGGTGTCTAGCACGAGCAGTGGGGTGACCTGCAGCAGCATTGAGCCTTTATCCCAGAATTTGCGGCCAAGATAATCATACAGCGCCGCATGTCGCTCCGGCATAGATTGGCCGGAGTGCTGGATCGACTTGCGATAGCCGACACAGATAAAAGCGGCGTTCGGGGAGATGTGAACATTTGTCGCTTCGGCTGCAATCAAAGGAATACGGCGGATATCCTTGCCGTTTTCCTCCAAAAGTGTCACTACCCCATCGTCTTTGGGGTTGTTGGCATTGGACCTAAGCACAAATCTGTTAGAATTGCTCAGCGGCTCGGCAAAGTGCGACTTGTTTGAGTCGAGATTGCTCTCCCAGTTCACGCGGCCGCGCAGATCGGTGCTGCGAAGTGTGGAAGGTTGTTGTGTGGTATATAACAACTGCTCAGATCGCAAATCCAACGCAAGGGAAACCGGTATCCCAAGCGATTTGAATCGACGGTAACGCTTGGATTTCTTACTTATAGTAATGTAGTAGATGCGCTTCTCTTGTGTTCCAACCACAAATATCGCCGTGTCGCCATCGCTGGCTGCGTCCACAGACCAAACAGCGCTGGGCAGATTCATCTTCCAGGATTCCTTGCCGTCGGCGTCAAGGAACACCAGGCGGGTGTTGTCAGGATCGCGGTGTGAATATACAAGAGTGCAAGCGCCATCCGGGGATACTACGGCGCGGTTGGCTCCGGACACGTTTGCAGAGTACCTTTTGTTTCCTATACGATCGTAACAGACTATCTTCCCATCATTAGAGGCAGTGCAGATATAGTCGTCCGATCCCGAAAATGATATGGTATCGGCCTGGGCTGCGGGGGTGTCCCAATCGATTCTAATTTCCGGGGCTTTGCCTCCGGTCATAACTGTCGGCGTTAGAAACACCCGAATAACAAGTATTAACGCCAGGCAGATTGCCAGACCGAAAATCAATACTATAACGCTGCGAATGGTTGGGTTGAGTCTTAACACTTAAATGGTGTTCCTGTTACAGATTGAGGTGTCATAAGCAACGTTCAAAGCATATCACCGTCTAATAGGCATGTCAACGCAGGCGTGCGTCGCAACCAGTTGATTAGTAGCAGCAAAAAATGGGAATGCTGTTCAGGCAGAAAGGATCATGGACTATGACAAAAAGATTTATACTCGCAGCGCTTTTGCTGCTTGGCGTCATTTTTATTGTGACGGCAGTGTTTGCTAACTTGAGCGCTGGAACCAAAGCGCCGGATTTTACTCTGCAGACACTTGATGGAAAGAAATTCACTCTGGCAGATAACTTTAAGGCTCCTGGCAAGGTTGTGCTGCTTGATATCTGGGCGACCTGGTGCCCTCCGTGCCGTGCGGAGATTCCGCATCTTGTCAAACTTCAGAACAAATACAAGGACAAAGCCGTAGTTTTCGTAGGCGTGGCGGTGGATGATAAAAAGGCGGACGTTGCATCTTTTTCTAAGAAAAATAAAATCAACTATACTGTCTGTGCTGACGAGAAAGGCAAGACGATTTCAAGCAAATATCAGGTGCGAGGCATCCCAGCCACCTATATAATCGACAAGAAGGGCGTGATCCGATACGTTCACTCAGGGTTTGGCGGCGCAGATGACGCTGCAAAGATGGATAAGGAGATTGCCTCTCTTCTCAAATAAGCCTAAGATTTGAAACTATTGTGTGGGCCGGTGAAATTCGCCGGCCTTTTTATTGTCAATATTGTTGTGTTTCTTCATCTTGTTCTCTAGTTGGCGCTGCATTTCTTATTACTACTGACACATGACTGGTAATATTACTAGTTTTTGGCCTCACCTATTGACCATTGTTATTTACCATGCTAACATACGGGTGTTGGAGTGCTACTAACCACACGAAAGCGGCCGAGAAGCTATGCAAGGCCCCGTACAGGCGACAGCGATCGTCACCAATTTTAAGGAGGAATCTGAAAGATGAAGAGGTTTGTTTTACTGTTTCTGCTTTGCGCCGCATTCATAAGCACGCAAGCTTTGGCTGCAGTGATAGTCACCGAAAACTGGGAAAGTGGCGCGGGCTCTTGGGTTGATGGGGCCGCGGGCGCAGCTATTGTCAACGACTCTGTCACAAACCTGCTTGGCGCAGGCAACCACGCTATAAAGGTTCCAGGGTCAGAAGCGTCAGGCGAAATTGGCACGAAACTTCTGACACTCGCTGCTACCACAGACCCGAACTGGGTAATCACCTATGATTTCTATTCAACAGGAACGCGAGACTATCTGCAGATCATAGGCAACAACTCAGGTGGCTCATTGGCCCAACTCATTGCACTGGGTCACTATAATGCCGGTGTCGACTACACCAAATACAACTATCGCGTCGCGTTCGGCAGTGTGGGCTGGAAGGACACCACATTAACCAGAAGTACGAATAAATGGCACGCCATGAAGATTGAACAGATCTACAACCCGGGCGACGCCACGGCTACTGTGAACTTCTATATTGACAACTCATTTCTCGCGACAGCTGCCACTTCGGCTATCAACGGGGTGTCTGTTCTCAAAGCCGGTTCCGGCTTGACAAATGGGGGCGGCCCCGCGTATTTTGACAATATCGTTTTGACTAGCGGCGCCATCCCCGAGCCGGGCAGCATGCTCGCTCTTGGCGCTGGCATGATTGGTCTTCTGGGCGTTATTCGCCGCAGAAAATAAACAATCGTTCTTCTATGCTTTTGAGCCGTCGGCTAAAAACCGACGGCTTTTTTTGGCCGATGATTAATTGACCGATTCCCCATTCGCTACAGAGCCATCGAGGTTAATTTAATTTTTTTGGGGAATGAACGTATGAGACGTACCAACAGTATTGTTAGAGGATTTGTAGTACTGTTATAATAATAAGCGCGCAAGCTTGCGCGGGAAAGGAGGTTCGTATGTCGCAACTGACCCGACAAGACATCGAGAGCGTTGCGTACCTTTGCCGGATGACTTTGTCCGAGCAGGAGAATAGTATACTGACCGACCGCATAAACATCATTCTTGAAGACATTCAAGAGCTTACCACCCTCGACACAGACGGAGTCACTCCCACGTCACAAGTCATTTCCGCTGTCAATGTAGTTCGCAAAGATGAAGTCACACCTTCTCTTACAGCAGAGCAAGCAACTGCTAATGGTCCACAAGTAGCTGAGAATTGTTTTGTGGTGCCTAGAGTAGTAGACACGTAAATGCTCAATAAATATTTCCGGTTTTTATATCCACTTCGAGGAAGAACTGATGGCAGATAAGTTGTACGAATTAACGGCGCATGAGTTGTCTGATATGATTCAGAGCAGGCAAGTTAGCGCTCGAGACGTGACGCAGAGCTTTTTGGACAGAATAGATGCAGTCGACAAGAGCGTGAAGGCATACATTACCACGACTCCGGAGGCTGCTTTGGCACAGGCGCAGGCGGTAGATGACGCTATTGGACGAGGAGAAGCTGTTGGCGCGTTGGCGGGCATACCGGGGGGCATCAAAGACAATGTTTGTACTTATGGCGTGCTTACCACCTGTGCATCAAAGATGCTTACCAACTTTACCCCCGTTTATGATGCCACTGTGGCTGCTCGGCTGAACAATGCCGGTGCCGTTATGACCGGCAAAACTAACCTCGACGAGTTCGCGACAGGATCGTCTACCGAGAACTCCGCGTGTTTCACCACTCATAACCCTTGGAATCTGAAGATGGTGCCGGGTGGGTCAAGCGGTGGATCGGCGGCTGCGGTCGCTGCGGACGAGTGCGCATTCGCATTAGGCACTGACACAGCCGGCTCGGTTCGTCAGCCTGCGTCGTTTTGTGGCGTTGTTGGGTTTAAGCCGACTTATGGTTTGGTATCGCGTTATGGGGTGACATCGCTTGCGTCTTCGTTAGACCAGGTTGGCCCGATCACCAAAGACGTGTCGGACTGCGCTATGGTGCTCAATGCTATCGTTGGAAAAGATCGCCTGGACGGAGTCACTCTGGATATAGAAGCTAAGGACTTCACCAAGGCTCTTGCCAAAGACGTCGCAGGACTGAGAATCGGCGTCGCTGCTGAGTGTTTTGGGCCTGAGATAGATGCGGACGTAGAAAAAGCCGTTCGCGGGGCGATTGATGTGCTGATTGGTCTGGGGGCGTCGAGCAAGGAGATTGCGCTGCCGCATCTGCGCTATGGAATACAGGCTTATTCCATTATCGCAGCGGTGGAGAGTAGTTCTACCCTCGCTCGCTTCGATGGCGTTCGCTTCGGAGTTCGCTCCAAACATGCGGGTGATGCAACTTTGATGTCGGAGAAGACCCGGGAAGAGGGGTTCGGGCTGGCAGTAAAGCAGCGACTAATACTGGGCACGCACTTGCTTACAGGCTCATGCTATGACGAATATTTCATTAAAGCCCAAAAGATACGGACACTTATCATACGCGATTTTGAGAAGGCGTTTGAGGAGTGCGACATAATTATCTCACCCACTTGCCCAACTGTCGCCTTTGAGATAGGCGAATACAGCGATAATCCTTTGGCAATGAGAAACGCCGATGCCTGCACAGTGCACGCCAACCTGGTCGGGATCCCATCGATATCTGTTCCGTGCGGTTTTAAGGACGGTCTGCCGATTGGTTTGCAGATAACGGGAAAACATCTCGACGACGAGACTCTGCTCAGAGTCGCATATACGTATGAGCAAACTACTGATTGGCATAAAAGGAAACCACAACTGATCTGAGTCGATGCGTATCGACTGCGATTTGATCCCGGGGCTAGATAGATAGTAAGGAGGCGGGGGATCGCAGGTGTAACTGCCTGCTCCCCATTCCAAAAAAATGGTAGAGTATGAACCTGTCATAGGCATGGAAGTTCACGTGGAACTGCTGACGAAGTCCAAAATGTTCTGCGGATGTGAGGTTGCTTTTGGAGGCGCGCCAAACACCAGATGCTGTCCTGGCTGTCTTGGACTGCCTGGAGGTCTGCCGGTGGTTAACGAGAAGGCAGTGGAGCTTATGACCAAAGCTGCGTTAGCCCTCCATTGTGAGATAGCTCCAAGGACGATCTTTCATCGAAAAAATTATTTCTATCCCGACCTGGCAAAGAACTATCAGGTGTCACAATTTGATAAGCCTCTCGGCGAAAACGGCTATGTTGAGATTCTGGCGGGCGGCAAACCCAAGAAGATTGCGGTGCGGCGCGTTCATATGGAGGAAGACACCGGAAAACTGCTGCACGTTGAGGGCAACCGCAGTCTGGTGGATTTCAACCGCAGCGGAATGGCGCTAATGGAGATCGTCACGATGAACCCGCCCCCGCCGGGGTTTGACCAGATCGAGTCGGCGGAGGAAGCGCGGGAATATCTGCAGCGGCTTCGGCAGATTCTACTCTACCTGGAGGTGTCGGACTGCAGGATGGAGGAAGGCAGTATGCGCTGCGAGCCGAACATCTCCATTAAACCCAAAGGACAGACAAAGCTCGGAACTAAGACCGAGATCAAAAACCTGAACAGCTTCCGCGCCGTGTATATGGGCGTTGATTTTGAGCTTAAAAGGCAGGAGAAAGTGCTGCGCGAGGGCGGGAAAGTGGTTCAGGAGACCCGAAGATGGGATGATGATCGCGGGGTGACGGCTTCGATGAGGTCGAAGGAACACGCCGAAGAGTATCGCTATTATCCTGATCCGGATCTGTCTCCGATGTTGTTTGACGAAGAATATGTCGGAAGGATTCAAGCTCAAATCCCTGAACTACCGCTCGATAGGCTGCGCAGGTTTATGGCGGATTATGGCATCAGTGAGGTCGACGCCGAAGTGTTGACCGATTCTCGCGAATTTGCCGATCTATATGATTCCTGCGCTAAAAGAGCGGGAGACCCCAAAGCGGTGGCGAACTGGTTGACAGGGGAGTTTTTGAGATTGCTAAATGCCAAAGGAGTGTCGATAGCCGAGGCTAAAATCACGCCAGTCGGGCTTGCGGAACTGCTGGAAATGGTGGATGCCGGCAAAATCAATCGCAACACCGCTAAGGCTGTCTTTGATGAGATGTTCACCTCCGGTAAATCGGCCGCGGATATTGTTAAGGCTAGAGGGCTGGAACAGGTCTCAGATACGTCTGCTATTGAGGCTGTGATAGACTCGATAATCGCCGAAAACCCGAAAGAAGTCGAGCGGTTTAGGGGTGGAGAAGATAAACTGGTCGGATGGTTCGTGGGCCAGGTGATGAGACAGATGAAAGGCAAAGCCAATCCCGGAGTGATTAACCAGGTTCTCAAAGGCAAACTGGAGGGCTGATCGGATAAGGATTTAGAGACAACGCCGTTGAGGTGCTAAGGTGAAAGTTTATAATTGTGATGTGTTGGTTTGTGGAGGGGGGCCGGGAGGAATATGTGCGGCGGTTAGCGCGGCTCGCAACGGGGCCGACACGCTGCTTGTCGAGCGTTACGGATATCTGGGAGGAATGGCGACAGCGGGTCTGGTGTTTCCGTTTATGACTCGGTTTGCCGGCGGAAAGCAGATAATTGACGGGGTTTTTCAGGAGATTATCGAGCGCCTTGACGCGAAAGGCGGCTATGGCGGTCCGGATCGCTCTGCGATGTTCGACGCGGAAACATTCAAGATTGTTGCTGATGAGATTTGCCTGGAGTCCGGGGTGCGCCTGCTGCTGCACACTATGGTGGTTGAAGCAGAGGTTGTCGATGATCGAATCGCATCGGCGACTCTACACAATAAATCCGGGACAGCCACGGTGCAGGCGAGTATGTTCGTCGACGGGACCGGAGATGCGGACCTTGCCTATATTGCTGGAGCGCCGTGTGAAAAAGGTCGGGCCAGCGATGGTCTGGCGCAGCCGATGACCCTCAACTTTCGGGTTGCCGGGGTTGATAAGAGCCGGATGCCGGAGCGCGAGGAGATTACTGCGCGGTATCTTGAGGCTCGTGCGGCGGGTCGAATTGATTGTCCCCGAAACGATGTCCTTTGGTTCCACACGATGCGCGACGATGAGATACATTTCAATACGACTCGAATAATCAATTCGGATGCGACCAACGCAGAGGACCTGACCAGGGCTGAAATCGATTCCAGAAGGCAGGTTGCGCAGTATGTTAGATGGTTGGTGAGCGATATACCCGGGTTTGAAAGCGCCCATCTTCAGATGACGGCAGCACAAATCGGCGTTCGCGAAAGCCGCAGGGTGGTCGGTGAGTATATGCTGACTGCGGAGGACCTGTTGTCGGCGAGAAAGTTCGATGATTGCATCGCGCGTGGATCGTATCCTGTGGACATTCACGACCCTGACGGAGGCGGGACTGTCCTGAAACACCTGCAGCCTGGCGAAAGTTATGATATCCCGTATCGTTGTCTGGTTCCCAAGGATGTTGACAATTTGCTGATAGCGGGCAGGCCGATTTCGTCTACGCACGAGGCGCATTCGGCCATCAGGGTTATGCCGATTGCCGCAGCTATTGGTGAGGCCGCCGGCACTGCCGCTGCAATGTGTGTTAAGAACAACACAATTCCGCGCAAGCTCGCTGTCGAGGAGTTGCGCAGAACACTGCTTGCTCAGGGGGCGAATCTGGGCTAGCCATCTTATTGAGGATTGCGATGCCATATGTAACCTGGATCATAGCATTTTGTGTGCTTTGTTTGCCCGCGAGTGCGGATTCGGCAAAGCCAAAGGATATGGCCTGCTCGGACTTCTTAAAAAGCCTGTATGATAAAACTCGCGAGCAATGGGAAGTGGCGATAGTACAAGAGGTCAAGGCGGGGCGCACGCCGGCGTTCAACAAGATATTCGTCACCATCAAAGTGGAGGACACGGACTCCAAGGGCAAGTCACATACGCTTCTTTACGAAGTGTCCCCCGATTACCTCGCGATCGGTTCCGATGTGGATTTTGTACGTATTCCGCTCACTCCAATGGCAGCACAGCCGATAGCCGACCATCTGAATTGTATATTGCCAACCCGCAAGATGGTCGATCAGATATATAA
>LSQX01124561.1_pt1 | contig 13624 bp, 12 predicted proteins | sample 654561 | NCBI WGS metagenome assembly LSQX01 (sample SAMN04489861, study PRJNA283612) | anaerobic digester metagenome | isolation source: 4 biogas reactors fed with cattle manure at either 37C or 55C with and... | place: Denmark: Kongens Lyngby | collected 2014 | reverse complement strand
TCTCACTTCCTGGGTCCATTATAGCCAATGTGTCGAGGGCGGATTTGAAAAGCCAATCAGGAACTTGACCGAGATTAAAAGCGGATGACCATTCTATTAAAGCAATCTCCAATTCAATCGTCCGGACCGCAGTGAGCCGTGATGAGCCAGGGTTTTCTAAGGTTGCAGTAATAGTTAGTTCTTCATTTTCAAAGCGGACTTGAAGCGGAAATTTCTCATGTAGGGCGAGGTTTGGTGGCACTTTAGGTAGAGCATTCTCTAAAAGTGATTTTAAAATTTGGGGGTAGTCTATCTCAATAAGCTGTAAAAATTGGTGCTGTCCTTGCGTTTGTTTTAGACTGTATCTCCCATACTGAAAGCTGGCCATAACCTTTGCCCCCCTGGTTTTTCTTGCCCGTAATCCGTGATGACCAAAATCATGATCGGGAATGACGGAACACATATTTGTAAACGACGATGGTGACGAGTTATGACCGAAATGGCCGGAAAACAGATAAGTTTATTTATAATATAAAGAAATTCTCCCCCCTTGTCTTCTCCATATAGAGAAAAAACCCTCCGCGATGAGAAGGTAATATTAGTTCTGTCACTTTGGTCATAATCCCGCTACAACGACCTTTAGAAAGAACTGCTCGGTCACAATCTGTCATTTCGGTCATTGAATGGTGTGCAATCACTTTTGTAATTTTGGATGTATAAAGAATGCCCCAGCAACCCCAAAGGGTTCCGAAGCGTTTTATTGTATCACTGCAGCTAAATTGTAACTTCCAAACCATGCGCTCGTTTCAGCAGATCATGCTAGTCAATCAGGCTTCCAAATCGGTTAGCTTCGAGGTCTTCAGTCTGCCTAACGGGGGTTCGCTGTGCGGAATATGGTTGATCACTGCTATCCGTTTTGAAAATCTGGCCCAGATAAACTTTAGTGTTGGCGATTATTCTCTTCGTGAGTTTTTCATCAATAGCTAGTATGAAATTTACTACCCGAATAGCCTTCCGGCAAACTCCTTTTTCGGACGAACCGCGGGTTAACATAGTCATACACACCATGCGAGCGGATGTCTAGCCCCGTGTGTTTAATACAACACCCTTTCCGCTTTAACCGCCGGTACCATATTAATTCGCCCATCTTTGGTAGTATAGGAATAGAATCCAGCGATTGTACCATAGATAGTTACCCTATCACCGTTATATATTGGTGCGCTATCATCCCAAAATACCGCTATAACTCGATCCCATCCATAATCAGTTACTAGCATAAAGGTGCGAGCCGCGCCACTAGTAGTTGATGTTTTCCAGAGGGTGGGTTCTTCAATGATTTGCATTATGGTGAAACTAGGCAATTTAATTTTTTGCCAAGTTAATTTCGTAGCATCTTTATCTAATACCCGGTACTCGTAGGTAATATATGCTTTTTCCTGGTCCCTTTCCATTTGTCCAAGTCTTTCAGATATTAGGCGATGTGCACTCTCTATTGTGGGCAAAATTGCCCTTTTTACATCGTCGTAAACACTCCTACTGTTAAGACTTTTCTCTACATCTGTTAAAGTAGAAGTTATTGTGTGGATATCAAAATCATCCGCACGAGATAGTTCGGAGATAGCGTTTGCTGTTTGAATAGCGGATATGGAGTCGATAACGGCATCATCTACGGTCAATCGTATACGATAATCAGGTATCGTTTGCTTCATATGTGTTTTCGGTTTATCATCGGATTCCCTGTTACGAATTAACTCGATGTCATTGAATGACATTATTGCCCACAAAGTAACGTAGTTTAAGTCAATCTTTTGCGCATTAAGGTTGCTGATGGACGTGGTTTGAAGTATTGTTTGAAGGTTAGTTATAGGGTTATTGCCAACGTCTAGGGTACCAAGCCAGCGAGTCAATTTTTGTGAATCGACTAAAGTTCCCAACGGCGATACATCCGTTATTAGATTAGTGTTGAGCGATAGATCGACGAGGTTATTTAGTTTACTCAAGGGTGCAATATCCACTATCTCGTTGTTGTTAAGTGATAGATTGACAAGGTTACTCAGATTGCTTAGGGGTACAATATCCACTATTTCGTTGTTGTTAAGTGATAGATTGACAAGGTTATTCAGAACGCCTAGGGGAGAAACATTCGCGATTTTGTTGCTGTCAAGTGTTAGGTTGGCAAGGTTTTTTAGGTTACCCAACGGTGATAGATCTTCTATTTCATTGGAACTTAGATCAAGGGTATGCAGATTAGTGATATCTTGTAAAAACGACAAATCGTCCATAGTGGTGTTGGTTAATATTAGGCTTTCAAGATTCTGTAACCCGGTCAAGGAAGGGATCGACTTTAGATCCTTTGAGTCAATGTGAAGCACACGAAGGTTATGAAGATTTGATAGCACCTCCACGCCTTCTAGCCTTGGGATGACAATATGCAACGACTGTAGGTCAACAAGTCCATTCAGAAAAGATAAATCGTGAGAGCCATGACTTTGTATGTCTAGACTTTCTAAATTCTTTAGCTTGGAAAGGGGGGACAGGTCATCACTTCCAGTCTTCAGAGATTGGTTACGGTTTGATATCTTCAGATGCGTAAGCTGCGTTAGACATTCAATGCCGTCTAGTGAAGTGAATGAAGCACTAACTTTCAATGTCTTCAGTGAGGGAGAGCCTTTAATATCCCGAAAAGAGAGCACGCTAGAGACCTCTAACGTTTTAAGTGAGGGAAGTCTTTCGATGCCCTTTAACGTTGAGATAGATGATGTAATTGTTAGGCGTTCAACGTCTTCAAAAGATTTGCCCTGCGCTATTGCCTTCTTAACCGCTTCTTTCAATTGGGGATCTACAAAATGCCGGAAACGGGCTTCTTGTATATAGGGTGGTAGAACCGCAAGGGCCAGGAATATGATAACCATCGAAAGCAATCCGATGAGTTCCCTGGTTCTTTTATTTGTGGGTTGCACGGCGTTCATTCCCCTCTGTTTTAGAATAATATGATTTCTAATACTATCTGAAGTCTTCGGTGTAAATTGGTTAAAAACTTTTAACGAATCAATAGACTTTTGCGAAACTATAGGCTAGGTGGGTAATAAGTGCACCTAGCCTATAGCCTCCGTTAAAGTTCCCCTTAGGGCGTTGGTTGGGGCGTCGTTATCACATTGATACCGCCAAATCGTGCGCTCGTTGCAAAAGTTCATGTCCATCAATTAGCTTCTCGAAGCGATTTTCATCATAATTGGCCGTCCTGCGAACAGGCTCGCCATGAGAGACGTAGTTGGTAACCGCTTGCAGCGCTCCCCACGCTGTATCGCGAAAAGGCACCAGATCCCAAAGTCCCGCCATTTCGAAAAGCTGATCCCTGACAAACCTCGTATTCGTTATCATGCGTTCCGTAGTTTTCGCATCGGGCTTTGGAAGCGGAATTAGCTTATCAATATACTCTTCAAGCGTAACCCGCTTGGCAACCAACTTTTCCGCATCGACACGCATCGCATCACCGAATCGGTAAGTCATCCGCAACGCATGCGCCGCAAGGTCTAGCCTTTCTTTGGCCCCACTAGTGTGGCGAATGGACCAAGTCCTTTGGGCACCCTTTAAAGCGTAGGTCAACGTGTTTTGGCAGACAACTCTGATAGGAGTAACCGCCACCTTGACCGAACTTGACCCATCGTGGCTATTGCTGAAGAGCAAATAAACATCTACCTGGTCTCCTACAAGGTTAATGGGTTGCGGAAGTTTGGCGCATAGCCATACTCTACGACCTTCACGCAGACTACCAGCCGTTTCATAAACCGCCCCGTCACCCATCAGGGCATCGGTCCACATAAAGGCTTCGCGATTTTGGATGATTTTGTAGTCTTTGCCGACTACGCCAAGGATTCTATTATCAGTTATTCTTACATTGGCAAAGGCATCGGGAACCCTTCGGCCGTTGTCCAAGAAGAGTTGCCGCTTTTCAACACCCCAGAGCAAGCCCGCTTGGATTAGTGCTTGTTCGCTATCGGGGGCATAATCAAGGACCTTACCTAAGCCATGCCATGGAACTTGCCTAACACTAAACATGGTCTCAACTTCATGCGCCATTTTTAGCTCATCTCCTTCAAAATTATGTTCTACCTCAATATCAAGACCCGGTAACCAATCTAGTCACCGGGCCATCACATTCAATAATCTAACTTGCCGCTTTTGTTTCTCTCTCCATAAACGCTTCAAAACTCGCCAGTGCCGCTTCGGGTCTGAGCTTAACTCCGCCATCCATCAAACGGCGCAAAATCTCTTCTGGGATGTCGGGATAATTCGGCATCTTAGTCAAATCGCATGCCCAGCGTTTGATGCTTTCTCGTGGAGTCATGCCGGCAATATGCTCACACTCATCTAGGAATTGAGTGTGGTAGAGAGGGCTACTTGGTGGTGCAGACGGTGGTGGTATAGATGCAGTAGGTTCAAGCTTTGGCGTAACCGGTTTAGGCCTTGCTTGTTTATCTCCGTTTGAAACATCACCAAGCCACGCTTTAAGAGTATCCGCAAACTCCTTACCGGGTTTGGTGATAACGGCCCCCGCAAGTTCAGGGCACCTAGTCTTTGTGATGATTAGCCGATTCTCATAGTCCATGTCGCCGACTACGTCAAACTCGTATTCGAACCCGTCCCTTTGAATGGGTGCCATGCCAATCTTGCGGGGCACTTTCTTGCCTCGGGAATCCTCTTCCATAACATATTCCGTCTTGCTACGAAGTGTTGCGATGACATGTAGCTTGGAGGCCATAATCGAATCAACCATTTGGTTATGAAGCGGGGTAACTTCTCGCCATGCTGCAAAGCTATTCCCGGACTTCATCCGTGCGGTTGCCTTATCAACAAGCTCTAGGGCACCGTTTTTACCCGACCAAGCGTGTGTTAGGCTGTCGATGATGAGGATGTCGTAGCCAGCTTGTTCGGCAGCCTTAATGGCGTTCACATAATCAGTTGGCGAGAAACTCTTGAGTTCCAACACATCAAACTCGAAAAGGTCTGCGTATTTGCTAGCGGAGCCATATTCAGAATCGATTACGGCCACACGGCCACCAAAGCGTTTGGCCACTGTTAGCGCAGTGTAGGTCTTGCCTGAGCCGGCAGGTCCAATAAGGCCCAGCCGAAGTTTTGAAGATTCTTTTGTTGCTCGTTTAAACTCCAATTAAACCACCTCCACTTGGAATTTTTCTTCTTGAGGTATCACCGCCACACCCTCTACAACTTCACCGGTAATTGGCATCACACAACTGTTACCAGCCACCACAACATTCTTTTTCAGTTCGCCCCACTTAGGCTTTGCCGTGCGCTGCACAAACTGCTCCAGCTTCCGCTCCTCAAGCCACCGTAAGAGTTCCTCTTCATCCCTTACAAATGAAGGCTGAGACTTCACTCTTTTCAGCACCCCATTAGGCAGTTTTAGTGTCTTGTAGCGTTTGGGGTCTTGTTCGTAAAGCCCACTATGGTACGCATTCAGCAACCCTGTAAAGAATGCCACAGAGCGTTCTTCCTCTGCCAATTCTTTCAAAAGCCAGCTTTCAATCTTTTGGATTTCTGTTTTTGCCACGTCTTGCAGTTCTTCAATACGGTGTTGGCACCGTGCTAATTTGCGCAGGGCCCAATCGGCCTGACCTTCGTTTTCGACCGTGAACCTTTCTGGTACGGGGTCTTGGAGTTCATCAAGAAAGCTTTCAAGTCTTGCTAATGCACTCTCGATAGCCATCCTACATCAACCCCTGTTCTCTAAAACTCAAATAATGCCCGTTATGACCAACGATGATGTGGTCCAACAGGTCGATGCCTAGAAGCTCTCCCGCCGCGACAAGTCTATTTGTAGAATCGATATCTTGTTTGCTCGGTGTTGTCACGCCCGTGGGGTGGTTATGGGCCAAAATGATGGCGGCCGAATTGCCCAGAATGGCCGTTTTGAAGACCTCCCTCGGGTGAATGGGAGCTGTGTTTAGATCGCCAATGCTGACTGTCGTGAGCGATGTCGGTTGGTGTTTGCTATCAAGTGCAAGGAGCAGAACCTTCTCTCTATCCGATTCAAGATGCGAGCGAACAAACTCGGCGGCATCAGCAGGGCTATTGATGAACCGCCCCGGATACATGGTGCTACCTTCTTTCACCAGCGAAAGTTTAACGCTCACGAAATTAACCCGCTTAGCAGGCAATGCAACTGCCAATAAAACCACGCTCCTTTTTTTAATTGTAGTCCCGATAACCGTCACAAATGGGGCACATGTAGTACCCATGTTCCTGATAAAAATCTTCCTCGAAAACAAGCCTCGTACCGCATTCGGTACAGCAGTTTTGCCTGTCTAAAGTCTCCCTTAAGCGGTCTGTCCGAAAGCGCGCCCCATTGTTCTCAAAGAAGCGGGCCCTCTCAGCAAGCGTGAATGCGTTTACTAACATCAGTAAAAGCCCCTTTCAGAATCTTAATTTCGTGCTTGTCCAGTCTGTACTCGCCATTTTCATCAGCCGATGGGCCGAAGTTCATCCAGCCAAGTCCTGCTGCTCTCCCGCCTAGGGCGATAAGCTGTCCGCAAAGGTAGTTCCACATCTCGGGGTGCATCTTGATCAGCCGTGGGTCAAGTGCTTGGTTATCGGGATTCCAGCCAAGTGCAGTGTAGAAGGCCACGATGAAGCACGGTGCATCTTCGAAAGCGGTAACATCGAGTGCCGGCAGTTTTTTGCGTATGTTCATCCACTCCTTTCATCAAAAAAGGAGCCCCTATTGGCTCCTTTCAGGCTCCCGCCTTTCAAATTGTCTAAGGTCTTTAAAAAGCTTGAAAAACTCTTCGGTTTCTGCAAGCGCAATGATAAGGCTACCGGCTAGGAAACCCGCAATAAACCAGCGCAGGTGCATCACTTCCTCTCTTTAAGCATTTGGTAAAGTTGAATGGCCGTGATAGCTCCAAGAACAAAAAGTTCAAGAGGACCTATAGTGGGCACCTCCTTCTATATTACTTATAACCCTTTGGGATGGGGGAATTGCGGAGGGATAGGATAGTGAAATGAGGGGGCGAAGAAGGATTTGGGTGGAAGGGTGAGGAAAATATCATTAGGAAGTTGTGAATTATTGGCACTGACCATAGGCGAAAATGGATGTGGGGTTGGTATGCATGACAAAATCAAAGGCTGAAGCCAGAGATGTCTCTGGCGAGATACTAATAAAAAGCAAGAAAAGGGTGCGCAAACACGGTGAGGTATTTACGCCCTCCCACATCGTAAAGAAAATGTTGGATTTGCCCACGATTAAAGAAGCGTGCCAAGACTTGACCAAGACCTTCTTTGAACCGGGAGCCGGAGAAGGAGCGTTTCTTGTTGAGATCTTAAAACGGAAATTGAGCATGGTTGAAAGGGAATATAGTGACACTTTAGCCCGTTACGAGAATTATTCTTTATTGGCGCTTTCGACGCTTTACGGGATTGAGCTTTTGCCGGATAACACAAGTTTTTGCGCAATGGCCGTCTACGATGCTTATCGAGGGGCTTACCAAAGGCAACTAAATCGGCATAAAAAGAATGCAAAGCCATCCGTAATAAATAGTGCGCACCTAATTATTTCTAGAAACATCATCCAGGGTGACTTTTTGACAAAACTCACAGATGGTAATAAACCGGTTGTATTCAGTGAATGGTGCCCCCTTAATCTTGAAAAGAATCCTATCATCTTGAAAGTGCAGAGAACCGAATACACTCTTGCCGAAATAGAACAGGGGATAACGAAACGGCCTGGCGAGACCGTGGATCCAAAAGAAAAAAAGGGGCAAATGGATCTTTTCTTTGTCGATGATGCTTCCCAAAGTGGCGCAACCCAACCCCGAATGCGATATGTCCCCTGCAATATAACTTCAGTTCATAGAGAGGAGCAGGAAGAAGAGAATGGATAAAACGAAGATCCAACCGTATGAAGAGTTACAGAAGCAAATCTACGGGTATATCTTGCCGGAAGTTCCAACTCATGATGGCTATGTTAAAGTGGGGGATACCAGAAGAGAAACCAAAGTTCGGATTTTTGAACAAGTGGGCACAGCGGGTTTAACCCCTAGGGTCTTGTTTGAAAGAATGGCTAAGCGCTCCGATGGGAAATGGTTTAGCGATAAGGATCTTCATCGTTTTTTCGATTTGAACGGAATTGAAAAGGCCAAGTTTGGGACAGCAACAGAGTGGTATTTCTTTAATGGGCATCTTGAAAAGGCGGAAGAACTTACAGATAAGTTTATTAATCTAGATTACGATGAACTACAAATTGATGATAGCAAGTCCGAGTATACATTGAGGGCTGAACAAGCTAGAGCAGTCGAAGAAACCTTGGAATATTACAATAGTGGTGAACAGCCCAAAGAGTTCTTATGGAATGCCAAACCAAGGTTTGGAAAAACTCTAACTGCATATGACTTTGTAAGAAGAATTCGCGCAACGAACGTGTTAATTGTTACCAATAGACCGGCTATTGCTAATTCATGGTTTGACGATTTCAAGAAGTTTATAGCTTGGCAAGAGCCCGATATGAAATTTATATCAGACACGGACGCCCTGAAAGGCAAAGCAATGTCACGAGATGAGTTTCACACATTTATAGACAAAAACATAGATGCGGGACAGATCACGTTCATTTCATTGCAGGACTTAAAAGGGGCGAAGGCGTTTGGAGGTAACTACGAAAAATTGCAATGGATCGCTGATCTACATTGGGATCTTTTGATTATCGATGAAGCCCACGAAGGTGTTGATACGGAACTGACAGATGTGGCTTTCGACAAGATCCAGAGGGATTTCACTTTGCATTTGTCGGGTACACCCTTTAAGGCCTTAGCCAACAATAAATTTAGAGAAAGACAAATTTTCAACTGGTCTTATGTTGATGAGCAAGACGCCAAGATGAAATGGGATTACATAAATAATGGTAGCAACCCATATGAGAATTTGCCCGAATTGAGCCTTTTTACCTATCAAATGAGCAAAATGATTGAGGATAAAGTAAGCAAAGGCTTAACCCTAGATAATGAAGAAAATGTGGATTATGCCTTTGATTTGAACGAATTCTTTAAGGCAGACGATCGAGGCAAATTCGAGTACGAGGCCAGCGTAAAGAGGTTTTTAGACAACCTTTGCTCGGGGCATTTTCCTTTTTCCGTGGGGAGACAGCGAGAGGAGCTTGCGCACACATTTTGGTTGCTGCCGAGGGTGAACTCCGCAAAAGCTATGGAAGCTTTGCTGCGTGAACATCCTGTGTTCAAGGACTACGTTGTTGTGTTAGCCGCGGGTGATGGCGTAAGTGTTGAAGGTGATTTAGGGGCAGAAGCGGGCGATTTTAAGAAGAACGAAAAAAGTTTCAACAAGGTCAGAATGGCGATTGAAAACAACGAGAGAACAATAACGCTTTCTGTCGGTCAATTAACAACAGGAGTGACTATTCCAGAATGGTCTGCCGTTTTGATGTTGAATAACATTAAATCACCCAGTCTTTATTTTCAAGCAGCATTTCGTGCCCAAAACCCATATGAGTTCGTGGTAGACGGCAAGCTTTTTAGGAAGGAAAAAGCATATATTTTCGACTTCGCGCCGGAAAGGACCCTTCGCCTCTTTGATGAATTCGCCAACAATCTGTCGGGGGACATTGATAAAACGACAACGAAGCGGGAGGCTGGGATCAAGGAATTACTCAATTTTTTCCCGGTCATTGGCGAAGACGAAGAAGGGAAGATGCATGAACTTAACGCGGCAGAAGTTCTCATTATTCCAACTAGGATAACCTCGCGGGAGGTCGTCAAACGCGGTTTCATGAGTAATCTCCTTTTTGCCAATATTTCCGGTATATTCGCTGGACACATAGCGTTTAAAGAAATCTTAGACAAGATTAAGCCGGAGAAAAACAAACGTCTATTACCCCCTCGCGATCTGGTCGTCACGGATCCCATGCTCGATGACAAAGGAAATGTCAGGGTGCCGAAAGAAATTGTCATCAACAGGACCGGCGAGCTTTTTGGGCCTAATATTTATCGTGTGATTGACACTGTTGATCTGCCCGATGTACCTCCAGGCGTACTGACAAATCAGATTAAAGAAAAATTCAGTGAGGGGTTTGCAGAACTAAAAAAGGAGTTTGAGCTAACGAATGTTCAGCTCAATAAGGTGAAAAAAGAGATTGATGATGAAGTGACCGTTATCGTTGCCAAGCAAGTGGAAGTCTACCAAGAAGAAGTCAAAGTAATCGCTGAAGACTTTAATCAAAAAATCGAAGTGGCGAAAGAGCAAGGTAGACAAGAAGTTGTAGCAACACTTCAGACTGAAATGGCGGAAAGACAGGAAGAAGCAAAGAGGTCATTTGCGGATACGATTAATCACGAAGTTGGCTCGACCATAGTAGCCGCTGTTGACGAGCAAATAGTGAGGGTTGAGGAAGAGAAGAAGAAAACGACTGAAGACGATGTAAGAGATCATTTACGCGGCTTTGCTAGGACTATCCCCGCATTTTTGATGGCTTATGGCGATGAGAATACAACGCTAGAAGATTTTGAAAAGAACATCGACGAGCCGACTTTTGAAGAACTAACGAGCATTACAATAGATGAATTCAAAAAACTCAGGGATGGCTTTGAGTTTGTTGATGGCGACGGCAATAACAAGCGAGTGCACGGGCTCTTCAATGAAGTTGTCTTTAATGCCAGCGTGAGGGAGTTCTTTGCTACTAAAGAGCGGTTATCCAATTATTTTGATGAAACCCTTGGAGAAGATATCTTCGACTATATCCCGCCTCAGAAGACCAATCAAATTTTTACGCCAAGAAGAGTGGTCAATATGATGGTGGATATGCTTGAGAAGGCCAACCCTGAGATATTCTCGGATTATACAATCAGGTTCCTTGATCCTTATGCAAAGAGCGGTCTCTACATTGCGGAAATAGTTCGGCGCCTTCATCATGGTTTGGAAGAGCAGATACCAAATTCCAAAGAGCGGATCAAGTGGATCCTTGAGAACCAAGTGTACGCCATAGCGCCGAGCAACATTATTTACAACATCGTCAAGAACTTCATTTTCCCGGCGGATGTGGAGATATCAACAAAGAACCTTGTGGAAATTGATTTAGCAAAACATTTAGATGAAGTAAATTGGCGAGACAGAATCGCGGAGGCATTCGGAGGTGAGGATTTGAAGTTTGATGTAATAATTGGAAATCCGCCGTATCAGATGGAATCGGACGGGGGGACTCGTGACATCCCAATTTATCACAAATTTGTGGAACAAGCAAAAGTCTTCAAACCATCTTACCTAATCATGATCATGCCATCTCGCTGGATGGGAGGCGGTCTAGGTCTCACATCCTTCCGACGCACGATGTTAGCAGATACACAGATTCGAGAATTGGTCGATTATCCAGCTTCGGAAGATATATTTCCCGGTGTCGAGGTAAAAGGGGGGGTCTGTTATCTGCTTTGGAAAAAAGACTGTCGGGGGGACTGCTTAATAACAACGGTGCGAGGTCTCGAACGTGTTGGGCCGGTATCGAGGGCTTTGGATGAATATGACATCCTAGTCAGGGATAGCCGAGCATTACCGATATTACGGAAGGTTCTTAATCAAAAGGAACAGTCGATTACAGATATTCTTTCGGTGGACAAGGAGTTTGGCTGGACATCCAATTTCAGTGGTTTTCATCACAAGGAAGCACCGGGACGTATTCCGTTGTATTACAATCGTGGTGGTAAACGACTCATTGGGTGGATCGATCGATCCGATGTACAAAAAAGCCTTCATCTTATTGATACCTGGAAAGTATTGATTCCGAAAGCTGGCTCCGATGGTGGGAAGCGTCTGCCAGACTATGTTTTAGGAAAAAGCCTTATTGCAGAATCTCCATCCGTTTGTACTCAAACCTATTTATTTTTCTTTTTGAATTCGCTAGAACAGGCCCGAAGTCTAAATAGTTACCTTGAGACTAGATTCTTTAGGTTTCTTGTCTCGTTAAGAAAAATGACCCAAGATGCAACCCGCTCAACATATCTGTGGGTACCCGTTCAAGAATGGGACAGGATATGGACGGATGAGATGCTATATGAAAAATACAACCTATCGGACGAGGAAATCCACTTTATTGAAAGTATGGTGCGGCCAATGGAAGCACAGGAAAATGCTTAATCGTCAATGGCAGCGACTTGCTGGATTGCGTTCAATGGAATTTCAACGGAGGTGCCAAAGATGTCTGCTATCAAACTCATAGTTCCGGAAAAGATCAGCATAAAGGGTCATCCCCACCTGAGCGAGGCTTGGTTACAGGAGGTGATTGCCGGGGAACCCTCTATCCTAGGGCTCGGAGAATTAGTGCTTAAGGATAGGGAGAGGATGCAACCCAAGGCCGGTCGCTTGGATTTGTTATTACAGGATCAGGATACGAACAAACGTTACGAAGTGGAGATCCAGTTAGGTAAAACCGATGAGAGTCACATTATTCGGACCATTGAATATTGGGATATTGAACGCAAACGCTATCCGCAGTATGAGCACTGTGCGGTAATTATAGCGGAGGAAATCACGAGTCGTTTTCTCAACGTGATTAGCTTGTTTAATGGTCATATACCGTTAATAGCAATTCAAGTGAATGCTTATAAGGTGGAAGACCAATACTTTTTGACCTTTACTACGGTGCTGGATGAAATGCAGCTAGGGTTTACTGAGGAAGATGAGGCAATATACGAAGCGGCCGATCGGAGCTATTGGGAGGTTCAGCGAGGAACTAAAGAAACGGTCAAAATAGTCGATCAGGTTCTCGCTCTCATTGCCGACGTTGCTCCAGGCTATACACTTAAGTACAACAAGTTTTATATCGGTCTTGAGGCACACGGTCAGACAGACAACTTCGTAATCTTTAAACCCCAGAGAAATATCACCCGTATGGAAGCTAGGATTCCACAAGACGATGATTTTGAAGCGTTTTTAGAAGATGCGGGTCTCAACGTTATGGACTACATAAAACGTGATGGTCGATATAGGATTCGACTAAGACCGGGGGACGTACGAAAGCACAAGGATAGCCTAGTTAGTATTATTAGGAAGGCCAAGGGGCTTGAAGAAAGTGTAGAGTCGGAAGAGGGTGACTGATCCTTTGGGAGGTGTCAGGTATCGCTAACAAAGACTGGGAGAACCTGAATAACTTGCAACTCGGAAGATATGCAGAGTACTATGCCAAGATGGAGTTCGCATCTTATGGGTGTCAGGTATATACAACCGAGGTTGATGACCATGGTGTGGATTTTGTAGTAAAAGATAAGAACGGGAGATATTGCGAAATCCAAGTAAAATCAATCCGTAGCACTGGTTATGTGTTTATGGAGAAAAGCAAGTTTGACCTTAGTAACCATAATCTGTTTGTGACCTTACTGGTGTTTCATAAGGGCGAGCTACCCGATATTTTTCTAATACCCGCATGCACTTGGAAAAACCCCAATCAAGTATTTGTTGATCGTGATTACGATAAGCCAGGGCAAACTAGTAAGCCCGAGTATGGGATCAATGTATCGAAGAAAAACTACGATGTCTTGCAGAATTATGCTTTTGAGGATGCTATACGAGAGTTCGTATAAGAATACCAGGCTCGCGGCCAACAACCAGGTGGTCAGACCATGAATCTTAAGGA
>LSQX01004310.1_pt1 | contig 13624 bp, 10 predicted proteins | sample 654561 | NCBI WGS metagenome assembly LSQX01 (sample SAMN04489861, study PRJNA283612) | anaerobic digester metagenome | isolation source: 4 biogas reactors fed with cattle manure at either 37C or 55C with and... | place: Denmark: Kongens Lyngby | collected 2014 | reverse complement strand
ACCATCACAGCGAAATCAGTCATCCATTTTTCACGGCTGCGCTGGAAGCGAACCCACTCCGGATCGAACCAATTGACCGTTTCCGGTATTTCCTGCCCGGTTTCTTCATAGTAGCGGGCTCTGCAATCCGGACAGCAGCAAATCGTTCCGAACCAGCCAAGCATATCGATCCAGGCACCATCGAAAGCATACCTGCCGGCCAGATCCTCCATCTGCAGCTTCACATAGTTCCGATAACCCGGTGAATTGAGGCAGCACTGTCCATAACGGCTGGTTGAGCCGTCAACATTCCGGGTGGTGTGGGTTCCGTTCGCCCGGACCAGGCGCCAGTGAGGGTGCGTGTCAAAAGCCCAGCGGCTCCAGATGTTAAAATAGGCCAACGTGAACATGGATTTTTCCTGTAACAGGCCTAATGTCGGCCCAACAATGTCTTTTCCCTGCAGGCCTTCATGCATGTGGCCGGCTTTGGTCGGCCAAAAACAGATACCAAGGCAGTTGCCGGTATAAAGTTCAGAAGCATCCACTTCAGCAACCTGCATGTTCTGTGCGTATTGATCAGGTGAAAAACCGCGCATGAAATCCTGATTCCAGTCAGGAATGTGCATATCGACAAGATTGCGCCAGAATGAACGTTTAAACCATCTGTCCATAAATAGACCCTCCGCCATGCAGCATATGCTTTGATAATTTTTCAGAAGAATGATTAAAAATGAGATAGATCATGAATCTTTACTGATATATTCGATAATTACACAACTATTTTACTGCTGTTTTTTGTATATGTCAATGTATTCATTCTATTGTTTTGCAAATTTTCATGAAAACTTAGATTGACAGCCTGGTTTCACAGCTTTAAAATAAAGTTGGCATCGTGCAGGTTTTTCTTGAAGCATGCTGGCATGAAACAGGGTAACACAGAAAGAGTGGCTGTCTATGCGCATTGTACTCGGATCCATACAGCAGGAAACAAACACCTTCAATCCCGCTTTATCAACCGTTGACGACTTTATGCTGGCGGAAGGCAATGCGATGCTTGAACACATTGCGGTGGTTTCCTTTTTTCAGGAGGCAGGCTGCAGCCTGACGCCCACGCTTTACGCAAACGCGGTCCCCGCCGGCCGGCTGGCCAAAGCTGATTTTCACCAGCTTCTGCAGCGGATGATGGCCCGTTTTCCTGCGCGCGATGAAATTGACGGGGTCTGGCTTTACTGCCACGGTGCCCTTGATGTCGAAGAAATCGGCAGCGGGGATCTGGCCATACTGCATACGGTAAGAGAACATGTCGGACCGAAGGTGCCGATTGCCGTAGCCCTGGATTTCCATGCCAATCTTGATGAGCGCATCAGCAAGCTGGCCAATATCATTTGCGGCTATCGGACCGCACCGCACACAGACATGGATGAAACACAGTTACGTGCTGCCCGCTGCCTCCTGGCCTGCCTGAGCGACAAAACCATGCCGCAGCCGGTCCTGTTGCGTGTTCCCCTTATTTTAACGGGTGACAAAGTGATCACAGCGGCAGAACCAATGAAAACCATCATCCAGGCCTGTGAACAGCTCTCATCGCAGGCAGGTTTGATGGATGCATCCGTTTTTAACGGCCAGCCCTGGGTTGACGCTCCTCAGACCGGCGCCAGCGCTGTTGTCGTCGCCCGTGAATCAGCTTCAATACCGAAGGCTGGTCAGCAGGCTGCCCGATTGGCGCGGATGCTCTGGCAGGCGCGTGACCAGTATCGTTTCCAAGCTGCCGCACGCGACCCGGATCAGGCTGTACGCGAAGCCTTAGCGGAAAAAGAAGGGCCGGTTTTCATCAGTGATTCCGGAGACAACACCACGGCCGGAGCGCCCGGCGAAAGTACAGAACTGCTGCGTCTGCTTCTGCAGCATCATCCATTGCACCAGACGCTGTTGGCCGGCTTGACCGCACCATCCACCGTTACCCATTGCCAGGATTACATGCCAGGCCAGACAGTCGATTTCCCAGATTCACTTGGTGATGAATGTGCCGGACTGATACGTCAGCTCAAGCTGCAGCCAGTCCTGCGCAGCACGGGCAGGCTGCTGGGGTGGTACGGAGAAGACGCTGGCGCGTGCGCTGTATTGAGCCTGCCGGGCCTCGATCTGCTGCTCACCCAAAGACGTTGCGCGGTCACCTCGCCGCAGATCATCGAATCTGCCGGTCTTACATTTACTGACTACCGTCTGATTGTCGTCAAACTCGGCTATCTGTATCCATCTCTGGCAGCAGTAGCCAAGAAAGCCTACCTGGCCATGACATCTGGTGCAAGCTGTGAGATTATCGAAAAAATACCCTATGAGAAGATCACCCGCCCGATCTATCCGATTGATCAGGACTTCGACTGGCAACCTGTTTTTTAGTTGGTTCAGAAAAAACATGGCAGCCCGATTAATTGCTGTACATGAAACAAGGAGGAAAAACAAATGGCCTATTATGACCTGAAAGAGCACGGAGGCAGAATCGATCAGGTAAAAGCGATTCTGCGGAACAAGGATCTGGATTTCGCTTTTATCTATTATGATGAATTCAATGTCGGCAACGGCTGGTATCTGACCGGCTGGTGCCCCCAGTTTGAAAGCGGCGCCGTATTGGTGCCACGGGACGGCCGTCCCCTTATTCTGGGCGGTCCGGAAAGTGAACCCTTCGCCATTCAGGACAGCGCCATCAAGGAAACCAGGAACCTGCCTGTTTTCATGGTGCCGGATGAAGAATACCCCAATGCCACCATTATCTCTTTTAACGACCTTTTCCAGGAAATCAGCAAAGACCAGAAAATCCGCCGTGTTGGCATGGTCGGTCTGGACCAGATGCCCGTTTCAGTCTACCGGCAGATTCTGGACAGTTTCGCCGGCGTGGAACTGGTCGACATGACAGATGATTTCCTGCAGCTGCGTTATCATAAATCAGCCTGGGAGCGGGAACAGGCCAGAACGGCTTTCGGCATGGCCTGGCAGTCTTACCAGAAAATGGCCGCTGCGGTCCATCCGGGTGCCCGGGAATATGAAGTAGCCGCTGCCGGTGAAGCCATCGCACGGCAGAGCGGAGCAAGCAGCTTTGCTTTCAAAACCATCGTCGGCAGCGGCAGACGTGCCAATGCTGTCGTACCGACAGCATTGGACAAGGAAATGCTGGCCGGTGAAATGGTTATGCTGGGCATCGCGCCCCGCAGCAAAGGTTACGCTGGCGTCATCGGACACACCTTGCCGGTTAGCGGTACGTATTCGCCTCTGCAGAAAGAATATCTCAAACATATGAAAGAAGTTCTGGTCATGACCAGAGACGCTTTGAAACCTGGTGTATCCGGCAAAGACGTCGACGCACCCGGTCGTGCCTATTACCAGAAGCATGGCCTGATGCCCTATCTTGTTTGCCCGTTCGCCCATACCATCGGTATCATGGAAGCAGAGGCACCGTTTTTCGGTCCGAACAGCACTGATGTGATCGTACCGGGCATGACTATTTGTGTCGATGTCAGTTTCTTCGGCCATCCTGAGCTCAACGGTGTACGCATTGAAACAGGTTACGAGATAACCGATCAAGGCGCTGTTCCGTTCAGTCCGGAAATGGAGCAGGTGCTCTTGTCTCTCTAAAATTTTCCATAAGCAATACACAGACAAAGAAGCCTTTTCCGTTGGATTTGCTGCGGATCAGGCTTCAATGCCTGATTCATCAAGGAGGTCAACAATGGACACGCCACTAGGGAAAAAACACTGGATCTTTTGCGATGGTGACCTTCCGCCGGCAGGCGATCACGAACCATTCGGTCATGAGGCACTCATGGTTACCAACTTAAACGGGCAGACAGCCAACATTAAAATCGACCTGATCTTTGAAGACAAGGATCCGGTTAAGGGTATCCGTATATCAGTCGGTGCGGAACGGGTGCACTGTTTCCGTCTGGACCAGCCTCTGGGCGATCAGCAGTACTGCATCCAGCCCGGCCAGTATGCCCTGGTCCTGCACAGCGACGTGCCGGTCGCGGCCGTTTTCGGACGCCTGGATGTGCGGCAGGCCAATATGGCCTATTATTCCGTATCAGGTTATTCCTGGTAGATTGGACAGCGACCATACCACATCATGGCAAGCCGTCTTTTGACCACAATGATATCGTATTCGTTGTGCTGCAGCATAACTTAGCCACGCCCCATGCAGCAGACCATCTTATCAAGTGTTGCTGTCTGATAAACCAGGGAGCCTGGCTCTGCGGTTTATCAGACAGCCAGCAAAACAGGAGGATACATCTATGACCTCTCCTTTACCACCAGTCAGTAACCGTTCACCTGTATCCGCGAACTGGTTTGTTACAACCTGGCAGGCTGTGGTCTGGCGCAACTGGGGGCTGGTGCCTCTTGAGCGACTCGCCCGAGCCTTGCAGGCAACACCTGCACAATTACGAGGGGCGGCCGCGCAGCTGGGCCTTGATCCAAACAAGGACGCGGATCCGGTATGGAGCACACGCGGCTATTTGACCATTATCCGGGAGAACTGGCATTTATGCACCTACGAACAGATCTGCCAGATGCTGGACATGAGTCCTGAGACATTGGCCTTCATTCTCAAAGAGGATGATTTTTTCTGGCATAAAATGGGTGAAGTCAAACCATTCGTTGATGCACCGGCCTACCGGCCTCTGACATCAGCTGAAATCAAACGGACCAAACAAAAAGCAGATCAGCTCAAAGCTATGCTGCCGGATCAAGGCTGGCAGGAGGAAAACGCTTTTGCGTTTATCAAGCACTTCTCACGCCAACTGAGCGGCCAGGAACGTACGGAAGCAACCCAGGCCATTGTGCCCGATGATAATCTGCGTACCGTTTATTCGTATTTTGCTTTATATGGGGATCCGCTGTTGACCCCTGAACTGGATCCTTTTCCGGAGGCCTTACTGGCAGAATACGCGAAAATGGGGGTCAAAGGTGTCTGGCTGCAGGGTATTCTCTACCAGCTCGTTCCCTTTCCTTTCGCACCGGAGCGATCCAACGGCTATCAGAAACGGCTGGAGACCTTAAATGCCTTGATCAAGCGGGCGGCACGTTATGATATCGGGGTCTTTCTTTACCTGAACGAGCCACGGGCGATGGATGAGGCTTTCTTCCAGAAGCACCCGAATCTGCGCGGCACCAGGGAGGGGGATTTCTGGGCGATGTGCACATCATGCCCGGAAGTCAAAGCTTATCTGGAAAACGCGACCCGCACTCTTTTCAATCAAGCGCCCGGTCTGGCCGGTTTCTTTACCATCACCATGTCGGAAAATCTCACCAACTGCTATTCGCGGACCGGCGATGGCCACCTTTGCTCTCGCTGCGCCGAGCGGCATCCCTGGGAAGTGGTCGCCGAAGTTAATAATCTGCTGGCAAGAGGGGCCAAAGCCGCCAACCCGGAAGCCAAGGCCATTGCCTGGAACTGGGCATGGCGCAAAGAATGGCAGGACAATCTGATTCCGCTCCTTACCGAAGGCCAGATCATCCAATGTACAAGCGAAACCGGTTTGCCGACCGCGATCGCCGGAGTCAATGGTTCAGTATCAGACTATACCATGTCCCTGGCTGGTCCTGGCCGGCAGGCCCGTGACCTCTGGCAGACCGCCCGCGCCAATGGTCTTGAAGCCTGCGCCAAGGTACAATTCAACAACACCTGGGAGATGTCCGCAGTGCCCTGGCTGCCTGTTTTTGACAGGATCGCCGAGCATGTCAAAAACCTGCGGGAAGCTTCTGTCCAGCACCTGCAGCTCAGCTGGACACTAGGTGGCTATCCCTCCCCCAACCTGAAGCTGGTCAGTTATCTGATGGGGCAGCAGGGCACCGTTCCTTGTTTTCTGGAAACATGGCTTGGCAATGAGCTGGGCAACGTGGCAGACCAGGCGCAGAAGCATTTCAGCAAGGCGTTCACCGAGTTCCCCTTCCATATCGGTGTACTGTACGTCGGACCGCAGAATTATGGCCCGATGGTGCCGTTCCATCTGGAAAAAACAGGCTGGAAAGCAACCATGATCGGATTCCCCTATGATGATCTTGACAGCTGGCGTGCCATTTACCCGCGCGATGTCTTTGCCAGCCAGTTTGAAAAACTGGTCAATGGCTGGCGAGCCGGAATGCAAACCATGGAGCCCTGGCTGGGCCGGTCAGAGGACTTTGATGACCTGCACCGCATTGCGGAAGCGACGCTGTGCCATTTCACCAGCACCTGGCATCAGGTCCTTTTTGTCATGCATCGCGACGCATGGTTGGCGCAGCACCGGGAAGATGACCGCCAGGCTCTGCTCCGGCTGATCGATCAGGAAAAAGATGTTGTTTTGCGTCTGATCAGCCTGCGCCGACAGGATTCGCGGATTGGTTATGAGTCCAGCAACCATTATTATTACACCCTTCAGGATCTTGCGGAAAAGCTGTTGAATCTGCAGGATTGCGCTGACCAGCTGCGCTGACCTGAAAGGCCAGGAGCGCGCCGGCATCTGCTCTGACAGGTAAAGGATGTAACGCTTATGGACAGAGAGATGGAGGAAAAACAGCGGATCAGATCCGTGGTAGCGCGGGAGAAAGCAACCTATCGGCTGGAAAAGACTGACCGCCTGATCAGGCGTGACTGGGGTTTATTTCCCGAAACCCGCCAACGCTGGCTGGACGAAGGCTGGGATGGCGACTTGTCGGTCTTCAAGTATGATCCCTCGCCCTATTTCCCACGCAGCCTGGTCGACCTGGTTGGTATCGACGTGCCTGTCGCCCCCCATTTTCCAGTCACCATCATCCGTGAAGACGAAGGCTATACTTACCAACAAACCAGCGCTGGCGCCATCGAGAAATTCCCCCGAGGAAAAAGACGCAACACTGAAGCAATGCCGCAGTTTTGGCGTAATCCGGTGATGAGCCGGGATGACTGGATGCACCGGATCAAGCCGCGCCTTGATCCGGACACGCCTGAACGATGGCAAAACCTGTATCTGGCCGACACTGTCGCAGCTGCTGTCCGCCAGGGTTTGGCACTGTATGAAGGCAGCGCCATCGGTGCCTATATGTATCTGCGGGCTTTACTGGGTCCTGAAGCGGTGCTTTATGCTTTCTACGATGATCCGGATTTAATTCACGACATGATGCGCACCTGGCTGAACCTGATTAAAACATGCCTGTTGCGGATTCAGGCTCGTGTTCCATTTTTCAGAGTGCTTTTTGGTGAGGATATCGCCTATAAAACGAGTCTGCTGATTTCACCGGCCATGATTGAGCAGTTTCTGACGCCGTATTACGTTGATCTGCTTCAGGCATTGCGAAACAATCAGAAAGAGCCGCCCTGGTTTGAAATTGATTCTGACGGCAATATGAATGAGTTTCTGCCTATCTACATTAAATTGGGCTTCAACTCATTCCGGCCGTTTGAGATCGCCGCCCAGAACGATCTGGTGGCTCTGGGCCGGCAATACCCCGATATTGTAATGTCCGGCGGCATCGATAAGCGTGTGCTTGGTGAAAGCCATGCGGCCATTGATGAATATCTGAACAGGATCATGCCATTTTTCCAGAAAAGAGGCGGATACATCCCGACCTGCGACCACGCTGTGCCGTCAAGCGTCCCCTATGGACTTTATCTTTATTACCGGCAGCAGATCACCGCCATGGACACCTGCGGCTAGTCCCGTTCAAGCAAATTCACTATCACCAGAAAAAGCATGCGTACAACCGCAGGTTTCCCGGATGATCAGGCGTGGCTCCAGAAGAATGCGCTGATAATCTGCCTGACAGCTATCCGTGTTTTCCCCTTCACGGAGCAGGGTGTCCACACAGAGGCGGCCAATCTGCTCTTCATTCTGCACGATGGTTGTGATACCCGGTCTGATCAGCCCGGAACTGTCGTGCACATCAAAACCAATGACCGCCATGTCCTCCGGTACCCGGATACCCTGATCTGCCAGGGCTTTCATCGCTCCATAGGTCATTTTTGAGCTGGAGACAAAGACAGCGGTCATTTCTTTGTTTCTGGCGAGTAGATTCAGCATGCCCCGGTAGCCGGACTGCTCTTTATAATCACCAAAGACAATCCATTCATCTTTAGCCTGCAATCCATTTATTTCCATGGCGCGGCGGTAGCCAACCAGCCGTTCAAAACCGGTTGTCTCATCTTTTCTGCCGGAAATAAACCCGATCTGCCGATGACCGTGGCTTGCCAGATGGTTGACCGCGAGAATGCTGCTTTTTATGTTGTCCGTAATCACGGCGTTATAAGGCAGGTCAATATTGGGCAAATTATCAAAATAGACAATATTCAGGCCTTTTTGATGATAGGAGGACAGACGCTGCACGTTTTTATCGATGGTCGCCAGAATAATGCCTTTAAAATTTTTCTCTATAAGCATGTTCATGTACTGCATCTCTTTAGACTCGTTTTCCATCGTGTCACACAACAGCATGCCGATCTGTTTCTTCCACAAACAGTTCTCTATGCTGCGCACGACAAAATCGAAATAATCTTCGCTGATATCCGGAATGACAACAGCGACGACATCATGGAAAGAATGACCATTGCCGGTATGAAGCATGGACAGGCTGTCGCGCTGGCGCAAATAATCGACCACGCGCTGGCGTGTCTCTTCATTGACAACGGCTTTATTGTTCAGCACACGGGATATGGTCGAAATAGACAATTTGAGATCAGCGGCTATTTCTTTTAACGTGAGCGCCATACAGAACCTCTTTTCATTTGTACCGGCACAGGCTGCTGTTTATGAATCCTCTGGCTGGCAGACCTGGCATGCGGACAATCACACGGGAAAGCCACCTCTCAGTCTATCTGATCTCAAGATAAGCGTCAATCAGTTTTCTGTAATTTGCAGCAAATCATGCAAAGGATTGTCTTCACCGATTAATGGTTGTGAAACGTCGGCTTCTGAGTGGTCTTCAGGCTAATTTCTACAGTCCGATGGTGTATTTTCATGATATAATGAGCAAAATCAAGATTAATGAGCGGCATGAATTCATAAGTGAGCAGGTGTTATCATGGCTCAGGCACAGACGAACTTATCCCCGGAAGCGGCAGATAGGCCGGTGGTCACACAAGCAGACATTGCAGCGGCTTTAAGGGCAGTTGGCATCAAGGCAGGCCATATACTGCTCATCCATTCTTCTTTGAAAAAATTCGGCTATGTGGCAGGCGGCCCGGAAACGGTTATCCAAGCCGCCCAGGAGGTCGTCACCAGCGAGGGGACTGTTGTCTTTCCCACGCTGGTCCAGCGCGATTTCGCCCATGCCTATGAAAACTGGGATCCGGTGAACTCACCCTCTGATGTCGGGTTGATCACAGAGACATTCCGTAAACGTCCGGATGTATTGCGCAGTAACCAGGCAACACATTCTGTTGCTGCCTGGGGACACCTGGCACATGAACTGACCCATGAACACACCGCTTACGGTCCACGTATGGGGCCATTCGGCGACTACGCTTTTTCCTGGTCATCACCCTGGCAGAAAATGTACCTGTATGGCGCGCACATCTGTTTTATGGGTGTAGAGACACGCTACAATACGTTCAAACACTTTGTTGAGCATTGCCTTGTGGAAAAGCTGCTGCAGCAGATTGATGACCACCAGAAGCGCTGTCATGCCATGGCCATGATCCGGCGGCACAATGTCCCGGGGCTCTGGCCATATCTGGATTCTGAAAAAACAGATGCCTTGCTGAAACAGCATGATCTGATCCGCTATGCGACTTGCGGCCAGTCCGTTTTCACCAGTTTTACGGCCGATGATTTCTTCCGGGTTGTTTTTCCCCGGATCGATCAGCATCCGGAAGAATGGTTTGAACAAGCGTTTGCCTACTGGTGCCGTCAGGCTGTTTCACCAGATTAGGCTACCCTCTTTGGAATGACCGGCTGCCCAGGTGCGGCTGTCAACAAAAATGGTCGAGCAGCGCAAGGCTGCAGAACAGGAGATCCCCCATGTTCATTGACATTCATGCCCATGCCTATCGCATTCCGGTTCCCGGCCTAAACGGCTTCTGTTCAGCCGAGGAACTCATCGCCCGCTATGATGCCCTGGGTATCGAAAAGGGCATTATCCTGCCTATCGTCAGTCCGGAAATCTATTTCCCCCAGAGTAATGAAGATATTCTGGAAATGGCCAGGCAGCATCCCGATCGGCTGATTCCCTTCTGCAATATTGATCCGCGGGTGTTGACAAATTCGCCCAACGCGCCACTGGGCAAAATTCTCTCATATTATAAACAGCAAGGCTGTAAAGGTGTCGGAGAAGTCATGCCAAATCTGCCCTTAATGGATCCTCTGGTCCAGAATCTGCTGATGCATGCCGAAGCTGTCGGCCTTCCGGTTATTTTCGATGGTTCTGACCAGCTCACCGGCGATTTCGGCCTCTATGATGACCCTGGCCTGCCGCAGCTTGAACACACCCTGCAACGCTTCCCTGATTTGATTCTCTTTGGCCACGGACCTGTTTTCTGGTCAGAAATCAGCCGGTTGGAAACACCGGGAGAACGCAGTTTTCTGTTTAATCTTAAGGGAGAGCAAATCGGCAGGCTGCCAACCGGTCCGGTTCAGGAAGGCGTCGTTCCCAAACTGATGCGCCGCTACCCCAATCTGCACGGTGACCTGTCTGATTTTACCGCATACAACGCTTTCGCCCGAGATGAGCAATACGGGCCGCAGTTTATGGAAGAATTCCAGGACAGGCTCTTCTTTGGCACAGATATGTGTTTCCCAACAATGCCCGTGCCTTTGCCGGATCTGATGATCCGCTGGCGTGACACCAACAAGATCAGCAAGACGACCTTTGAGAAGATCGCCCGCGAAAACGCGATCCGGCTGTTTGATCTGGAATAATCCGACAACATCAGTACCGTGATGTGATGGTTGTGCTATAGGGCTTTGCCGGCAAGAACCTCCATGTAATCCTGGTAGTTTCTGCGCAACAGCGCAGGAGTGTCAAGGTCATAGGGACATTTTGCCGAGCACTGTCCGCATTCCGTGCAAAGCTCAATCTGCCGCATTTTCTGCTGGCCTGACGCACCAAGAAAATTGGCCGACGGTGCCCGTCGCAGCAACAGGGACATCCGTGCACAGGTACTGATTTCGATACCCTGAGGACACGGCATACAATAGCCGCAAGCGCGGCAGAATGCACCGGTCAGTTCCTGTCTGTCAGCAGAAATGACCGCTTGGAACGCCTCGTTCAACTGCGGCGGGTTGCTGATGCAGGCAAGAATATCGGCCAGTTCAGACGTGCGCTGTATACCCCAGATGGGTAGGACATGTTCATAACGTGTCAACCAGGCACAGGCGGCTGCGGCATTTGTGATCAGCCCGCCCGAAAGCGCTTTCATGGCGATAAAGCCCATGCCTTTATCGCGGCAGGCATCAACCAGTTTGGCTTCCTGCTCACCGCTGAGATAACTGAAAGGAAACTGCAGCGTATCATAACACTGTGAAGAGACCGCCTGATGCGCTATGTCCAGTCGATGGTTGGTCAAGCCGATATAGCGTATTTTCCCTTGTTTCTTTGCCTGCTGCATGGCCTCATATAGTCCGCTCTCTTCACCTGGAACCGGGAGAAAGGGCGGATTGTGAAATTGATATAAATCAATATAATCTGTCTGCAGCAGACGCAGGCTGGTTTCCAGATCTTTCCAGAAATCCTCGGTGTTACGGGCCGGTGTCTTGGTCGCGATAACAATTTTTTCGCGTAAGCCCCGGAAAGCCCGGCCGATCTTCTCCTCACTGTCTGTATAACCCCGGGCAGTGTCATAAAAATTGATTCCGCCTTCATATGCCAGTTTCAACAGATTTACTGCTTCTTCCTGGGTGATGCGTTGAATAGGCAACGCCCCGAAACCGTTCTGTTCCACCTGCAAATCTGTCTTTCCAATCGTAATGGTCGCCAAAAGTTATGCCTCCTGTCTTTTTAACCACGTTTTTCCCTATCGAATCTATCACGATCAAAGATAACGCTTAAAGAAGTCAAAAGCCTTGTTGCCTGCAAACGCATGTGGACCGGGATGGATATCCTGCCACAGGTCCGTGTCAGCGCCTGCCGCCTGATAGATTTTTTGTACATCGCCGAAACCAGTCACCTGATCCTGAATGTAGAAACAGTCATCGTAAATGCCCATCTCAATCAGCAGCGGACGCGGTGCGATTAAACCGGCGATATCCTGGGTGTCCAGATAGCGGTAAATCTGCGGCACCACCTGCGATCCGCAGAAATTGGCCCGATGAATGCCAAAACCGCTCCAGGAGTTCACATAACCGATGATGTCTGCAGCCTTGATGCGTGGCTCCAGGGCTGTTGTAAAAGTCGTCATCGTACCGCCCTGACTGAGGCCCATCATACCGATCCGCTGCGGATCAACCTCCGGACGGGTCTGGAGATAATCGACACAGCGCATCATATCCCAGACATTGAGTGTTAAAGGATAAAGCCCCAGAATCGACCCTTTGACATAGTTCACATTACAGGGATCGCGTCCGGGAAATGGGTTTTCACCATCACGTCGTTCACCAAAAACCCGAAGATCCGGAGCCAGTGTGAGAAATCCGGCTCTGGCCATCTGCTCGGCATAGTTGTAGTTCATCAGCTCAATATCCGCGACATGAGCCGGAGAGGAACGGATGCCGGCTACCGGATCTTTACCAAAGCGCCCATGGCCATGGCTGCAAAGAATAGCGGCCTGCTTACGGTCTTCAGGCATATTCAGGGGTTTCATGAGCAGGCAGGGAATGGACATGCCCGCTTCAGTATCCAGGATAATCCGTTCCCGTATCAGATCACCATCCGTAACGCTATACGCGATTTCCGGATTCAGATCGACCGGTTCAGGCCAGTCGCCCATCAAGTCATAAAGCTTTTCCAGACTTTCCTGATGCCAGAGCTGCCAATCCTGATCCGGCTTTTTGGCAAAAGAAAGACGCGGTTGCCAGCTATCTGCTATGCTGTCCCAGTAAGCCTGCATGCTGAAATTGCGTTTGGCCATATGCATTGCCTCCTCTTGATCTGCCTTGCCTGTATCTGCTCAGGCAGATTTTATCTATGTTTCTATCCTACCCTGACCATGTTTCTTTGACAAGCAGGACCGCAAAGCCCATATGATCATCGCAATATGACTCAGAAGGGATCATCCATCCTGTTTGAATCAGGCGACTGTCCATAGTCTGCTCCATTCGCTTCAGCGGTAATACAGACCCGCCAGTTTCATTTGCCGGGTAAATGAGATGGTATAGACAAACCGTTTGATCTCATATTCGGCTTTGGCCACTACGACCGCGAAGTCTTCGCCGCTGGACGAATCTGAAGCGCCGGAGAGGTGCATGTCCTGGATAGAAACAAAACGCCCGCCTTCGGCAATCGTCGTGAATATCTCATCGAACACATCATCTGTCAGGGCATTTTTCATCTGAACCGTGCAGATTTGTCTGAGGCCTTCCCGATCCTGGGTATTGATCAGGCTGATCACATCTTCCGCGGCCTGCCTGACAGCTTCTTCAGAAAAATCAGTTGAGAGCGCCTGACCGCCGCAACCCGTAACAGCAATACAACAGCAGACCGCCAGCACCAATAAGCTTTTTGTTATGAATCGTTTCATGGTATCACCCCATCTGTCATACGTTTTCGT
>LSQX01362023.1_pt1 | contig 13625 bp, 15 predicted proteins | sample 654561 | NCBI WGS metagenome assembly LSQX01 (sample SAMN04489861, study PRJNA283612) | anaerobic digester metagenome | isolation source: 4 biogas reactors fed with cattle manure at either 37C or 55C with and... | place: Denmark: Kongens Lyngby | collected 2014 | reverse complement strand
TCAAGCGGATGCCTGTCAGCATGGCGAACTGGGTAACTTACTTCGTCGTGAGCAATTCTGTTCTAATCAATCGGCTAAGTGGCGTCGTGAGTTTGCTGAGCCTGGTGTTGGTGGGCTCGAGAAATCATCACCTGGACCTACGCCAAAGAAAAGCGCAGAACAAAAGCGTCTTGAGCAACTTGAAAAAGAGAACGCACGGTTACGTCGCGAGATTGAAGTAAAAGACGGCTGCTTGATGCTCCAAAAAAAAGCCTTAGCGCTGTTGGACAGCCTAGAGCAGAACGAATCATGAGCTTACTGATAGAGACTGATGGCACGCTGCCCGACGGTGTATCAGAGCGAATGGCATGTGATGTACTGTCACTCTGTCGCAACAGTGTACGAGCGGCTCGCGCTCGTTATCACTTCTGTGGGCCGCTAAGCCCCCATCGGCGTCGCCGCGAAGACAGGACCCAACCCCGCGCCTTAACCGATGATGAGCGTGAGCATATATTGACGGTGCTGAGTAGTGAAGAATTCCGTGACCAACCACCAGCACAGGTATATCACCAACTCCTGCAGCAAGGGATCTATCTGTGTTCCATCAGCACGATGCATCGCTTATTGCGCGAAGCAAAACTCAATGGTGAACGCCGTCATCAGCGGCCACCTAGTCAACAACCCATACCACGCTTATTGGCCACCGACATTCATCAGGTCTGGACGTGGGACATCGCTAAGTTAGCCACAAAACGACGAGGTGAGTATCTATCACTGTATGTCGTGATGGACTTGTATAGCCGGTTCATTGTTGCCTGGATGCTATCCCGCAAAGAGAATAGCGCGTTGTCGAGTCAGCTCATCATGGAGGCCTATGACCGCTATGGTATTCAACCCGACACCCTAACATTGCACCAAGATCGTGGTGTGCCGATGACCGCTCACTGTTACTTGGATTTGCTGGGTGAGCTTGCCATTACCGCAAGCCATAGCCGACCACGCGTCAGTAATGACAACGCCATGAGTGAATCACAGTTTAAAACAATGAAATATCAACCCGATTACCCTCGTCGCTTTGACAGCTACGAGCATGCCATGCAGTGGTGTGATGACTATGTCACTTGGTATAACGACAGCCATCATCACAGCAGTTTAGCCAACTTTACACCTAATCAAGTATTTAACGGAGACTATCTGAGCATCGCAACCGTTAGGCAATCTGCGCTAGATGACGCGTATGCTCGCCATCCGGAACGTTTTAGCCATGGTCGTCCCATCGTACACATGCCGCCTACTGAGGTGTATATCAATCCCGTACCAGCCGATGCTGATCAAGTGACAATAGAAAAAGGAGTGAACTTCCCAACCCTGCAACGGGTGATTGAAAAAGTAAGTTAATTAGTAGAGAAGTGGCTCAAAGGAGGTTGACATGTTCCGGAGTTGCCGGTCATTTGGAAGGTGACTAAAGGTTTTTTCGCTAATAAAGCGATCATTATTCCGGCAGCTCTTTTAATTTCTTATTTCTTTCCTGTATTAATTACAGTTCTTCTGTTGATTGGTGGGGCTTACCTTGCTTTTGAGGGTATGGAAAAAGTCATTCATCATTTAAAATCTACTGTAAAGTCTGCTGATAGTTCTGATTCGGTCGTGGCTCACCAAAGTACAGAGTATTCTAAAGATGAGGAGCGTACTAAAATCAGAGGTGCGATTCGTACTGATTTTATTTTGTCAGCTGAAATTATCATCATCGCAATGGGTGTTGTCGCACATATGGATTTTATGACCAAGAGCTTGGTCATGGTTAGTATCGGTGTTGGCATCACGATTTTTGTTTATGGATTTGTCGCTTTAATCGTTAAGCTGGATGATATGGGTCTTTGGTTGATGCAGAAGGATTCTAGTGTTCTGCAAAAGCTAGGAAGTAGGATGATTGCTTTTATGCCGACATTAATGCGTAGCTTAGCTATTGTGGGAACAATTGCTATGTTTTTAGTCGGTGGTGGTATTTTTACGCATAATTGGCCATGGTTACACGGTGTTGTTGATGGACTATTAGGAGACTCCTTCCTGGCAGTTATGTTTATAGACCTTGTTGTTGGAATGCTTGTTGGTTTGGCAGTCTACTTAGTACTAATCCCATTTATTAATCTGAAACGTGTCGAGGTTACGCATCTGGAAATCGATGCTTAGTCCATTTTACTGTTCTTAATAAAAATACCGAGGTGTCATACTGGGGCTCTGTATGGAAACGGCGTAATGGGTTATTTGCAGTTTCTGGGATAAAGAAAACTACCCAAAGCGGTGCTTCTTTCGTTAGAAGCATCGCTTTTTATTTTAATTAAAACGTAACTTAAGCAAGGCATAATCTGATTAGTTTACTGTTTAACAATTTTCTGATTAGGTATTGCTGTGAAATTAAAATTATTAGCTGCTAGTTTATTAACTTCTATTTCATTGGTTGCGCATGCTGAAGCACCAACTGAGTTTGATGTTTTAATTGAAATTCCGATGAATGCTGAGCCAATTAAGTACGAGGTGGATGACGAGCTAGGGGCAATGCGTGTTGACCGTTTTATGTTGACGCCAATGTTTTATCCTTACAATTACGGCTTTATTCCTAATACTTTATCAGAAGATGGTGATCCATTAGATGTATTAGTTAAAACGCCATATCCTCTTCAAAGCGGTTCTGTGATTAAGGTGCGTACTATTGGTATTTTAGAAATGGAAGATGAGTCAGGTGTTGACGCTAAGCTAATCGCTGTGCCTACTGATAAAATTTATCCTGCATATTCCTCAATCAAAACCATTGACGATCTTGATGAGTTAGATAAAAGTCAGTTAATGCATTTCTTTGAAAACTACAAAGATTTAGAAGAGGGTAAATGGGTCAAAATCACGGGTTGGAATACTGCTGACGTAGCTGACAAAGAAGTCCGTGAGAGTATCGATCGTTTCAGCGAAAAGAAATAATTAGAGCTTTAAAACACCATATAAATGATGGTCATCAGAGCCATTATTCCTTAGTTATGATAGTGTAAAACAATAACTTACAAGGAGTAATGGCAATGAGCAAAAATGAATCCCTTTCTGATGATGTCTACCAAGCTTCAATAGCAAAAGAGCCTATTGCTGCTTATGATAAGTTGCGACAATCCTGTCCGGTTAAGCATGATGAGCATTTGCATTGGACCTTATTTAAGCATGCAGATGTATTGTCGACGATTAAAGATCATGAGACATTCAGCAGTCAGGTTTCGAAGCATGTCTCAGTGCCTAATGGTATGGATCCGCCGGAGCATACAGTTTATCGCAAGTTAATCGATCCATATTTTAATGCGCAACGTATGGCTGATTTTGAGGCTGCTTGTCAACAGATCGCTGATGCACTTGTAGAGGCAGCACCCAAAAATACCGAATTTGATTTGATTGAGAATTTTGCGCGTATCTATGCTGTGCAGGTCCAGTGTGCTTTCTTAGGATGGCCTGAGTCTATTCAAGCGCCTTTAACTGCTTGGGTGCGTAAAAATCATCAGGCTACCTTAGCGCAAGATCGTTCGGCCATGGCTGATATCGCACTGGAGTTTGATGGCTTTATTCGCGACTTATTAGAGACTCGACGTGCTGCCGGTGAGCAGGCTTCCGATGATTTAACCACTGCGTTGATGCGTGAAACGGTTGATGGTCAGGTATTAGCCGATGAGGTCATTGTCAGTATTTTGCGCAATTGGACTGTTGGTGAGTTGGGGTCAATTGCTGCTTGTGTGGGTATTGTTGTTAATTATTTAGCTGAGCATCCAGAGTTGCAGCAGCAACTACGTGAGGAAACTGATTCAACATCATTAGATGTGGCTATTGATGAGATATTGCGTATTCATCCACCTTTAATTTCTAATCGTCGCGTCACCACTAAAGAGGTCACGCTTGGTGGTGTAACGATTGCTGAAAAAGAGCGTCTTACCATCCTCTGGGCTTCTGCCAATCGCGATGAAGAGGTTTTTGGTGATCCTGATGCTTATTGTCCCGTCCGTAATGCTGAGCACAACCTACTTTATGGCGCAGGCATTCATTACTGTCCCGGGGCTCCTTTAGCGAGGCTTGTGCTGCGTCAAGTGACGCGAGCTTTGCTTAGAGATGTACAAGACTTTGTGTTGAGTTCTGATAAGACACCAGTACACGCCAAGTATCCGGCTGGTGGGTTTGACTCTCTGGTGTTAAGGCTGCTTGTAGGTAAGTAAGGTAGGTAGTTGCTGAGGCTTAGTCCGACTGCAATGGCATACGCTTCATTGCAGTCGTGATGCTAGTCGTGGCTCATTATGACTTCTTAGTGAAGCTTGGGTTTGATGAGCGATTAGGATTATGACGATAGGTAATACGGCCTTTATCTAAATCGTATGGAGATAGCTCTAATGAAACCTCATCACCAGGGAGGATACGAATGCGGTGACGACGCATTTTACCGGCGGTATAGGCGATCAGAGGATGGCCGTTATCTAGAGTTACGCGAAAGCGTGCATCAGGTAACACCTCTGTGACTAGGCCTTTCATTTGGATTAATGATTCTTTTGACATAGTTGTTTTCTCCTAAAAAATTAAAAATAAGACGCACGTAGACAGGCAGAGACTACGACTGCTGGCTAAAGCAGATAGACCTGAATGTACTGACGTGAAAAACGGATACTCAAACGTAGATTCCCGTGAAGGGGAAATGTATGAAGTGCTTGAAATTGATCAAGCCTTTATCTTTGTGCGCTTTAAATAACTGCTATTTAAAGTAAGTGGTAGGAGCTAAGTACCATGTACCCGCAAGTTTGTCGTTTTTCTTGATGACAAAAGACTATTCTAACATACCTACCAACAAATTGCTTGGTTGGCAGGTATAGGGTTTAAGTATGAGCAGAATAAATTAATCTTTGATCATCGAATACTCGCAGAGTCTGGCGACGAGCTTCGGGATGTCATAGTCTTTGTGGACAATGAACTTCATCATTCTGCCGTAGGACTCACCTCGACTACAAAACTCCTCAACCACGTGGTAACGCGGCCTGAGAGTATAGTCATCAAATAGAATCACGGTGCCGGGTTTGGCACAGAGCAGGCTATACAAAAAGCAAGCCACTCGGAATCGGCCATCGATCATCACAAGGTTAACGTCGAGGTTCTTTTTTTCAGCGATTTGCCAAGGCGAAATAATATAAGAATGATAGTTTTTAGCGCCATCGTTATTAATTGGCTTACCCCAATTACCGACGGTACCAATGTCACAGTATAGTAGGTCACTATTGGAGCTGCCATTGAGCTTTTGCTTGATAGCTGTATTCCAGTCCTTAGAAGAGTCCACAGAAATGATGTGCTTGGCACCAAGCTGCTGGGCATGAATTGTACTGCCGCCAGAGCCATATTCTAGGTAACAATTGGCATTGGTTACGTGTTTTTCAAAAATAGCTAAGGCATTTTTACCCAGATGTGGGGTAAAGTCTTTATTCTTTTGTATTGGATCTTTAAGCAATTTTTACTTTCCTTGTGACTTCAATATATCTATATTCTGGTCTAGCATTCGTCATATTATTAGATCAAAATAATTGTATAGTTATATCATAATGTTTTTACATTAATTGTGACATTTCTTATTTTGTTAAATGGCTGAGTGCTACGCTATAATCAAAATTTCTATCACTAGATGTCGGGGTACCTTTGGAGACAAGTTCAACTAATAATCCGTGGTCATTAAGCGCAGAGTTAGTAGCTGTGTTAGTGTCAGTTATTGATGATGAACCAGTGGTACTGACGACTCATTGCGCACGTGCTTTGCCGGCGGGTGAGCTGCAAACACAGCATCGCTCATTACAAAATGGTTTACGAGTATGGGTTGAAACCTTAACCGGTCATTCTCTAGGCTATGTAGAGCAACTATATACTTTTGCCGATAAGGGCCGAGCTTATTTAACGGGTGGACGGGTGTTGTCGGTGAGCTACTTAGCCTTAACCAGAGAGCGCGCAAAGGCTTTGCCTGGTGAGGTGAGTTGGCAGCAGTGGTATAGCTATTTCCCGTGGGAGGATTGGCGCTCTGGTAAGCCTGATTTGTTGAGTGAGTATATAGAGCCGCAGCTGTTAGCGTGGGCAAGCCAGTCTGAGTCCACAGCTCAAGCGGCTCATCGTCAGCAACGCATTCAATTAGCCTATGGTTTAGATGACTTTACTTGGAATGAAGATTTGGTGCTGCCGCGTTTTGAGCTGCTTTATGAGGCGGACTTAGTGCCTGAGGCGATGCGTGACCATATCCTTTATGATAAAGGGCAGCTTCATGATCTAGATGAAGAAGCGTGGTTGGAAAATCATGCTGAGCATCCCTTAGGTCGTCCCATGCGCTTTGATCAGCGACGAATATTAGCGACAGGCATTGCACGGTTACGCTCTAAAATTAAATACCGTCCAGTCGTTTTTGAGTTGATGCCACCAACCTTTACCTTACTGCAATTACAAACAGTCAATGAGGCTTTAGGTGGGCGTGTCTTGCATAAGCAAAACTTTAGGCGCTTAGTCGAGCAACAAAACTTGATTGAAGAAACCGGGGAGATGGCCGATGTGGTTAGTGGTCGACCGCCTAAACTCTTCCGCTTTAGAGAAGATGTCATCTTGGAACGGACAACGGTTAACTCTAAGTTGCCGCTCGCTCGACAGACTCGCTAAGGTCTTCTACATAGTGTGCGCCACAACTTTCCGGGCGTTTTAATGCCGCGTCTAATGTGAGTATTGCCATGTCAAGCAAGTTACGTAGTTCAAGCCATTCTGCAGTAAGCACCTTGGGTATGCCCGTTTTTTGAAAGTCAAAACGCATGGCCTTTATTTGTTCATAACTGGCTTGCATTCTTTCCTTCGTGCGTATAATACCGGCACCATGCCACATGACTTGTTGTAATGTTTGGCGAAGTTTATCGTAATTACTTAAATCATCTATGAGAGTTGAGCTCGGTATAAAATCAGTTGACGTGAATTTAACTGGCTGTTGACTAAGCTCTGTTTTTGGGCTGGAAGAGTGTTTGCGCTTGTGCTCATTTAAGATAGCGTTGCTGGCGGCTTTAGCCATAACAATAGCTTCTAATAGTGAGTTGCTAGCTAGTCGGTTAGCACCATGCAAGCCAGTGTAAGCGCATTCACCAATAGCGTATAAGCCAGGTAGGTCGGTTTGGCCGTGTATATTCGTGACGATACCGCCACAGGCGTAGTGTGCTAATGGTGCGACGGGTATGGCTTCATTGACGGGATCGATGCCAGCCTTACGGCAAAGCCTCAGCACGTTAGGGAAAAGTTCTTCGATAAAGTCAGGGCCACGATGGCGAATATCAAGTAGCATATGATCGAGCTGGTGCAGTTGCATTTCTTGATAAATAGCGCGTGCAACAATATCACGTGGGGCTAATTCTGCTCGCTCATCATAAGTAGGCATAAAGCGCTGACCATTTGGCAGGCGTAACCAAGCCCCTTCGCCACGCAAGGCTTCTGAAATAAGAGGGCATTGTGCGTTATTGTCGACATGCTCAGTGCTAAGTCCAGTAGGATGAAACTGTATAAACTCTAGATTGCTTAAGCTACAGCCAGCACGCCATGCCATGGCCTGACCATCAGCAGTTGCACCGCTAGGGTTACTGGTGCGTGGGAATAGTTGCCCGCTACCACCAGTCGCTAATATGATATGCGGAGCGAGTAGAGTAGTTAGCTTAGTCGATTCGGACTGGGTGACAATGAGCCCTGTGCATGTTGAGCGATTAGGGCTATCGTTTTTAAGCAAATCAATTGCATGATAACCGTTAAAAAAAGTGATGTTGGTCGCTTGGGTGGCATGAGCCCAGAGACAGCGCATAACCGCTTCTCCTGTTGCATCGGCTGCATGAACAATGCGGCGAGTACGATGGCCACCTTCACGGGTCAAATGCAGTTGACCATTTACTTCACTAAAAGGAACGCCCATTTGCACAAGCCAGTTAATTGCTTCACTAGCTTGCTGCAAAATCGTGTTGCTATGCTGGCTATGACATAAGCCAGCACCGGCAATGCAGGTATCTTCGAGATGAGCGGAAATGCTGTCCTCGGGATCCATAACTGCAGCAATTCCGCCTTGAGCTAAAAAGCTTGATGAGGACTGCCAGTCAGATTTGTTAACTAACGCAATACGCACATTAGATGGAAGTTGCAAAATTAGGCTCAGGGCGGCTAGGCCGCCTCCGACAACAATGACATCAAAATGCGCTGAGTTAGTGTAGTTACTAGCTGAACTCACAAAAAAATGATCAGGCCGCACCGACATTTTTGTATAGTTCCATGTCTTTTTCAATGTCACCACTGGCTTGTACTCTAACCGCCTTGCCAGCAGCAAAGTCAAGCATGCGCTCAATCGGCTTGCGTGCAGCTTCGGCTAGTACTGGATCTAGGCTGATAACATTGTGGCCATGCTCCAAGGCATTAGCCATGTTGCTTAGATCGTTCATCGCCATCCAAGGACAAAAGGCGCAGCTTTTGCAGGTGGCACTATTGCCGGCAGTCGGTGCAGCGAGGAAGGTTTTGTTTGGTGCTTGCTTGCGCATCTCATGCAAAATCCCTTGATCGGTTGCCACAATAAAATGCGTCGCGTCTAATTCAGTACACGCTTTAATTAAGCGTGTAGTTGAGCCAACGACATCAGCTTGCTGTACGACGGATTCAGGTGACTCAGGGTGAACTAAGACCTTTGCTTCCGGATACTCTTGTCGTAATTGCTCTAACTCTCGGCCCTTAAACTCATCATGGACTATGCAGTCTCCCTGCCAAAGTAGCATGTCAGCACCGATTTCACGTTGAATATAGCTACCTAAGTGTCGATCCGGTGCCCAAAGAATTTTCTCTCCCTTAGCATGTAAGCTGGCAACAATATCAAGGCCGACAGAGGAAGTTACCACCCAATCTGCTTGTGCTTTAACTGCGGCACTGGTATTGGCGTATACGACTACTGTACGGTCAGGGTGCTGCGCACAGAAATCTGCGAATTCATCAGCTGGACAGCCTAAGTCTAAAGAACAGGTAGCGTCTAAGGTAGGCATTAAAATACGCTTTTCAGGGCTCAGAATACTCGCCGTTTCACCCATAAAGCGAACCCCAGCGACCACAACGGTCGATGCCGGGTGCTCTCGACCAAAGCGCGCCATTTCTAAGGAGTCACCGACGCACCCCCCAGTGGCCAATGCTAGATCCTGTATCTCTGGCTCAACATAGTAGTGGGCCACAAGCACCGCATCCTCGCGCTTTAATAAGTGCTTAATTTGCGCAATAAGCTCTGCACGTGATTTCGTTGGTGTGCTTTCTTGGTTTGGCATTTATAAGTCTCCTCTGTATTCTCAATAAGTCATGTTATCTATATTGCTAAGTTTGAGTATATATTATGCTTTAATTGAGTATAAGTAAAGTAAATGACATACATCGTTGTTTTTATAGAAAAAAAGGGCACAGAATAGCTCCTCGTTATGCTACAATCCTGTTACATATTTATAACGTTTTCGCGCTTTTGTAGCGCAACGAATTCTATCGGTCAAAATTACAAACAAGCTTATCCCGATGTACAAACCAACCCTCTATCTATTTGGCAAATATGCCAGTATCAGTGTGCTTAACACGATTGTGCATTGGTTCATCTTTTTCTTCTTGCTGTATGGCGTGAGCCTAGATCAGGCGTGGAGCAATTTGATCGCCTATATGTTTGCGTTGACTTTTTCCTTTCATGTCAATGCACGCTTTACTTTTAAAGCGCGAGTAAATAAGCGTCGCTACTTCTCATTTGTGTCATTTATGGCCATGCTGAGTTTTTTAATGGGGACTTTGGCTGATAACATTGGCATGCAGCCATTAATGACCATCGCTTTCTTTTCATTTATCAGCTTAATCATTGGCTTTTCTTATTCCAAACTAGTCGTGTTCAGAGAAAGGTAGGTTGCTGCAACGATTGGGCGTGATATTGAGTGGTTTTTTACTTCTAATGAGTTAAAAATGTTTTACTTGGATAATGCGCGGATAGTTGCCATATTAGCGGTCATAACGCTTCATGTATCAGGTGATTTTCTACTTGTTGGCGAGGTAGGGGAGACTAGCTGGTGGTTAGCTAATATTATCGAATCAGCTACTCGGTGGTGCGTCCCAGTCTTTGTAATGATTAGTGGCGCTTTATTGCTTGATCCTGCTAAGCAAGAGAGTAGCAGTGAATTTTATAAAAAGCGTTTGCGTAGAGTCGGGCTCCCCTTAGTTTTCTGGAGTCTTTTCTTTTTAAGCTGGACCGCGATCAGGCAATGGTATGCTTGGGGCTATGTTGATTTTAGCTTGCTGCTAGATAGCTTACTGGCCGGCTCACCATACTACCATCTCTGGTATCTCTATATGGTGATTTTTCTGTATCTGTTTACCCCTTTATTACGCCTTGTTGTTAAGCAAACAAGTCGGCATACACTGTTCTTTTTGACGTTACTGATGTTTGGGTTAGCGGCGCTTAATACACTAATAGACACAGTTTTTGCTACCAATAGTGATGCGTTTTTTCTTTGGTTCTTGAGCTTTATCCCGTACTTTTTGGCAGGCTATTTGATTAAAACGGATGAAAATCACTATAGCCTTGCTCTTCTAGTCGTGGCTTTAATGGGTTCAATTATTTTGACTGTTTTAGCCTGCTTTGTGGGGGCGTACTTCTTTGCTTTGGAAATGGGCTTGTATTTTTATAAGTACCTTAGCGTGACGATGATTATCACTTCTATCAGCGTGATGTATTTATTAAAAAAAGCAGACTTTGCCCTTATCTCAAAAGCGAGTGATAAAAAAATGGCATCGCTGGTCTTTGGGGTTTATTTAGTTCATCCTTTTTTCATCGACATCGTGGCCGAATTGACAGGTACTTATCAGGGCACTGACAGCATCGCTTTCATCCTTGTCACTATCGTAGTGGTCTTGATTATGTCCTTATTATCGGTTTTGCTGCTCAGCAAAACGCCATTGCTAAATAGGACAGTTTAACGCTCATAACAGAGGGTAATTATTGCATCATTGTGGCCTTTAGCTACAATGAAGTATCAATATCTTAAGTTGAGGTGATGTGATGGGACCATTAATTGAGCGTTTAGAGAAAATGCTGGCAGCGGGTAATGATAACTTGCTACTGAGATATAGCTTGGGCAAAGCCTACGCGGATATCGAGTCGTACGACCAAGCCATTACTCATTTAGAGCAGGCAGTTATATTTGATCCGTTACATTCAAGCTCTTGGTTTTGGCTTGGCCGAATTAATTATGAGCATGGCAAACTTGATGAGGCTGAAGAAAAACTCAATAAAGCCGTTCAAGTAGCAACCGAAAAAGGCGATATGCAAACCGTCAAAATGGCTCAAGTATTTTTGCGTAGGGTCGAGAAGGCGAGAGGCTAAGGCTTATCTAGGAGCGAGAAGCGAAACTCGCTCCATTAATTAGATAGCGCAATGACTAACTGATACCTCAATCCCTAGTATACTTATGCCTCAGCGTGGTTCGAAACCTTCCCACGCCGTTCTAGCTTAATCAGAGTAGAGCGAAACCAAAACTACGGAAATTATCATTATGTCAGTATCAGAACAAGCCTTGGTCATCTTTTCGGGTGGCCAGGATTCGACGACCTGTTTGTTGCAGGCTATCGCCCAGTACGGGGCAAATCAAGTTCAAGCTATCAGTTTTGTGTATGGTCAACGCCATGCCATTGAGTTGGATTGTGCTAAGCAAATCGCAGAAGAGCTTGGGATCAAGCAAGTTATCATCGACCTGTCCTTAGTGGGGCAGTTGACGCACAATGCGCTGATGGACGATCAGGCGACGATAGAAGAGAGCGAAGGTGCTCCGCCAAATACTATGGTTGATGGGCGCAATGCCTTATTCCTCATGTACGCTGGTATCTATGCAAAGTCTCAAGGGATTAAGCATATTTACTTAGGTGTTAGTGAAACCGATTTTAGCGGTTATCCGGATTGCCGTGATGTCTTTGTGAAGTCTATGAATGTCACACTGAGTCTTTCCATGGATTATCAGTTTCAGATTCACAAGCCATTAATGTATTTAACTAAAGCCCAAGCATGGGGTTTAGCCGATGACTTGGGTTATCTCGATTTTGTACGAGAAAAAACGCATACCTGCTACTTAGGGGTAAAGGGTGGTTGTGGCACATGCCCAAGTTGCGTGTTGCGAGAAAATGGGCTGCGTGATTATTTAGCAAGCAAAGGGGCGACTCATGAAGGTTGTTAAGAGCTTCAGCTTTGATATTGCCCATATGTTGGATAGTCATGATGGCAAATGCAAAAATTTACATGGGCATACCTACCGCCTAGAGGTTGAGATTAGTGGGCCTTTAATAAATGATGGTCCAAAAGACGGGATGGTCATGGACTTTTCTGACTTGAAACAGGTGGTGAAGCAATGGGTTGTCGAACCGATGGATCATGCCTTTTTATACAATACAAAAAGTGAACGTGAAGTAGCATTAGCTGAAATGCTTGAGGGCTGGGATCTAAAAACTTATGCTCTTGATTGTCGCACAACGGCTGAGGCTGTCAGCTATCATATTTATCATGTACTACGCGAGCAGGGAAATTTACCGGTGACGCGAATTCGTTTATGGGAAACGCCGACTTCCTATAGCGAATATGAGGGGGAATAAATGGTTGAGACTGTCATTATTCCCATCCCAAGCCGCGAGCCCATTCAGAACCCAAATCCTGAGTTTCGTATTGTAGAGATTTTTGAAAGTCTGCAGGGTGAGGGATATAACACTGGCATGCCGGCGATTTTTATTCGTTTGGGTCGCTGTGATTTAGCTTGTTCATGGTGTGATACAGATTATCAGACCTACGACTTCATGACGTTGACGCAGATTTTAGAAAAACTGCAGAATTATACAACGAGAAATATCATTATCACTGGGGGCGAACCGGCGATTCACTCTCGTTTGACGGTGTTGTTGGATGCACTGAAGTCCCGTGCTTATTATTTATGTATTGAGACCAATGGTCTGCATCAGATACCTGCGCAGATCGATTATATTGCGACCAGTCCCAAAGCGTGTTATGCCGAGCGTTATCAGAAAAAGGCTTTAAGTCATGCAGATGAAGTACGTATCGTAGCTGATCTTAATACAATGACTGAGCGGCAATTTATGGACTTTGCACAGGTGATGGCACAAAAAATCACAGCTAAGCACTATTATCTTTCACCTTTAGAGATAGAGGGTGAGATGAATATTTATCAGACGATTCGTTTGATTGGCCAGTTAAATGCTGCTGGCGTTGAGGGCCCAAACACAGTGCACTGGCAGCTCAGTGTGCAAACACATAAGTGGGCGGGGATTGAATGATGTATTTGACCGTTTGGAAACTAAATATGCAGCTTTAGCTGATAAATAAACTTGGACGTATATTTAACTTATGAAGCAATCGCTGATTTTGACCACAATACTTAATTGTTCTGAATCATACAACTAAAAGAAGTAATCTTTTTCTCGCTTTTGAAGCAGCATGTCATAATGGAGCTCAAGGTATGGCTTCAGTTTGTTTAAACTGGTGATGTCCCGGCAAATTATCTGTAAGTTATTGTGCTGTTCTTCTAGTCCTTTCAAATGCT
>LSQX01256081.1_pt1 | contig 13625 bp, 8 predicted proteins | sample 654561 | NCBI WGS metagenome assembly LSQX01 (sample SAMN04489861, study PRJNA283612) | anaerobic digester metagenome | isolation source: 4 biogas reactors fed with cattle manure at either 37C or 55C with and... | place: Denmark: Kongens Lyngby | collected 2014 | reverse complement strand
ATATCAGTCCATGATAGAGCCGGGGTACGGCTGCATCAGGATGTGCTTCGGCCAATTGCAGCCAGAAAGTTTCCGCTTCTGTAAGATCACTTTTTTCCAACAGATCCTGCAGAAGCATTGCCGGATAAAATGCTTCCGGAGTTGTGATGAGGGCTTCTTTAAAGCATGCTGCGGCGGCATCTTCCTTTCCTTGTTGCAGTCTTGTTTCACCCAATGCCATGAGACTCCCGAAATCTTGCGGGGATACTTCCAGGGCTTTTTCAAAGCAGGACACAGCCCCGTCCAGATTTCCGTCTTCCTTTAACAGCTGTCCTCTCCGGGTGTATGACTGTGACACTTCCGTCTCCAGATCTCGCTGCAGGATCAAGGCCTGTTCCATATATTCGGCTGCTCTGTCCAGATGGTCATCATCCAGAAGAAGACAGCCCAGTTGCAAGAGAGGCATGCCCCAATCCGGATCCATATTGCGGGCAAGTTCGAAAGCTTTTTTTGCGCCTTCCCTGTCCCCTTTCTTTTTCATGATCAGCCCCTGATAGAGCCGGGGTGCTGCTGCATCAGGATGTGCCGCAGCCAATTCTTTCCAGAAAAGCATCGCTTTTTCCGAATCGTCTTTGTCGAGCAGATCATGAAGCGGCGCAGCGGCATAATAAAGGCCCGGTACCCGGGTGAGCACTTCCTTAAAACATGTTATGGCTGCATCTTCTTTTCCTTGTTGCAGTTTTATTTCACCTGCCCATAGGAGATTCCAGAGATCTTGAGGGAATACTTCCAGAGCTTTTTCGAAGAAGGCGGCCGCCTCATTCCAATCCTTTTCTTCCTGCAGTTGTTGTCCTTTACGGCTGTATATCTGCGATATTTTTTGCGACAGTTCCGGTTCAAGAGCCCAGGCTTCTTCCAGATATTCCATCGCTTTTTCAGGGAGACCTTTTTCGAGAGAAAGTCGGCCCAGCTCCAGAGGAGGCATGCCCCAGCCGGGATCCATGTCCCGGGCCTGTTCAAAGGCTTTTTGTGCTCCAGCCGTGTCTTCTGTTTTTTCCAAAATCAGTCCATGGTAAAGTCGGGGCACAGCGGCCTCAGGGTGTGCTTCGGCCAATTGCTTCCAGAAAGTTTCCGCATCTTTCAGGTCATCCTTTTCCAGCAGATCATGAAGAAATGCAGCTGCATCGCGGAAATCCGGTGCTTTTGTGAGAACATCCTTAAAAGTGGCTTTTGCAGCATCTTCATTTCCTTCCTGCAACCAGCAGGTACCGATGAAGACCTGGCTCCACAGATTTCCGGGTGAGATTTCCAGAGATTTTTCAAACAGATGACGGGCTGTATCATACTTTTCCTTTTCCCGGGCCTCCAGGGCCTTTTCGTAAAACCAGAGTGTCGCAGTGCTCCGTCTTTCGGGACTGTTACAACCGATGAAGGACCATACGCGTTCTTCCAGAGCTGTATCACCTTTACGGGTGGCCCATCGCAGAGCGGCATCAGCATAAACAGTCTGTTCGGGGAAATGTTGAATGATTGATTGCCATCGTCGCATCATTCTTTCATCTTGTGGATCTGTTCTCGCAAGAAGGCCGAGGCGCATGCGATGGTACCAATGGTCGAAAAGTCCGCTTTTCCAACAACGCATTTTGTCTCGTGGCCCGGACAAGGCCATGGACAGCCAAAGCGGCAAAGTCTCCGCACCTTCCACTTCATAAATACCTTCCACCAGTGGTAAATCTTCGCTGGCGAATTCCAGGCCTGTAAAGCGCGCCTCTTTTTCTTGAAAAAAATCAAAGGCCGGAAAATAATAGACTCCCGGGCTCTGGAGGCGGATAGTGCATTTTTTAAAAAAAACCGGATCGCTGCTCAACAAAGAAAAGCGGATTACCCGATGCGCTTCTTTGAATCGTATAGCGAGAAAGGCTGAGACTGTTTGTCCCGGCTGCATTTCCGTCAAGCCCTGAGGTTGGGACAGGCTTTTTTTCAGCAATAATCTGGAGGTTGTTTCATCACTTTCCATGGTGAATTCTACAGGCGCCAGGTTCAGACTTTCGTAGTCACCGGCCAATGCTTGAACACGATTCGATTGATAAGCACGTATTCCCAGCAAAGAGAAGAAAGAGATCAGAAAGATTCCTGAAAGAAGGATAATGGGCACGGCCAGACTTTGCAGATAAGTCAGCCCGGAAGGGATAAGGTTCTTTGTTTCTTTCTTCCGCCAGAGGGGAAGAAGATCGGCACGGATAAGCGCCGCAGCGAAACCGAGGAAGAGAAGAGGTATAAAGAAGAGATGGAAAAAATGGCGGTATTCAGCCAGCAGACTCGGATAGGCTGTGAAATAGAGAAAGACTCCTGAGAGTGTCAACGCGCGGATGGGCGACCGGCGACTGAAGAGCACCAGTGTTATGAGGGCTGCAATCAGTCCTGCAGTATTCAAGAAAGGGTTGACAGCATCGTGGGCATGTAACAGGAAGGAGGGTCCCGGATGATCACGGAGTACTATGAGAAGCTCTTTGAGCCGAAGTTCGACCTGAAAACATTCCGATACGAAAAAGGATGCGGTAACCATGGAAAGGCCCCTGGCGAAGAAATCGGCTGGTACCGTCTGTAGGATTTTTTCAAAAAGTTTCCGGCCATGTCGGGAATACTCCGGTGTAAACCAATGCAATTCCTTGTTGTTTTCCCGGCGTGCGGCAAAAGCACTTACGGTGGCCGCTACAGGCTCATCATAATCGAGATAGCCGAAATCATAATCAGCATCGCCAAACCAGATTATCTCTTCGGGAGTTTCTGTAATACCAGCCAGAAGCGTATGGACGGCTCGCATTTCTCCTGTCCCTCCCCACTGTCGCACGGGATAGGAGACCAGAGCCAGTGTAAACAGCAATAGAACTGCAGCAGCCGTCCGGGTCAGCAGGGGTCTGCTGATGCAGGGGCTCAGCAAGAAGACGACAAGCACGGACATGGGGACACAGATGAGCAGATCATCACGAAATCCCCAGCCTACGCCGATGACCGCTCCCAGAATAGCCGAGAGAAGAAAGAGCCCGACAGGACGACGTTTTCGTTTCAGGATCAGTGCCAGCAGAAGAAGTACAGCAATAAAGAAAGGAAATTTTCCGTAATCGCGCAGATCAGGAACGATGATCAACAAAGCAGGAGAGAAGGACAGGTAGCTTGTGACCGCAAAGGATAACAGGCTTCCCAGAAAAATACGGAAAAGAAAATACAGCAATACCATGGCGATGATATGCAGAATGATACAGGCTGTATTGAGGGTATGGTTGCTGATACCGAAGAGACGAAAGAGGATACCGACAAAAGCATTCAGATAAACGTGGGAGCCGTAAAGGCCGTCGACTCCCATGCTTTTGCTGAAGTGTTCGGGATAAGCCTCAGGATTGATTTCGGAAATTTCCTGCTTCTTATGTAAAAAGGCTTCCAGAGCAGGAAAGTCCTCAGCTGAACAATCACCTGAATAAAAACCAGCCCCGGCTGCATACAATACGGCCGGACGAAGTACGAATAAAATACGCTTCGTTTCTTCAGACAGTTCTCCTTCCCGGGAAAAACACAGTGTATGGCCACCCCAGAGGGCTGCGACGATAATCAGCATGACGGCTGTCACATCCAGGACACGGTGACGGTTCAAAAAAGTTTTTGTCTTCACTTCAGGTAAAGACATGGGGATCTCCTGTATAAGCGCACAGCCAAAAGAATCTCGAAGAAATAGTATACTGATGCAAAGTGTACCCCAGCCAGTCCTGTGGTTTAAAGAACGGTTAGATCTGAAAATTGGCATTCCAGGATAACAGGTTGACTCACCGGAGGATTTTACAGGATCATGAGTCCTGTACAATCATGGTAAAAGGTTCTGCTTATGCCTTCTTCTGAAAAAAACAAAGCGTTGCTCCTTCTTCATACCGGTTCTCCGGAGGCGCCGGAACGCCGTGCTGTAGCCGCTTATCTCCAGCGTTTTCTCCTGGATCCCCATATCCTCGAAATGCCCGCTTTCGTGCGCACTTTACTCGTGCGGGGCATTATCGTGCCTCTTCGTGCGAAACGCTCCACGGACAAGTACAAGCTTATCTGGACGGATGAAGGCTCGCCTCTGCAAGTCTATACTGATGCCTTCGCCCGTGAACTGGAGGCGTTGCTCCCTGACTGGATCATAGAGACAGCCAGCGCCTACGGCACTCCTGATGTGACGGAAGGATTGCGGCGCTTGTGCGAAAAAGGGGTGAATGAAATTATTGTCTTTCCTCTTTTCCCTCATTATGCCGATGCGACCCGGGGCTCTTTGAATTCCATGCTTGACTGCGCACTGAAGAAGATGAAGGGGCCATTACCGAAGATTATCCGTCTGCCCGTCTTCTATGCCCGCCGGGAATATCTGGATGCCCTGGCTGCTTTGTGTTGTCCGCTTCTGGAAAAGTTTCAGCCGGATCATGTGCTCTTCAGTTACCACGGTCTGCCCTTGAAACAGGCTCATCGTCCTCCGGGAGATGGCGGAGCGTTGAACTATGAGGAGCAGTGTGAAAAGAGTACTGATCTTCTGGCCCGGGTGTTTTCTCTTTGTGAGGGCCGATGGTCTCTGGCCTATCAGTCCCGTTTCGGTCGGGGCTGGCTGGAACCTTCCACCAGAAGTGTCCTCCAGCATCTGGCCCGGTCAGGTGCGGGGCGGGTAGCACTTATTGCCCCTTCTTTCGTGACGGACTGTCTGGAAACGCTGGAAGAGCTTGATATGGATCTGAAGGAAGTCTTTCTTCAGGCTGGCGGCGAGGAATTACTCCGGATCCCTTCTTTGAATACCCATCCCGCCTGGGTACAGGCTGCGGCGGATCTTGTCCTCTCTTTTTAGTGGAGATGATCCAGAGCTGCTTCAATGGCTTGCCGTGTACAGGGTACTTCCAGGGCACAACGGAATCCGAGATCGGGACTTCTGCTTTCAAAAAGCCGGGTTTCACTCTGGTACAGATGCAGTTGCCGGTTGAAGCTTCCGCCGCACAGAGGCATGGATACTCCGAAAGACGGGACAGATGATTCTTCCGCTTTGGCTGGGCGTACCCATTCAGAGAGGTTGCCGGCCAGGTCATAACAGCCCGACCAGCTCAGATCTTCGGGGAAACTTTCGACAGGAGCGCTTTGCCCGGTTTGAACATTGGCCCCGCCGTCCTTCCATTCATCACCCCAGGGGAAAAAGGCTGAGCCCTTTCCATCGCCATAGGCGGCCCGGGTCCATTGTTCGCGGGTGGGGAGGAATCGGCCTTTCCAGGCGGCGAAGGCCCGGGCATCAAACCAGGATACATAAGGGACGGGATACTTTTCCCAGCCTTCGAAATTACCGCCCAGCTCAGCCGGTAAAGACCAGCCTCCGGGAACCTGCTGGCAAAAAGCGGCATACTCGCCTATGGTCACTTCCTGCTGATCCATGAAAAAACCCGGTACCTGAACGGTGGCACCGTCGATCTGAACAGGGCCGGCGGGTACAAATACCATACCCGGAGGAGAGAGGAGAACAGCCAGATAATGTTGCAGCGCACTTTCTCCCCGCCTCTGTGCCGTTGCCGGATCGGATCGGGAGAAACTGAGTGCCTCTTCCCACAGGGCATCGCCGTCACTGAGCCATTGGAGTTGGCTGTTGTTTTTGTCGGGCAGCGACTGAACGGTATTTTTCAAACGGTTGGCGAGGGGCTTGAGGCCTTCAATTCCTTCCTGGCTGCGGACGACCACAGCTCCGAGGCCGTTTTCCACAGCTGAAGCGTTCTTGCGCTGGTAGCTTTCCAGTGCCCAGAGGGCGGCGCCTGTTCCCAGGAGAACCATCACGATCGCCATAGCCATCCAAAGCCGGGTTGTATCCGCTTTTCCAGCGGCTTTTTTATAAATCTGTCGGGTCGTATATCTTGTGGGATCTTTGCCCTGCTTCAGAAGTTCAAGAACAGGTTGCAGAGCCGTGCGCATTTCAGCGGCATTTTTGAAGCGTTTTTCCCGATCCTGATCAATGCAGCGTTTCAACAAATCATCCATAACGGGGGGGATGTCTTTGAAGGCTTCGGAAACAGGTTTGGGTACGCCCGTGGGTACGGCGCCGGTGAGCATTTCATAGAGCATGATGCCCACACTGTAAATATCGGCCCGGGCATCCACATCTCTGGTGTTTCTGTATTGTTCGGGCGACATGTAAAAGGGCGTGCCCATGACCACTGAAGCCGAGGTGTTGAAACGGTTGTCCATGAGCTTTGAGATACCGAAGTCCATGAGCTTGATCTGGTTATCAGGAGTGATCATGACATTTTCAGGTTTGATGTCCCGGTGTATGGTGAATCGGTGGGCATATTCCAGAGCAATGCAAAGCTGATCGATGATATACAGCGTCTGTTTCAGGGGGAGGCGCTGTCCTGAAGGAAGTTTTTGCAGGATATCGCGCAGCGAGTTGCCTTGCACATATTCCATGGAAATAAAAATGCCCCGGCCCGCACTGCCGATATCATGGACGCGGACAATATTGGGATGGGTCAGTTTACGGGTAATGCGTGCTTCATTCAGAAAGCGGTCCACCACCATCTTTTCCTGAGTAAACTGAGGGAGCAGTGTTTTGAGAGCCAGCTCTTCGCCCAGCACATTATCATGGACTTTATAAATGCAGCCCATCCCGCCCCGTCCGATCATGCCCAGAACAGCATAACGATTGTTCACCACCTGGCCCCGGGTAAACTGCAGAGCGTCACTGCTGCTTTGCTGCGAGGAAACGGAGCCCGGCGGTGGGGAAGGCCGAAAAGAGACACGGGGCAGGGGCGCCTGGCATTGCGTACATGCCTGGGCGTCTATCTGATTTTGATAAGAGCATTGGGGACACTTTACCGTGGCCATATTGCTACCTCAACGGTGGTCTGCATGAATGAAACAGGCATATTGATTGTATCACAAGGACGGACCGGGCTGGGGAACAGAATGCCTCTTTTTGAAAAGAAAAATTTCCGGACAGCTCTTATGGTGCCTCATGGTATTCCGGCTGTCTGTCGAATACAGGACAGTGCGCTCAGCTGCTCCCCTGCAATTTTTCCAGTGCCTGATTCCAGGCATCCCGGTTGACAGGTTCATATCGCTCAGGAGCTTCAGAATTTCGGATGACCGTACGGAATTCTTCGAGATCCGCCAATGCGCCGGCCGCCATGGCCTGTACTCCGATATTGCCCAGAGCCGTGGCTTCTATGGGTCCGGCAACAACGGGAATACCGCAGGCATCGGCCGTCATCTGGTTGAGGAGCCGGTTTTGCACACCGCCGCCGATGATATGGAGTACCCGTGTGTCGCGCCCCAAGAGGCCGTCCAGTCTTTTCAGTGTGCTGCGATATTTTGCCGCCAGACTTTCCAGAGCGACCCGGACAATGGCACCCCGTGTTTGAGGTACGGGATGGCCGGCCTCCTCACAGAGGGTCTGAATGAGTTCCGGCATATTATCGGGAGCCATGAGCCGACTGTCATCCAGATTGATGAGAGCTGTAAAGGCTTCGGAGGCTTGGGCATCTGCTGTGAGCTTCCCATAATCCAGAGATTGCCCATCTTCTTTTTCCCAGCAGCGGCGGCATTCCTGAACGAGCCAGAGTCCGAAGATATTTTTAAGGAAGCGGATCGTGCCGCCTACTCCGCCTTCATTGGTGAAGTCTTCGGCCAGACTCTGCTCGCTCACATGGGGAGCATCCAATTCCGCACCCAGAAGCGACCAGGTCCCGCTCGACAGATAAGCCCAGGCATCTTCATCAGCATCGGCCGGTACAGCGGCCACAGCCGAGGCGGTATCATGGGAAGCCGTTGCGATAATGGGCACATCAGGGTTGACACCCGTCTCTTCAGCCAACTCGGGGAGAATGGGTCCGAGGACAGTTCCCGGCATGATGGGATTCAGCAACAGCCGCTTGGGCAGCCCCAACTTATCCAGCAGTTCCCGATTCCAGCTGCGTGTATAAGGATCAAGCATCTGCGTGGTGGAAGCGTTGGTGTATTCGCAGCTGCGCACGCCGGACAGAAGATAGCCGAAGAGATCACCCATGAGCATGAGCGATTCGGCCGCATCCAGCAGAGGCGCCTGGCGCCGTGTATAGCCCAGCAGTTGATAGACCGAATTGAAGGGAAGAAACTGAATTCCCGTAGCGGCATAGAGCTCGGGCTTGGGTACTTTGGCAAAGGCCAGGTCCTGCATGCCTTCATTGCTCTTGTCTCTGTAGTGTCGCGGATTGGCCAGTACAGTTCCATCAGAAGCGACCAGCCCGAAATCCACGCCCCAGGTATCCACGGCGATGCCGTCCAACTCAGGCCCATATTCGCGCACGCAGAGAGTGAGACCCTCACAGATTTCTTCGTAAATCCGGGCCAGATCCCATTGCCGCACTCCGAGCATGATCAGGCCTTCCGTGCGGAAGCGATGGATCACCTCCAGAGAAAGACGTCCTCCATGAAGGGTGCCCAGTACGGCACGACCACTTTCAGCACCCAGATCAAAGGCAAGAAAACGATAAGTATCCTTCATGATATTCTCCTTTTACAGCCGGCAACGCGGCAGTTTCTTATTACAGATACCATACTTATTTTTACCGCAGTCAAGCAAATCATTCCACACTTTATTTTCCGGGAGGGTTGAAGATGGTTATTTTTTTAAACCACGAAGGGCGCGAAGAGGCATAGCTGCAAGCAAATCATACTTTTTATTTAACCGCGAAAAGCGCAAAAGGACGCGAAAGGAATGAGAGGAAAAAGCTTATGTCTCCCCGGAGTCTCTTTTGTATCCCAAGACATACCTGCGCCCCTCCCACATCCGTCCGATCCGACGGATCCGACTGATTCTTCAGATACCAGTAATCCCTCGTCATATTCTTCGGCGATTCATATCTGTACTTGTACAATTACGATTATGATTACGAGTGTGTATAAATTGTATTCTGTACTACAATTAAAACAGGGGTGTTTTATGAGTCTCCTGTGAATTCAGATTGGATCCGCTTTCTGGGAATTTAACAGTATCTGCATCTGATTTTGCCGGACTGGGGCGAATCCAAATGAAAAAGCGGTATCTTTCGACCAACCACTATTTGGTCATGAAAAAATCCAAGTATATCATTATCAATATGTTATATATTGTGTTTTTCTGGTAATTCTTTTCTTTTGCCAAGATAGAAGTTTTTTGAAAGGAATTGGAATATTAGTTACTGAAATATGTTATACTATGTATAGACAGTTGAATTCTTAAGGTCTTGAGTTGATCTTGTTTCCCTTTTCCGCCTCCTTTCTGGTGCGGCATTTCGGGCACGCCGGGTTCTATGGTGGTCATAGTGAAAATGATCAACAGATGTCCAATTACTTTGTTAACCTTTCGTCCTTTCGGGACGTTTTACTGGTAATATAGACGGAATACAAACCGTACATGAGCAGACCCATTCCTCGCAAGAGCGCGGACCGTGCCTCCCTCCTTCCCTCCCCCGCCATACGGTCCGCGCCAATTTTTTTTGCGTTCTCCCCGTCATAATTTCTACAATGCATTACAGATATCTATGCTATCGTGATCAGTAGAGCTATGTCTGCTGGTTTTCGAATGTCAGAAGAAGCAGAGATTGCCGCCCTTTTTCCGGGAGAAAAACATATGACTGAAGATCTGGGGTACATTGACTATCGCACCCTTCTGGAGTTGCAGGATCCATACAAGCCTGCTGATGTGATCCGCACCTATCGCAAAAAAATGAAACAGCTCATGGTGCTTATCAGCGAAGATACGGAGGCTGATGACCATCGTGACCGTTATCTGCTGCAGATAGCGGAGCTGAATGCGGCTTATTATATTCTGCGCAATAAAGAGCTGGGCCGGCAATATATTCAGGAACGGGAAGAGCTCCTGGCTCTGGAAACAGAATGGCGTACTCTGGATTCCGATGAACCTTCTTTTGATGCCATGCGCCGCCGTTATGATCAGGCATTACGCGCTTTTCTGGCCCGGTATATGGAAGAGTTGATTCTGGAAGCGGGACGGGATCCTGAATGTGTTGAGCACAGCGGTTGGAGTCCGGCCCATGAGCGTTTTGCCGGCCGTGTGTTGCGCCAGTTCCGTCAGCAGCGTTACCATGAAATCCATGAACGCCTCCCCTATTACGATATTACGAAACCTGAGGTGGACTGGGAGGAACGGGCCCGCTTCGCCGCAACGCTCATTTCTCGGGGAGAAGAGTCATGACGGAAGAAACACGTACAGAAAAAGTGATCGATGATGCGTTGCTGGATCGTTGTCTCGCTGCGGCCATCGCTACAGGCGATATTGTGAACCTGCGTTTTTTATTCATGCCTGCATCGCCCTTCAGGCCCGATTCTTCTGAAGACATCAGCCAGTCCAAATATGCCTATCTCTTGCCCAAAGAAGAAAAGGGTGAGATGGATGAGGCACTGCAGTTGGTACGTCAGCCGGAAATTTCACGGCTGGTGCGTGCTCAGCTTGCGAAAAAAGGACCGCCTCAGCTTCCCTGGGAATTGTTGCAGAGCCTGGCTGATCAGGCCTTGAAATGCGGGAAATACACGGCTGCATCCCAAGCCTATGAATTGTTGCGTACACGCCGGCGGATGCAGGAGATTTTTCTTGATCAGGCCGATGCAGCTCTGGATGGGGCTGCCTTTTATGAGGCGGCTCAGGGCTATACAATCGCTTCGGGGCTGCAATATGATTATGCAGCTTTCCCCGAGGCCTTACCCGCTGTGTTGAATTATCAGGAAAAAGCGCTGAGTCTCCATAGGGCCTATCCTCCGACAACAGAAGAAAGCGAAACAGACGACAGTGCTTTGTGCCGGTCTATTTTACAGTTTCTCATGCAGGGTGCCGAATTTCTTCAGCGTCTGGAAGGACGGGACGGGGAGGTGCTGGTCCAATTTACGGCGCAGGTGATTCGTTGCCTGGATCCACAATGGGAACACTTTGTGAGCGCTTTTCATGAGAGCCTGGCGATCATCAAAGCCTATGAAACGCTCTTCACGCGCATCAACAGCTATACGCAGGAAGCGCTGGAAGTGCTTATGGAAGAAATTTTCACGGATGAACAAAAAGAAGAGTTGCGGCGTATCGCTCCTCTCTTTGCCCCCGGTGCTCCTGAAGGTGAAGAGTGGTGGCTCACCATGCGCACCCTGGCCTATCATCATCCGGGTTCCGTGCTTTTTGTTCGCCGCCAGCGTTTGTCGGCTACGGAAGAAATTCTGATCCCCGAGTGTCCCCGTGATTCGCAGCTTGCCCGACTCCTGAATCTTGTGGATCCCTGAGGAGGTTCCGCAGCCCCATCGTTCGAACTCTTCTGTTGCCCGGTTCCTCTTGTGTATCTCTGGAATATCTGAAGTCGGAAAGGTTCCTCTGTTGAGAGATTTTTTAAAACAGCGCCTTTCCATCATGATGTTTCTGCAATATGTGGCTCCGGGTGCGCTCATACCCATCCTCACGCTTTATCTGACGGAGCACCTGCATTTCACCGCTTACCAGTCGGGGGTTGTCATGGCCATGCCGGCTCTGGCGGCCATTGTCGCGCCCTTTGCCGCCTCTCATCTGGCTGACCGCTGGCTGTCTGCTGAGCGCATGCTGGTCTGGTGTCATCTTCTTGCGGGGCTGCTCATGCTGATTCTTTCCAGTGTCGGGAGCTATCCCTTTTTCGTACTCCTTTATTTTGTCCATGGCATTGCTTTCATGCCCACCTTCGGACTGACCAACACCGTGGCACTTCATCGGGTTCGTGATGCGAACCGTGACTTCGGCGGTATTCGTCTCTGGGGTACTGTGGGCTGGCTCGCCATCGCCTGGCTCTTCGGTTATTTCTGGATGAGAGGGGCTTCCGCCCAGGAGCGTCTGCCCCATGCGCTCTTGTTCTCCAGTGGCGCCTCTTTCATTCTGGCGGTCTTCACCTTTATTTTTCTGCCGCCTGTACAAAAGAAAGGACAGAGGATTGTCACGCATTATGGTGAAGTGATCCGGATTTTTCTGAAACCGGAAATGCTTCTTCTCTGCCTGCTCACCGTGCTCACCAGTGCCTGCCATCAATTTTACTATTATGGGATGAGCCCTTATCTTCATCAGATGGGTGTGGCCGATCGCTTCATCATGCCGGGGATGAGTTTGGGCCAGGCCTCAGAGGCATTGGTGCTCGGAGTTCTGGGCTGGTGTCTGCTCTGTCTGCGGATCAAAACAGCCATGATCCTCGGGGTGCTCGCCCAGGGCCTGCGTCTGCTGATTTTCGCCTTCTTCCCTTACACTGTTCCTGTGCTGACGGGAATCGGGCTTCATGGGATCTGCTATGCTTTCTTCTTCACGACGGGCTATCTTTATGTGGAACGGCACAGCAGCCCTTCAACCCGGGCCGGTGCACAGCAATTGCTGACCATCATGATTTCCGGTCTTGGTGTTCTTCTGGGTTCCTGGTCCGCCGGCTGGACAGCTCAGATTTTTTCTGATGTCGGCTGTGGAAGGATTGACTTTCGCATGTTCTGGCTTGTTCCGGCCATGCTTTGCGTGCTCGTCTGTTTTGTTCTGGCCACAGGGTTTCATGAACGGCCCGCCCCGCAATCTGAGGAAGCCCGGGTTCATTCTCCGGGCTGAGTTGCTTCTCTGTCTTTTGCCGCCTTTTCTTCCGGGGAAAGAGCCTCCGTTTTGTCCGTGCTTTCGGGTCTTTCTTTTTTCACGTCTTCACCTGCTTTTTCATCGCTGTAGCTGGTGAAGAGCTTGACCCAGGAAATAAGAGGCATCTTCTGAAAGGCGGGCAGCCCCCGGAACATGTGATAGCGCAGCAGGAAGGCGAGTAAAATGATCCAGACGAAGATTTTTGTGGCCACAACGGTGACCAGCAATCTCCGATAAAACGGTACCGGGATGGAGAGATACAAGGGAAGCTGCTCCACGTGAATGGGAGCAAAGGCGATGAAAGACATAAGAATCATATGCAGGGTTTTGAGCAGCGCATATTCATCGTTATCGCCCAACAGCCTGCTTCGGTTATAGGTGAACCCTCCCAGAAAAGCGGCTCCGGCAATGGTGATGAACAAAGGGGTATTGGTAAAGGCACCTTTGGTCACGACGCCGGCAAGTTCTCTGGTCTGCAGAAAGACCATTTCCGGGAACAGCCCCATCAGAAAGAGCAGACACCACACGATGAAAGAAAGGCTGTCCCAGATATCTGGTGAATGTTTTTCTTCGCTCACAATAATTTCCGGTTAAAAAAAGAGAAGCAGCGCATTTGTTCCGGAAGTTTCCAGATGCAATCAACTGTCGCCTTCACGTCTCCACCACAATATAAGAAGAATCCTTATTGTACTTGCCTGAGGCGGGTCTGTGCCAATTTTACTTTTTTTGGGTGCGATCAGCAGGTCGAATAGGGCAGCAATGAAATTATTGTTTCTTTTTTACCACAGAGGAAGGAAGAAATGGCACTGACACAAGGCCCCTTGGAACCACGGATGCAGCATAGCCGCAACCAAATGATACTTTTCGAATTGAACCAGGTCATTCACTGAACACACGGAAAAAGTACAATGTGGCATAAAAAAGATCAATGGTCTTAACACGTCCACTCTGTCCACTTGGTCCACTGACCCTGCAGCAATGCCCGGAACCAACCCTCGCCCCTCCCACATCCGTCCGATCC
>LSQX01380028.1_pt1 | contig 13627 bp, 13 predicted proteins | sample 654561 | NCBI WGS metagenome assembly LSQX01 (sample SAMN04489861, study PRJNA283612) | anaerobic digester metagenome | isolation source: 4 biogas reactors fed with cattle manure at either 37C or 55C with and... | place: Denmark: Kongens Lyngby | collected 2014 | reverse complement strand
GGCAGGAGGCCAATGATAGGTCCAAAGTAGGGAATGAGGTCAAATAGGCCCGCGATCATGCCGATCAGCAAGGCATACCGGACTCCGATCAGGCTCAATCCCAAAGTCAACATCAGGGCCATGGCAAGGGATACGATCAGCTGGCCCCGGATGAAGCCGTTTAGGACCTGGTTAATCTCCCTCAACAGCTCCAAGACATCGTCCCGGCGGTGGACGGGCACTAAGCTTAGCACCTGGTCCCTTAACAATGATCGATCCCGGAGGATGTAATAGGCTATGATCGGCGCCACGATCAGGCTCATGATCCGACTCAACAAAACGACGGTGATCTCCACTACCCGTTCAGCAAAGGACTCTAAGCCCTGTTGCAGCCTGATAAACAAGTTGGCGATGGCATCTTTAATGGTCAGCGGGACTTCAACCCGCCGCATACGGTGCAACACTCCCTGGGCCAGTTCCTCCCACCGCATGGCCTGCTGCGGCAAAATCATCAAGATTTGTTCAATCTCATCCCGCACTGCAGGCAAGAGCCAAGCAATGACCATCCCCATCAGGACGGCTAGCAACAGGTAAACCAAGAGAATGGCTACTGGACGGGGGATGTCCTTCTCCTCGAGGCTCCTCACCAGGGGATGGGCTAAATAGACAACCAATAGGGCAAGAAAAAAGGGTGTAAAGGCCCCTCTAACCCGATACAAAAAAAGGAAAACGCCCCCTGCTATTAAGAATATGAATACTTGCCTGATCCGCAATGCCCATGACCGCCCCTTTTCATCGCTGACTTTATTATTCACTGAGGCTAACAAAAAAACCACTTCCCGACAGAGAAGTGGTTTGGCAAGGGTGTCCCGTCTACTTGACGATGCCGGCGAGGGTCTTTTCCACAGCTTTTCGTCCCGAACGATAGGCCACATTCAGCTTGTCTGCGCTGCTCATTAGAACTCGACGCGCCTTCTTTCCCCTTTGGATCAAACGACGGCGCAAGATCCTCCCCCCCTGGGGAGTGGTGCGGACCACATAGTATAACGCCAAGCCGATCCCCAGCATGGTTCCGCTTAGCAGACCGCTCCAAAAACGGTTGCGGGCTCCCCCGAAAAACATTGCCTTCACTCCCTTCTCTACCTCCAGGATTATTATGTCCCCAGATGGACGCGCCGATGCCTGCTAGGGAGGAAGGCAAATGCTGGTCAAGCCAACTTCGAGGTGATGATGCCTCCGCCAACCACCACATCACCCTGATACCAAACCGCCGACTGCCCCGGCGTAATGGCCCGCTGGGGCTCGGGGAACTCGGTGATGACCCCCTCGGCCGCCGGGCTGATGGTTGCCGGTACAGGCTTGAGGCTGTAGCGGACCTTTGCTTCCACCTCCATTGGCCCGTCAAGATGGGGGATGGCGATGAAGTTCACATCTTCGGCAAGCAATGCCCGGCCATAGGCAGCCTGTTCATCCCCCACCACCAAGGTGTTGCTCTCCGGCCGAATATCCACAACGTACATGGGAACTGGTGCGCTCAAGCCCAGGCCTTTCCGTTGACCGATGGTGTAGAAAGCGATGCCTTGATGCTGCCCCAAGAGATTCCCTGCCGTATCAACGATAGGTCCTGGACTAAGACTTTCAGGCGCATAGTCCCTCAGGAACGTTCGATAATCATTGTCCGGAATGAAGCAGATGTCTTGGCTCTCTGGTTTCCCAGCCGTCCGCAAGCCCAGGGTCTGCGCCTTTTTCCGGGTATCGTCCTTAGTTAATTCCCCCAACGGGAAAAGCAAGCGGGCCAGCTGCCGCTGGGTCAGTTGGTAGAGGACGTAGGACTGATCCTTGAACGGGTCTTTCCCCTTCATCAACACATGACGTCCGTTAACGACGCCCAGACGCGCGTAATGCCCCGTCGCCAGCTTCTGGGCGCCGAGGGCTATGGACCGCTCCAGGAGGGCGCCAAACTTGATCCGTTGATTGCAGACAATGCACGGATTGGGAGTGCGGCCCTGCAGGTATTCCTCACGGAAATTACCGATGACTTCCTTTTCGAAAAGGTCTCGCAAGTTGAAGACGTAGTGGGGGATGCCCAACATCTGGCAGACCCGCCTGGCATCCTCCACCGCATCGAGGGAACAGCATCCGCCCTCGGCTCCCGAGGAGAGGAATCGGGGCCAGATTTGCAAGGTAACCCCCATTACCTCATAGCCTTGCTCCACGAGCAAGGCAGCGGCCACTGAGGAGTCTACGCCTCCGCTCATGGCCACTACCACCCGCTCATTAGGCATTCTGTGCTTCTTCCTTTTTGCTCAAATAGTCATCGATGGCAATCTGCAGCGCATCAGCCGCCAAATTAGAACAGTGCATTTTCACCGACGGCAACCCCCCGAGGGCTTCTGCCACGTCCCGATTGGTAATGGTTCGGGCCTCCTCGATAGTCTTTCCCTTGACCATCTCGGTGAGCATGCTGCAACTAGCAATAGCAGCGCCGCAACCAAAAGTCTTGAACTTGATGTCCACGATCCGGTCATCCTCGACCTTGATGGACAGCTTCATAATATCGCCACAAATAGGGTTGCCAACCTGGCCCTCACCATCCGCCTGTTCCACCTCCCCCACATTACGGGGATTGGTGAAATGCTCCATCACTTTTTCACTATACATGGCTAACACCTCACTTGGGGGTCCTGCTATGGTAGTGGGCTAGAGGGCGTCTTCTCATACAAAGGCGACATGTCCCGCAGCTTTGCCACTACCTCAACGAGAACATCTAAGACTGTGTCGATCTCCTCTTCAGTGTTTTCCCGACCCAACGTCAACCGCAACGAGCCATGGGCTATCTCCGGCGGAACGCCCATGGCCAACAATACATGGGATGGCTCGAGGGAGCCCGATGTACAAGCTGAACCGCTCGATGCGGCGATGCCGTGCAGGTCAAGATTGAGCAGGAGGGCCTCCCCTTCGATGAAGGAAAAGCAGACATTCACATTATTGGGCAGCCGCAAAGTCGGATGGCCATTAAATCGCACGTGGTCAATCCGCGCCGCGATGCCATCCCGCAACTTATCCCGCAGAGCGGTAAGCTTGGCCGTGCTAGGCTCAATTTCCTCCTGGGCCAACGCAAAGGCTTTCGCTAGGCCCACAATCCCCGCCACATTCTCCGTTCCTGCCCGGCGCTTCCGCTCTTGGGCGCCTCCATGGATGTGGGGTTCAAGCTTGGTGCCCCGCCTTACGTACAGCACCCCCACTCCCTTTGGCCCGTAGAACTTGTGGGCCGACAGGGACAGCAGATCGCAATGGAGTTCATCGACATTGATGGGCAAAATGCCCGCTGTCTGCACCGCATCGGTATGGAAGTAGACCTTCTTCTCAGCCAGGATGCGGCCGATCTCGGCGATGGGCTGGATGGTGCCCACCTCGTTGTTGGCGTGCATGATGGATACTAGGATGGTTTCATCCGTCAAGGCCTCGGCCACCTGGTCCGGATCGACCATGCCGTACTCGTCGACGGGCAGAATAGTGATCCGAAAACCATTCCGCTCCAAGAAATGCACCGTATCCAACACCGCGTGGTGCTCAACGGCCGATGTGATGATGTGGTTTCCCTTGTGCCTGTTGGCAAAGGCAACCCCTTTAATAGCAAGGTTGTCCGCCTCTGAGCCTCCACCGGTAAACACGATCTCTCTCTCGTCAGCGCCAATCAAAGCGGCCACCGTCGCCCGCGCCTCATCTAGGGCACGCCTTGCCTCCCTGCCCAGACTGTAAACGGAGGAAGGATTGCCGAATTTTTCGCTAAGGTAGGGCAGCATCGCTTCCAGGACTTCTGGGCGGACCGCTGTCGTCGCTGCATGGTCTAGGTATATTCGCTTCAATAGGCTCAAACCTCCCCACGATGAATGGTTAACGACTGGCGGCCTCCTCGCACAGGTCAGCGAGAGTCGTCGAGTCGAGCACCTCCGTCATGCTATCCCGCAGACGCTCCCAAAGCAGTCTCGTCGCACAACCCTCAAAGCGTTCACATGCCGGGTCGACCCCATCCTCCACGCACTCCACCGGGGCAATGGGCCCTTCCAAGGCCCTGATTATCTGCCCAATCTTGATCTCACCCGGCGCGAAGGCCAGCTCATACCCTCCCTGGGCGCCCCGCATACTATTGACTAAGCCTGCTCTACGTAGGGTGCCCATCAATTGCTCGAGATAGTGCTCCGAAATCTGTTGGCGCTCAGCGATGACTTTCAAGGGAATGGGTCCTTGCCCATAATGCATGGCCAATTCGAACATGGCCCGCACCCCGTATTTCCCCCTCGATGAGATCCGCATTACTCTGCCTCCATTTAACTAATCCCGAGTAAACCAATAGGGATTGCGTAATAATCATAGCACTTACTCCGAGGGCTGTCAACATAATTTGGCAGATAATCTAGGCGTTTTCCTCAGCGAGAAACTGCTTGATGCGCGCCTCATAACCTTCATCGCTGGGCTCATAGAAGACCATTCCTTGCAAAGGTTCGGGCAGATAAGCTTGGTCAACGCGAGAGTGGGGATAAGCGTGGGGGTACTTATAATCCAATCCGTGGCCCAGGGAGCGGGCCCCTGGATAGTGGGCATCTCGCAAGTGGTTCGGAACCTCGGCCGAGGGGAGATCCTCGACGGCCTGGAGAGCTTTGTCAATGGCCACATAGGCCCGGTTGCTTTTTGGGGCGCAGGCCAGATAGATGACCGCCTGGCTGAGGATGATCCTCCCTTCGGGAAGGCCCACCCTTTCCACCGCCTGGGCGGCGGCATTGGCCACCACTAGCCCTTGGGGATCGGCCAGCCCGATGTCCTCGGCTGCAAGAATCAATAGCCGCCGCGTGATGAAATTCAGATCCTCGCCGCCCTTTAGCATCCTCGCCAGCCAGTAGAGGGCAGCCTGGGGATCGCTCCCGCGGATGCTTTTGATCAAGGCGGAAGCATGATCGAAATGGGCATCACCCGCAGGGCCGTAATCAATGGGTCTGGTCTGGAGGGCTTCCTTAACTAGCTCCACATCGACGACCCGCACCCCATCGGGTCCCGGCGGGCAAACCATGGCCGCAAATTCCAGGGCATTGAGAGCAACCCTGGCATCACCATTTGCTGCCCTAGCCAACCATTTCTTGGCCGGATCAGTCATCTCAACGGCATAGGCTCCCAAACCGCGCTCCTCATCCTGCAGGGCGTCCTCAATGATTTGTTCTAAATGGGAGGGGGTCAGCTTCACCAAGGGGACTACTCGGGAGCGGGAAAGCAACGGTCCATTGACGCTGAAGAAGGGGTTTTCGGTAGTTGCTCCAATGAGGATCAGGGTGCCGTCTTCGACGAAGGGCAGAAGGGCGTCCTGCTGGGCCCGATTGAACCGATGGATTTCATCGAGGAACAAAATGGTGCGTTGCCTGTACAGATGGGCCCGCTCCTTGGCCTCCTCCACCACGGTCCTGATGTCCTTGACCGTGGCCATGACCGCATTCAAGGGATGGAAGTGGGCCTTGGTCATCCCGCTGATGATCCATGCCAGAGCCGTCTTTCCCGTCCCCGGCGGCCCGTAGAGAATCAAGGACTGGAGCAGGTCCTGTTCGATGGCTCGACGAAGCAGGGAACCAGGGCCGATGACCTTTTCTTGTCCGTACATCTCCTCGAGCGTACGGGGCCGCATCCGAACAGCCAGCGGCGCGCGCCTTGCCTCATCCCGCCGATAAGCATGCTCAAATAAATCCACCCTTAACCACCCCTGATTCTACCCAATCCCCAACAGGTCTCTGATCACACAGGCAGCCAGAAAGAACCCGGCTACGGGCGGCACGTAGGAGATGCTCCCCGGGGCTTTCCCCAAAACCCTGAGAGGCTGCTCCGTCGAAAAGACGACTTTGACCCCTTTGTGGACGCCAGCTTCTCTCAGACGGCGGCGCACCGCCTTAGCCAAGGGACAGGTATGAGTCTTGGCGATGTCCGTCACCTGCAAGCAAGTTGGGTCGAGCTTGTTGCCCATCCCCATGGAAGAGACGATGGGCACCCCCCTTTCCCGGGCAGTCAGGATCAGGTCTACCTTCGCCGGCACCGTATCAATAGCATCCACCACGTAATCGATGGGCGAGGCGAAAATGGACTCGGCCTCCTCAGCGGTAAAAAACTGCTGCCGAAGGGCAAGGTCCAGGCGCGGATTGATCTTCCTTAGCCGTTCGGCCATCACCTGCACCTTAGGTTGGCCGACGGTTGTAGTCAGGGCGTGGACTTGCCTGTTGATGTTCGTTGGGCAGATGACATCGTGATCCACCAGCACTAAACCACCGATCCCCGCCCGGGCTAAAGCCTCGGCCGCGTAGGAGCCAACCCCGCCAAGTCCACAGACAAGCACCCTCGAACGGCCAAGGATCGCCAGTCCCTCAGGACCGATAAGAAGTTCTGTACGATGGAAAGGATATGTAGCCATGGCCCTCCACAGAAAAAACAGTCCCCACCGTGCCGTTAAGACTGGCTGTTACTGAACCTGCTCTAGCAGGTGGGTGCCCGCCTGAAGGCTTTGCCAGTCCCTTCGCCAGGGCATTGGCGCCACCTTCAGAGCTTGGGCTCCCCAGTATTCGGTGTTGGCTCATAACACCGCCAGTTTGACCACGCACACGGTAGGGCTCTGAACTTGTGTTACCGTTTTGCATGTCGATCATACCACACGGGATCCTCCATTGCAAGTCACGGAGATTTCCCCATCGTTGGCGCTTTCAGCCTTCAGCATCCCCGTTCTCCGCCTCCGGCGGCAAGGCGGCAACGCGAATCGATAACTCCTCCAGTTGGCGGGCGGCAACACGGCCCGGTGCTCCCGTCAAAGGACAAGTAGCCCGCTGGGTCTTCGGAAAAGCGATGCACTCCCGAATGGACCCTTGCCCCGCCAGGAGCATCACCATGCGGTCAAAGCCCAGGGCGATGCCGCCATGGGGAGGCGCCCCGTATTCAAAGGCTTCCAACAGGAAACCGAACTTGTCCTGGACTTCCTCCTCCGTCAGACCCAAGGCTTTAAACACCTTCTCCTGGATCTCCCGGCGATGAATCCGGATGCTGCCCCCACCTAATTCATAGCCATTGAGGACCAAATCATAGGACTTAGAATGGGCCGCGGCCGGATTTGTCTCCACCAGCTCCAGGTCCTCATCGAGGGGCGATGTAAAGGGATGGTGGACAGAGACGAACCTTTTCTCTTCCTCATCCCACTCAAATAGTGGAAAATCTAACACCCAAAGGAAACTAAACTGATCTTGGGGGATGAGATCTAGCTTCCGTCCCAAAAACAGGCGCATTTGCCCGAGGACCTCCAGTGCCGCTTGCCGTTCATCGGCCACCAGGAGGACCAGGTCACCTGTCTGGACCTGGAGCCGCTCCCTTAAGGCATCGATCTCTGCCTCGCTGAGGAACTTGGCGATAGGCGATCGGACGCCTTCACTATCGAACACAAGCCAGACCAAGCCCTTGGCGCCGAAGGTGCCAGCCACTTCAACCAGTTCATCGAGCTCCCGTCGGGTAAAGGAACCGGCTTGGGGCGCATTTAGACCCTGGATGGTCCCGCCCGATGCGGCTGTCCGGGCAAAGATCTTGAACTGACAGTCGCGAAAGACGTCAGTCACATCAACTAGCTCCAAGCCAAACCGCATATCGGGCTTATCCGACCCAAAGCGGGCCATGGCTTCCTCGTAGCTTAGACGCGGGAAGGGTCGGGCAACCTCCAGGCCGATAGTCTCGGCAAATACCGCCTGCATCAACCGCTCCGTGGTGTCGATAATGTCTTCCCGATCGATGAAGGACATTTCCACGTCAATCTGGGTGAATTCCGGCTGCCTGTCCGCCCGCAGGTCTTCGTCCCGGAAACACCGGGCCAACTGGAAATAGCGCTCCAGACCGCCCACCATGCATAGCTGCTTGAACAGCTGGGGCGACTGGGGGAGAGCAAAAAACTCACCAGGATGGACTCGGCTGGGGACCAAGAAATCCCGGGCTCCTTCCGGAGTGCTGCGCGTCAGCATGGGCGTTTCCACTTCGATGAACCCTTCCCGGTCGAAAAAGTCCCGGGTCGCCTTCGCCGCCCGATGCCTCAAGATGATGTTCCTCTGCATTTCTGGCCGTCGCATATCCAAATAGCGGTAGCGCAGGCGCAGGGTCTCATCCACATCCTTGATCGGTCGACCCGTGTAAATCGGGAAAGGCGGGGTCCGGGAGGGATTGAGCACTCTAAGCTCGGCGGCCACAACTTCGATCTCGCCGGTGGCCAAATCGGGGTTTTCCATCCCTTCCAACCGGCGCGCGACGGTCCCTTTGACTGCGACGACATACTCGTTGCGGAGGCTTTCCGCAACGGTGAAGGCATCACCTGCATCGGGATTGAAGACTACTTGCACCACGCCGGAACGATCCCGCATATCGATGAAGATCAAACCGCCATGGTCCCGACGCCGCTGCACCCAACCCATCAGGGTGACCTCCCGGCCGCAATCAACCAGCCGCAGTACCCCACAACCATCTGTCCTCATCCATTTCTCCTCTGCTGCCATCCCCTACAACCTCCACTAATCCGAGATTTTCTGCAGCAACAACCTCTCCGGCGCTGCAAGCAATTGCCCTAGGGGCACTTCCTGCTGACCCCCGTCCTCCATGTCGCGAATGATGGCCACGTCTTGCGCCAATTCCTCTTCCCCGATGATTATCACATGCCTTACGAGCAGACGGTCCGCGGCTTTCAATTGGGCCCGTAGACTCCGCCCCTCAGTCTCCATGGCAACCTTGAACCCGCTGTCGCGCAACGCCACCGCAACCTTTAGGCCCATCATCCGAGCCTGATCGCCGACAATGGCGACAAAGGCATCCAGCTCTCGGGGCAGGGGGAGCGTCTTTCCCTGTGATTCTAAGGCGAGCAGCAGCCGCTCCATTCCCGCGGCGAACCCTACCGCCGGGGTTTCTCTGCCGCCGCATTCTTCGGCCAAACCATCATAGCGCCCGCCGCCGGCAACGGCGTTTTGCGCCCCCATCCCCGGAGCAATTACTTCAAAGACTGTCTTGGTGTAATAATCAAGACCTCGCACCAACCGGGGATTGAGGGAAAAGCTGCGGCCCAAGGATGTTAAGTACCCCTTGACGTGCTCGAAATGGTCCCGGCATTCGGGGCACAGGTAGTCAACAATTTCGGGGACCTGCTCTAGTTCCCCCCGACATGCCTTTTCTTTGCAGTCGAGGATTCGCACCGGGTTGAGCTCATACCGCGTTCGACAAACGCCACAAAGCCGATCGAGACGCCCTTTTAGGTAATCCTTCAACCCCTCCCGATACTTGGGCCGACACTGGGCGCAGCCCATACTGTTGAGCTGGACATGCAAGTCCTCCAACCCCAGCTCCTCAAAGATCGTCAAAGCTACCAAGATGGTTTCCGTATCCATCAAGGGGTCTTGACTGCCAAGGGCCTCGATCCCGAACTGGTGGAACTGGCGGTAACGTCCCGCTTGGGGCCGCTCATAGCGAAACATAGGCCCCAGGTAGAATAAGCGGACTGGCTGGGCCGATCCGTAGAGCTTATGTTCTAAGTAGGCCCTGACGACGGGAGCTGTCCCCTCTGGGCGCAAGGTGATGCTGCGACCACCCCGATCGGTGAACGTGTACATCTCCTTCTCAACTATGTCCGTTGCTTCGCCAATGCCCCGCTGGAACAGCTCGGTATGTTCAAACAAGGGAGTACGGATCTCCCTATACCCGAATCGCGCGCAGACCCGTCTGACGGTGTCCTCCATGTACTGCCATTTTTCCACCTCACCGGGGAGAATATCTTTCGTCCCCCGTGGAGCGCTAATACCGGACATGCTATGAGACTCCTTTCCGCCACTATTGAAAGAGTGGTGGCGTCCGCCACCACCCTCGCATCCAAGGATCATCCCTCTAGGCTACGGCGCCGTCGATCCTTCAGGCGTTTCCTCTTCAGCTTGGTTCCCTTCCGCTTCCTGCAAAGCCTTCAATTGCTCCTCGTAGAGGCGCTGGATTTCTGCGATCCGGTCTTCCACAACGGATGCTTCTTCCCTACCCATTCGCTGGAGGATGCTGCTGATCTGAATCTGCATCAAGAAATCAGACGCCGATTTCTCTGAGGCCCTCAAGAGCGACTCCACGCCCTTGTCTTCCTCGTCAGCCTGCAGATAAGCCAGTCCCAACATCAAATGGAGCTGAGAATCGGAATCCGCCTGAGCAACAGCCTGCTCTAGCTCTTGAATTGCTTCCTGGGTCTTGTCCTGCTCCAGGTAAGCCTGCGCGAGGGAGGCCCGCAAGTATGCATCATCGGGTCTTCCCTCGAGGGCCGCCTTGTAATGTTCAACGGCAGCATCCACATTGCCTTCCCGCATCAATCCATGGGCGATGATTTGCTCATCTCTTATGACCACCTGCGAATCATCCCGAAGCTCGGCCACAAACTCGGCGATCTTGTTGTTTACCTTTTGCTCCTTTAGCTCCGCCGCCAAGGCATCCCGGGCTTCTAAGAACTCATCGCCTTCGGCTAGCTTTCTATCGAGCAACTTAATCACATGGAAACCATAGTCTGTTTCCACAACGTCACTGATCTCCCCAACTTCAAGGGCGAAGGCGGCCTCTTCAAACTCTTTCACCAGTCGTCCCCGGCCGACAAAACCAAGGTCCCCGCCCTCTTCTTTACTACCTACATCCTCCGAATAGGCCCTGGCCAGTTCAGCAAAATCTGCTCCTTGGCGGAGCTGCTCGGCAAGCTCCTGTACCTTTTGCCGCGCTTGTTCCTTAGCCTCAGGGGTGTCATCTTCCGGGATCACCAAGATGTGCGCCGGCCTGACCTCTTCGTAGGCTTTGACGATTTCTTCTTCAGTGATTCGCACTTCATTGCGCAGGTCATCCAAGAGCTTCTCGACCTGAATCTGTTCTTTGAGATAGCCCCGCAGCTGTGCTTCGGTGAGGCCACTGCCGCGCAGCTGCTCCTGGAACTCCTTGGCCGATGGGAAACTCTCTTTGATAGCGCTTAGCTTGGCGTCGATTTCCTTCCGGGAGACTTTGATCTTTTGCTTCTTGGCCTCCTGCAGCAGGAGGGACTGACTAATCAAGGACTCGACCGTATTGTACTTGACTGCCTCCACCATCAAAGGATTTACCCTGGCTCCCATCATTTCCTGGTAGCGCAAGTTAGCATAGACATTCTCCTGGTAGGCAGCCCAAGAAATGGGTTCACCATTTACCAAGGCAATGCTGTTGGCGGCTAGTTCTTGTTTGCCCCGTTGACGATCCATGATCGCCATCGCACCTGTGTAGAAAAGGGATGCACCGAAGGCAATCGCAATGACAATTAGGATGCCACGAGTATTCTTACGCAGCTTCTGGAAAAGCATGGGCTTTTTGCCTCCTAGCTCTGAATAATGAAGAAAATAAGGCCCTTTCTTGCTGAATCACACAGCCATTGTACTGTATCGCCTGCAGCCTGTCAACAAGGCACGCTACCGCCGGCAGTACGGATTGCTCTGCCTTTCACGACCAATGGTCGTCCCCGGCCCATGCCCAGGGTAAACATCGATATGGTTTGGAAGATCCATGAGCTTGTGCAGCGAATTGATCAAGTCGACCGGAACCCCACCAGGCAGGTCTGTTCTCCCGACCGCACCAGCAAACAAGGTATCCCCCGTGAACAGGCTTTCCCCGATTTGAAAGCAGCAGCTTCCCGGCGTATGGCCCGGCGTGTGGATTACTTTCACGGATAATCCCGCGACCTCAATCTCCTCCCCGGCACTAAGCAGACGGTCCGCCGCCGGTTCGGTGATCGGATCGTAGGCAGCAAACATCTGGGAGAGATTCTTCGCGGGCGTTATCAAATAATCAGCGTCATTGGCGTGAATATAGATCGGCACTTGATGATGCAAGTCGCCCAGAGCGCCGATATGATCCGCATGACCATGGGTGCACAAGATCGCCGCCCCGCGAAGGCCCAGCTCCTCAAGACAGGCGGAGATCTTAGCTCCATCGCCGCCTGGATCGATAATTAACGCTTCATCATGGCCCTGGCGATAAACCAGATAGCAGTTGGCCTGTCCCCATCCGACAACCAGCCGTTTGATCTCCATCCCGACGCCCCCTAAAAAGCTCCCCGGCTGTCAAGCAGCAAGGTTACAGGTCCATCATTGCTGATTTCAACTAACATGTGCTCCCGGAAGACGCCAGTGGCAACCCTCAGCCCGAGTTCCCGGAGATGATCGACAAAAAGGCAATAAAGCTCCTCCGCTTTGTCCGGCCCGGCAGCCGCGGTGAAGCTTGGTCGCCGCCCCTTGCGACAGTCCCCAAAGAGGGTAAACTGGGAAACGACCAAGATGTCCGCGCCTGCATCCAAGGCGGACACATTGAGCTTGCCTTCTTCATCGGGGAAGACCCGCAAGTTGGCTATCTTATCGGCTAGGTACCGGGCATCCTCCCCTTCATCCTCGAGCCCTACCCCTAGCAAGACAACGAAACCGATCCCGATTTCCCCAACTACTTCGCCCTTTACCTTGACTGCACCTTTGCTGCAGCGCTGAACTACCGCCCTCACTGTAGACCCCTTTCTAAGTTGGAAAGGCCCGGTGGACATCGACCACCCCATCCACTTTCTTGATTCGATCGATGACCGCCTGCATATGGTCGATATCATGGATATCAACGATCAGGCTGACGTGGGCCGTTCGTTCTTTAGTCGTCCGCGCATTGACTGCTTCAATGTTGGTCTTCTGTTCACTGATGGCATTCATGATGCTGGCCAATAAGTTGACCCGATCAACGGCTTCGACCTGTATTTCCACCGGGTAAGCCGCATCTTCTACTCTGATCCATTCCGCCGGCAAACACCGTTCAGGGGACTCGCGCAAAGAGGCAATGTTGGGACAATCCATGCGGTGGACCGAGACTCCTCGACCTCTAGTTATATAACCGATAATCTCATCGCCCGGTACGGGCGTACAACACTTGGAGAAACGGACTAGCAGGTCATCCATGCCTTTGACCCGGATGCCTCTAGCCAAGCCGCCCCTGTCCGCCCTTGCATCCTTGCGACTCAATCTCTCCCTGCGGATCTCCTGGCGCCGTGCTTCTAATTCCTTGGTGCCGACGATCCGACCTAAGGCTTGGGCCGCGGTTAATTTGCCAAAGCCGATGCTGGCCAATAAATCATCGACGCCGACGAAGCCGAAGCGTTTGGCAGCGTCCATCAAGCGCTCCTGCTTCATTATCTCATGGGGCTCAAGGCCATACTTGCGGCCTTCTTTCTCCAAGCTTTCCTTGCCCCGGGCAATGCTCTCCTCCCGGTGTGACTCCTTTAGATAGGCCCTGATCTTGCTGCGGGCCTTGGAGGTCTTCACCACCGACAACCAATCCCGACTGGGGGAGGCATTCTTCGAAGTTATGATCTCAACGAACTCACCATTTTTCAGCTTGTAATCCAAGGGCACAATCCGTCCATCGACTCGCGCGCCCATACACTGTAAGCCGATGTCGGTGTGGACGCTGAAGGCGAAGTCGATCGGGGTCGAACCGGCGGGCAGGGCCTTCACATCCCCCTTAGGCGTGAACACGAAAACCTCGTCTTCGAACAAGTCGATTCTCAAGGTCTCCATGAACTCCTGGGGATCCTTCA
>LSQX01367936.1_pt1 | contig 13628 bp, 8 predicted proteins | sample 654561 | NCBI WGS metagenome assembly LSQX01 (sample SAMN04489861, study PRJNA283612) | anaerobic digester metagenome | isolation source: 4 biogas reactors fed with cattle manure at either 37C or 55C with and... | place: Denmark: Kongens Lyngby | collected 2014 | reverse complement strand
CTTTTACGCGACTATTTTCACGCAACGTCTCGTATCCCCGGATAATCAGGTTGTCGTTCTCATTCAATCCCTGGGTAACCTCAATATTATCCTCATCTTCGAGCCCCGTTTGAATATCACGCAGAATCGCCGTATTCCTTTCCACAATATAGACATATTTGCGGTTCCTCCGTGAAATGACCACCTCTTTCGGAATAACAATAGCACTATCTGCCCTGTCCACTACAATATCGGCTTTCACAAACATACCGGGACGCAATTTCAGCTGTTTGTTGTCGATCAATATCTTCCCCTTGAAAGTACGTGTTTCCGTGCTGATGGCCGGCGACAGTTCACTGATGACGCCACTGAGCGTATCCTGAAGCAATGTGTAATGCGTAATATAAACCGGTTGATTGGATTGCACGTATTCTATTGCACTTTCCGGAAGATTAATGTCCATATACATGCGTGAATAGGCCATCAGCCCGACCATCTGACTGCCTTGCGACACCCTGCTCTGCGGGGTATAGTGCGGCAACGAGACAATGACACCATCAAAGGGTGCCCTCACGCTCATTTTTTCAAGATTGAGGGTCGCGTTTTCGAGGTCGTAACGGGCGTTGGTAACCCGTACTTCAGTATTGCGCATTTCACTTAAGGTGACCCCTCCTTTTTCATAGAGGGCTTTCTGCTTGCTTTGCTCCTGCTCCGCAATTTCAAGGCTGAGTTTTCTGGACTCCAGCGCGATGCCGTTTTCATACTCTTTATCTTCCAGGCGAATGATCAGCTGTCCTTTCTTAACGACATCGCCTAACTTGTAGGGTTTGCCGGTGGAGGGATTGGCCTGCAGGTTGTAAAAACCACTCATCTCGGCATTCAGATCAACGCTATAGGTTGCCAGTGCCGTTCCTGTCGTGTTAATCAATTTACTGATCGAACTTTTTTTCAGTTCCTGCACGGAGACAGGTGTTTCAATCTCGCTTTGACTGCTTTGGGGTTGATTTCCGCATGCCGTCAACAACGCAACAATTACCGTAAGCAATATGATTCTGTAGTTCATCCGGTGATATTTATTATTTGTGTCTATAAATTCAATGGGTAGTAGTGCCTGTCCATTCCCTAACCGGCACAATGGGCTGTTCATTTTCAAAGTCATATAAAGTCAATATTTTCAGGTTAAGGAGTTCAATTTTATAATTGATGAGTGCTTGCGCATAAGCAATTTTCCTGTTCGACAACTGGGTTTGGAACTGATTGATCTCCATCCCGGTAAGGTCACCCTCCCTATACCGGGTCAAGTTAATGTCATAGGTAAGCTGGGCGTTCCGGACACTTTTCTCAGCAATATCTATCTGTGTACGCAGGTTCTCCAGTCTTCTCCAGGTTTGCCTCACGTCCAGTTCAATATCGATCTGCAAGTTTTCCTGTTCAAGCTTGGCAATTGTTTGTGCCACTTTTTGCGCTTTGACCCTGGCCTTTTTTTCTCCCCAGTCAAATATAGGAACAGCAAAACTTATCGCCACGCGAGGATTTTGGGTAGGATTATCGTACATGCTGCCAAACTTTTCATGGTCGCCAATGATCCCCACCGACAAGGAGATGTCACCCCTGAACTCGTTGAGGCTTTTGGTCCGGATCATTTGCAGTTCGGCCAGTTCAATATCAATTTCACGCTGCCTGATTTCCATTCTCGAGTTCAGTCCGCTCTGCACCGCCTGAACCAGGTCAATCGCCACCGGGCTCACATCGATCTCGGCGGTCACTTCGACATCATCATCCAAAGCCATCCCCAATGTTTGTTTCAGTTGATCTTTTGCGTTTTCCAGTGAGACAATCCGCTCTTCCACCGCAGACTGTGCGTTGGCAAGGTTTAGTTCTGCCTGATAGAGTTCTTCTCTTGCAGACAAATCAGCTTCCACCTTATTTTGAATAATCTCAAAACTCTGCTTCGTATTTTCCAACTCCTCTTTGCTGATGGAGAGGTTGTTTTGAGCCATGTAGACGGCATAAAATTGATTGGTAATGCTTCGTTCCGTATTTAATCGCTGCAACGCGTACCGGATACCCGCGTTTTCATAATCAAATTCGATCTGTTGCAGCTCCATTTTTCGGCGGTTGTAGGTAAATATCGGCTGATTCAGCCGCAAATAGAGGTCGTTGCTAAATGCCCTGTTCCGATTATCCCTCCCCTCCACTGTCGACTTGTTATCCTGCCATCCGAATGTGTTTATCAGCGAGAGCTCACCGTCGGTCATCAGGATCGGCTGGGACACCGTGAATGTCCCGCTCGTATTCAGTGTTTCGTTGGTATACCACTGGGAAAGCCGGTTATCGAATCTTCTGGATTTGCTGTAATTGACCGGATTCAGGTCAAGTGAAAAGCGGGACTTCAACGAAGCCCGTTGCGCAACAAGGTTGTACTGATATCGTTCGAGGTTGAGTTTTGCCGCTTTCAGATCGGGGTTGTTCTCCTCCGCGATATCCAGAGCCTGTTCTATGGTCACGGGTGCTTGTGCATGCGTATATGAAAACCATAATCCTCCCGCCCAAAATAACAGCAAACAAGATAGTTGTATCCTTAACCGATTCATGTCCATAATTATTTCTTTTTCTGTTCAAGTGTATCTGATTGAAACTGATTTTTAGATAAAAAGAGGTCTGGCCCGATGGCTATTGCCTCCTGACAATCTTAACGGCATCTGCCGTTACGGTCCGTAATTTGGAGTCGCTGCTTAAAACGACTGCTACCGTATCGTTATTGAAGAAATAAGTACCCAATAAACTCCAACCCTCTTCCGAACGTTGCAGATTGATGTATCCATCCTCATCGTCATCGTCATAGCGAATTTTAAAGTGATATTCGGCATCTCCGCCGGCTGGGTCGCGACCGCGTCTTCCCCTCCCCCTGCGCAGCTCATCGGGTTTATATACCCAGTAGTATAGATCATACTGTCCCGCATCCGGAACAGGAATCTTCCATGTGGCAGTCTGATTTCCGCTACCGCTTTTGATCACGTAGGCGGAGCGAACATGTGTGCCGTAATATTTATCGTTCGTGGTCAATGTCCACTGCAACGGTGGCCTCCAGTTAGAGACGCCCGAGTAAGGGAAAGAGTCATCCTCCACCCGATCGAGCCATTGTGGCAACAGGCCCACTACTTCGGGTGCCGACAACAGGAACAAGGTGGAATCTTCATTATCGACAATCACCTCCCCGGGCACATCGAATGAGGCGTTTTCAACGACGAAGTCACCCTCCTCGTCTATGGGTTTGTTCCGTTCACGGATAATATTGCTTACCGGAAGATTGACTGATGCGGGTAGATTTGCAGAAATCAGGGTGTTGATGTTGATATTACGTGGTGCTTCCTCCCATACAGAGATCAGGTTTTTCGTTTCACGCGCTTTGATCGGCACCTTTCTCTTCGCCCGCGGGTCATAAATGGCACCTTGTCCCCCGCCAAAATTGATTTCTACGTTAACCACCCCATCGTGATCCGAGTCATTGGTAATCTGTAGCTTTAGAACAAACGCTTCTCCGTCGCGGTTCGTGATTTGGATAACTTCGGGCGTCCAAATGAGGTAAACGGGAAGAGCAGTAGGATGATGCCATGCCTCAAGGGGGGTCCGCAGATCCGTATCAGCAATCATCCCCAGGGTGTCCAACAGGCTCTCGAACCTCAAGTTGGTAAACCTGTTGCGCTGTAAAACAGCCCGCAGCGAATCCCGATACTCCCTATACCCAACGTTTCGTTCGGCATATGCAAAAAGATAATTGGCTTTCAATGAGGTGATGTTATCGAGCAGATCCCGGTGTTCCACATTGGTAAGCAATTCTTTAAACGGTAATTGCGCCATCAGCAAGTTTGCTTTTTCGCTATTACTGATCCCGTTCATTTGCCTGATCCAATTGTTCCCGTCCGACTTATCCTGCAGGTAGAGCTCGATCAATCGGTTGGAGACAGGCCATTCGGAAGAGAAAATATTATACCTGTAATTATACAGTTGCGGGAAGAGAAAGTATGGATTTGGTTTCGTGGAAACATTCACGGAGCCTCGATCCCGCGACCAGTCAAGATTGCTTTCCGTTCTTTCGAAAAGCCTCGTGAACCTATTCAATATACGCATTGCCGCTTCTTCATCACTGATTTCCTGTCCGTTTCGTTGCGCCCGTCTCTTCTCATCACGCACTCCTTTCACCACATCCGCTTCATTGACCAGGCTCCCTTTTTCGGGGAACAATACCATTTCAGGTTGCATCACTTCCTGGGCTTGCGTCCATGTACGAACGTAACTATAAAACTGTACAGGAACCTCGACAAGAGAAAAACGATTGAACGAATAGTCGAGCGAATAGGCGCTTTCGATCGACCGTCTTCTCTCCCTGATTTGTGCAGGGATAGTATCGGTGATCGGATTAAACACATTCGAAAAATAATCGTGACCTTTCAGGTGCCATAGGCTAAAAAGTGTCTCATCCACCTCCATGCTTTTCTGTTCATAATCACCAATAACCAGTGTGATGGCTGGGGTTGGATAATCCGTTTCATAAACAAAAATGCTGTCGTAGGTCACCTCAGTCAACACCCTGGCTTTTTTCTCTTGCAACAGGTTGTCCCGGTCCGGCACCGAATCGCGACCTCCTGGCATTCGACGCGTTTCGCTATCAGCCCTCCGTCTTGGCGTGCTCCACTCTCCACCTCTTATGCTCCTCTCCTGGCCGGCAGGTCGTTCTCTTCCCGGCCTCAATCCCCCTGAGGGACGTACTCTCCTTGCAGCACTGTCCCCCAAAGAGTGCATGCTTCGGGGCCTCATGCGCCTGACGCCTGCCGAGTCGGCTCCCCTTGTCGATCTTCTACCGGCACGCAGTGAATCGTGCGGTTCAGCCGGAATTCTTTTCACGCTCGGCCATTTCATGGTTCCTTGCGACAAAGCCTTTAATCCCTTTATCGTCTTCACTTTCAAACGGAAATGGCTAAAATATGCCTGTTGCCAATCGGGGTTCTCACTGCTGTAGGAGGTACCCGGACGTGGATACCAATAGGTTTCTGGTGTGAAAAGCAAATAATTTTCACCTTGGAAACTGTATTTTTTATCGATTTTGAACATTCCATTCGCATGCTCCTCCTGTAAGATTTCGTCAGGAATATCCAAGTAACAAAAAGTTTCATCGATTGATCCTGCATACTTCAGTTTAAAACGGACGGAATCTCCTGCGGCAATTTCACGTCCAAAATCAATCAACAGGATCTGGTGATCCCGAGTAAATGACAACGGGCTGTTGCCTTCTGTCACTTCGTTTACTATCAATGCCGGATTCAGGCAAAAAGTAAATTCGGCTGCCCGATTCAAAGCCACTCCTCGCAACTCTACTTCGGAAGAGATCGTTTGGGGATGCTGAATCAGGTTGATATCATAACGATCGATCACCATTTTGGGTCCGTTAACATACTGATTGTTGACGTCGGTATACATTTGGCGTCTGTTTGCCGCTTGTAGAATGTTGCCCACATGATTGTAGGAAGCCCATATCCCCGCTGTAAAAAAGAGTATCGATAAATACAACCAACGATATTTTCCTTTTTTTGTATTGGGAAGCCGTCTGAACAGGAAGATGGAAAGGCAGACAGATCCCAATCCGATCAGGAGGTAAATCATACGGTGGTTGATCAGTGTTGTCCAATTTGAAAAGCCAACAACCGTAGATTTCACCAGAGGCAGGTTATATACCATATAGTCAAAGAGATAATAAAACTTATCTCCTATATAAAACAGTGTAAGAGCAATATACCCCAACAAAAGGACAAAGGTAACGGCCTGGCTTTTAAGCACAAGCATAAGAGCCACGGACAAGCCGAAGATATAAATCAGGGTAGGGATACAGATCAGTAAAAAATAGACGAAGTAAGCCATCCAGTCTACCGTCACTCCTGAAATAACGTTGAAGATTACCACCAGCAGGATGATAAAGAGGTCTAACCGAATGAAAACCGTCAAGTTTCCCAAAATCTTTCCAATCACATACTCCGCATTGCTCAGGGGATGCACGTAGAAGACTTCCGATGTATCGAGCTTCTTATCGGCTTTCAGGAATTCTGATGAGAGAAAAACGGCAATAATTGCCTGTCCGGTATTCAGGAACATAAGGTTAATATAAGGAATATTGGCAGGCAGCGCTTTCATCAGCCAATATCCGCCACTATCCTCTGAAACCAATGCTATAAAATTGAATAAACAAAGCAACAGGATCGCCAATACCAGAAAGATCCGGTAAAACCAGCTCCGCATCAGCAGTTTGCTCTCATACTTGGCAACAGATTGTATGTTATATAATGCGAGCATCCTTTATCGTTTCATTTGTTAGTCTTCAATCCAACGGTTTAACTTTTTCTCCATAAAATAGACGTAGGCATGTTCAAGGTTCGGCGGATAGGGTTCCGCATCGTATCCATCAATCTCATCGGCAACAACCTGAATTTCCCAACCTGTTCCCGAGGGTACGGTTGTAATCACCGGATATTTTTTATCTACAAGAGGTAGTTCGTCCCCACTGATTTTCATTCTCCACACCTTTCCCTCAGCTTCTCTCCTCATCTCCTCCGGCGAACCGAAAAAGGCGATTTCACCCTTGTCCATCAAGGCCATGCAATTACAGGTACTGGATATATCGCCTACAATGTGGGTCGACAGAATGATGGTTACATCCTGTTCGCTGATTTTTGCAAGCAGATTACGAAAGCGGATCCGCTCTTCCGGATCAAGTCCTGTTGTGGGTTCATCCACTATAATCAACTTGGGATTATGAATCAACGCTTGCGCTATACCTAAACGGCGCTTCATCCCGCCCGACAATCGGGAAGCATACCTTTCGCGGACATCAAATAACCCAACACTCTCCAACATCTCATCCACAGCTTGTCTACGCTGTTTTCCATTGTGCATCCCAGACAGGCGGGCAGCATAATCCAGAAACTCATGGGTTTTGTATCTGGCGAAAAAACGAAAATCCTGAGGCAGATAACCGAGGATCCCACGCACCTGTTTGCGTTCTTTCAGCAGGTTGTATCCAAATATATCCACCTCTCCCGAAGTGGGTTCCATCAAGGCCACGAGAATGCGCATCAGCGTGGATTTACCGGCTCCGTTGGGTCCCAGCAGGCCAAACATACCTGTCGGAATCTCCATGTTGATATCATTCAACGCATGGTTCCCGTTTGGGTAAATCTTATTTAGTGACCGTATTGAAATGCTCATCGTTAATTTTTCAAAAGTATCCTGTTCTGATACACTTTTGACTAAGGGTTAAAAAAAATTCTCTGTCTTTAAAAAGTCGTCTGATATTGTAAATCTGCCGTATGAGTGGCCACAAAAATAACCAGATGTTGTATGGATAACAAATGAAATAGACAAACGAGTGGATTGTATCGACGAAATGACGTAAATAACGGATGAGAAATAAAATTTATTTATACCTTTGGCGAAGAAAATCAAAAATCTCATTCAAAATGTTAAAATCCTTAAAGAACGAAGACTGGACGGCTACGCTCATTGGTGGAGTCATTTTGTTGCTTGTCATATTGATGCCGGGTTACATGAAAAATCCGGTAGTTTTGTTTACATCAATTGCTGTGTTATCCTACCTGGGATATCTTTTTTTAGGAAACAAAGATAAGGGACAATTTATCTTATCCTTTATCATTATCTACGCACTTGCCTTGTTGGCTGATGTGATAACCGACGTGGCTTTTGTGAAAAAAATGGGGCTGGAATCGGTCTTTTTCTCTGTTCTGATAGGATTGATTGTGCGTAATACGATTGGATTACCCAAATGGATGGGAGCTGCCGTCCGGAGTGAATATTACATAAAAGCGGGCTTGGTTATCCTGGGTAGCCGCATCCTTTTCGGAGAAATTATGAGGGCGGGCAGCCTGGGTATGATTCAAGCCGTAATTGTGGTACTAAGCGTGTGGTATTTCAGTTTCTGGGTTTCGCGGAAGATGGGTGTTGATTCTGAAATGTCCATGATGTTATCGAGCTCAGTTTCCATTTGCGGTGTTTCTGCTGCCATTGCTACTTGCGGAGCCATCAAGGGCGACCCTAAAAAACTCTCTTTCATTGTTTCGCTTGTTCTTATTGTCGCTATCCCGATGATGTATATCCTGCCTTTCTTTGCCAAATGGATGGGATTGAGTGAGCAGGTGGCCGGGGCTTGGTTGGGAGGCACTATTGATACTACGGCTGCCGTGGTGGCTTCGGGAAAATTCATCGGGGAAACGGCAGAGCAATACAGCGTTATCATTAAATCGGCGCAAAACGTGTTGCTGGGTGTTGCTGCTTTTGCTATATCCATTTACTGGTCTTACAAAGGTACAAATTCCAATATTCGTCCTTCGGGGAGTGTTTTGTGGGAGCGTTTCCCAAAATTTGTCCTTGGGTTTCTTGTGGCATCGCTGATCTTCAGCTTTGCTTTTGAACCGGCAACCGGGAAAAGTCTCTCGAAAATTGCCCAGGAATCGCGCGGGTTGCTCTTCTCGTTGGCTTTTGTTTGCATTGGCCTGGAAACCAGCTTCAGGGATATCTTCAAGAAAGAAAATTCAAAATATATCTGGTCGTTTCTTATTGCGCAGGGATTTAATATTGTCCTGACGCTTGTTGTTGCGTGGTTTCTGTTCAGAAGTTTCTGATTTTCATATTTGTTTTAAAGATTTTAGAACCAAGAGCCATGGCTGTGGGCTATGTGATGTCTGATGCTAACTGCCAACTTATTACGCCCACATGGGTACTCCGGGCACGTTGGGTACGCTTCCGCCCAGGATATTCTGCGTGAGTTCAATGTCGATAATTTCGCTACAGGGCACTTCTCTCCAGCAATTGTTCCGTAAGGGACACCGCTTCGCGGTCGGGACGGCAATCGAGGCGATAAACAGGCGTGCGTTTCAATATGTCGCTCAGGGTATAGGTTATCAGTTCCTTGTTGTGCGAGTTGGCACGCATCACACTGGCAGATTGCAGCAACGATGAAATGGCGGCCAGCCCTTTCTGCTGCGTGAGTTTATTTTCGTGGTGCTGATACAGGTGCACGAAAGCGGCAACTTCTGCCGACCGGTTTTTGTAGCACGGCGTTTTTCCGCTCCACGGTGTACCAAATACGCGCACCATACCATTGGAACAAAGGCGCACCACCGGTTCGTCATCGTTCAGCAACGCGCAATCCGGCACAAATTCCTGCCACAGGCGGCTGTGAGTGCTTTTGCCCGTACCGCTTTTGCCGAGAAACAGCAACGCTTTGCCATCCGCCTCAATTACCGAAGCGTGCATTTTTACGGTTTTCACCGGGGCCGATGCCATCCCGAAAGCCATGACGAGGAAATTATTGAGAAACAGCGCCTCATTTTTCGTCACCAGCGACAGGTCGGTATATATATGCTGCCAGTCGTGGGTGGCATAGAGCACCTGTTTGCAGTTGTTCAGTTGCATGGTTATTGTCCATCCGCCGGGAGTATTATATACTTCGTATTGGATGCCGTTCCACTCGAAACTGTCGTAGCGCGGGCAACTGGGAACGGCAAGGGGCAGATCGCCCGACAAGCGGAACAGCACGCCGTTTGCCGCATCATGAACACGAAACAGATCGAAATTGGGCAGCAACGCTGCCGTTGCCGATGCATCGGGCGTTTCAATGGCTACGGTATGTCCGGCAATTTGATAATGTAACATGCGTATTAGGGTTCGAATTCTTTATGACACAAATTACCGCTCGAACTTGTTCGCTCGTTTTGACGAGGAACTTGCGCGAGCGGGGGATACTTCAACGCGCTACATCTATATGGAAATAATGAACCAAAAACCGATTTTGCTGTTTTATTCTTGTGGTTATATGATAAATAATTTATATTTGTAACCATAAAATATGTTGTTATGAACACATCAACCAAAGGTTTCTACATTGAATTGCCCGCAACCGATTATCAGTTTTTCAACACATTGGCCAAGAAAATGGGCTGGAGTGTGAAAACTAAGAAAAGCGTATTGGGTGACTTTATTAAATCGCGTCCGAAGGATGTACCCATTTCAGATGATGAGATTTTGAATGAGTTATATGCCGTCCGCTATAAGCGATGAAAATCATTGTAGATACAAACATCTGGATATCTTTTGTGATTGGCAAACGGTTGTCGTCTTTGCAAAAGATTGTACACACACTTCACAGAAGTGCGCGAGCTACGGAGGCTTCTCAAAGTAGCGGCTGCTTTGGAAGCAGCAGCTACTTGGGAAACTTGTGAATTTAGTTCTTCAGCAACGTCAATACATCGGTAAAGGTTTGGTTGCCGAAGGTGTAGGTTATGGTAACCTCTTTGAGCGTATCGCTCGACGTGACGGTGTATTCCGTTGTGGGTATCTTGGTTAGATTATTATCGCCATTGATATCGGTAGGTTTCGCAAATTGCGTGGCATCCTTGGCATAATAGGCTCTTCCCTTTAAGGTGGTGCTAGCTTTCGCCCACGATATACCGGAACCGACGTTCATCCACACAACAGTGCCGCTGTTCCAGTCATTGCCCCAACGCCCCCACATGTTTAACCGTGCGTATATGTCGGTGGTTGCCTCGGAATTGTTGTGCAGCCTGCCGGTAAGCGTGAATTTTACGCCTTCAGCGGCTTGATAGCCGGGGTTATTGGTGCTATTGAACCGCGCCGACCATTTACTACCCGTATCCGTATCTTTATTCAATCCTATCCCCGGGGAGGTGTTGCTATTGCTCTGTAACCATCTTATAAATTCGGGGTCGTTTACCGTGGGAGTAAGCGTGAGGCCGATATCGTTTGATTTCCCGGGCCAGGTATAGATGGGCGTGTTGGCAATGGCGATGCCGGTGGGAGGTATTAAGAACCTGTTGCCCAACAATAATGTGCCAGAACCAGTGTATTCGGCATAAATATGATATCGTTTATATGGGCGGGTCGTCCACCAATCCGCAGATAGGCGATGTGCGGGTAACGATAACTAAGACCGAGCCGTGCGATATTTCTATTTTGGCAAAAGTAAACGGAAACACATTTGAAAAGTATGTGGCAAAAAACGGCAAAACCGTATCCCGCGTGGCACAGGGGACGGTCGGCGCCGAAACAATGTTTGCCGATGCCCATTCCGAAAACTCGATGATGACGTGGATGCTTCGGTTAGTAGGCGTCTTGATGGTTATCGGCGGGCTGCGTGCTATGTTCAGCATTGTCGAAACGCTGTTTAAAGTCCTTCCCTTTTTGGCAAATATCGTTGGAGCGGGTGTAGGGCTGATAGTTGCGGTAGCGGGCATACAGGCCGGTAATAGCGATAGCGCTATTGGTTGTTTCAGGCGCGCTGATTTTCTACCTAATCAAGCACGGGAAGGAGAAAAAAGCCGCACTTGCCGCTGTTTAAGCATATCGCACCTGAACAGCGGCGTCTATATCCTCAAACTCCGTACCGCCAAAGACACCGGCACATACAAGGTGGTGAAGGAGTAAAGAAGTCGAAGGGGCGGAGGCTTGGGAGTGGCGACATTCCTGCCGCCACTCCTATTCCAAACTTAGTGTTACGACAACTCTTCTCGCTTCTTGGCTATATCCGCCTGCTTCATCCACTCCCATGCCTTTTGCTGATTCAAAACGCTGGGCTTCAATGCCTTTACCGATCAGATAGTTGCGGAGCGAGTCGGCTCGTTTCTGTGAAAGAAGTGCATTAATCCTTTCCGTTCCCGTTACGTCGCACCAGCCTTCTATGCGGATTGCCGTTTCGGGGTAGGCATGGAGAACACGGAGGATTTCATTCAGGTTTTCTTCGTTGATATCCTTGTGTATAACAGCGCTTCCCCTGCGGAAATAAACAGGAGGAATGCGGAGCGCCGCCACTTCGTTCTGATATGCTTTGGCTTTGGCTTCAGCATCTGCCATTCGTTGTTTTTCGGCATCTGCCAACATTTTAGCTTGCGCTTCTTTTTCAGCCTGCTCACGTGCCAATTGCTCTTGACGGAGGCGTTCGGCTTCGGCGGCTTTTTGGTCGCTGTCATCGGGTGCGGGTGGAACCATAGACGTCTGTCCGTCCGTTTTCATAGACGGACGTCCGTCCGTCTTTACGGGATTGGGTGCGGTTTTGCCCAGATGGAAGGTTACACCCACCGATGCGTTTGCCATGAGGTTCACGCGCCAGAGGGGGTCGTTGTTCACGCCTTCGAAGGCTTCGTTGCGCATCCACAGCAAGCCGCCGCGCAGATGTGCCGATACTTTGGGCGAGAATCGGTAGCGCAGGCCTAGGTCGCCGCCCACGGCATAATTCCAGTCGCTCTCGGTTATGCCGTAGCCGTCCAGTTTTTTGTTGTCGGCGGCGGCATAAAGCACGGGCGAAAACTTTTGCGCGTACGCGGCCGGCGCCACTTCAATATCGAACGGAGTGTAACGTCCACCGCGGATAACGCTTATCAAACCCATTTGTAGGCGTAATCCGACTTGCATATATTGGGCTTTGGAGTAGATGTCGCCCAATTTCATGTCCGATGCATCGTACTGCATGTATTTGATGATGCCGGCTTTGTTGAAATAGTCGTTGAGTTGACGATCTTTGGCTCCCAAGCGACCGATGCCGTAGTCGAACGACAGTTCGGGCGAGAACCATCCACCCAAGGTGTATCCGGCAAACATGCCGCCGCCGTAGCCCAGGCGTGTTTCCTTGCCGAGAGTGAACAAATCCCCCCAAAAGAGCGGCGAGTTTGCCTGTACGCCGAGATAGAATCCCGACGGGTTGCGTTGCTGTTCCGTTGGTGTTGCGGAACTTGTTTGCGCTTGCACACATATACACAATGTGGTGAGCAGCGTGGTGAGAGTTAGTTTTAGTTTACTATTCATATTTTTTAAAAGTTTAAAGTTTGAGGTTTATAATTTTTAGTTACGGGGTTTGTAAAATAGTTTGTAGTTTATAGTTTCGGGGGCAGTAAACGCCTTTATCTACCCAAACTTCCGCCTTCATTATTCACTCCATTTCCACTCTTTTCTCGTTTTTATAGCTCGGAATTTGTTTCAATCCGCGCAGGTATTCTATCATGCTTTCGGCAGTAGGCTTAAAGAGTCCGGTGCCCGGATCTTGGTGTTCATACTTGTAAACCGATGCCATGTAGTTATTTACGGCTACCGTATAGGTTTTCGTCATCTCCATGGGTGTTCCGTCGGGGGTCAAGAGTTGTATGTCTTTGACGCTCCCATTATCGTTAAGGAAATAGCGCGTTTTCATTCCCGAGGGATATATCGGTAGTAACTCGTCTAACTTGAACGCGCTTTTCAACATGGCTTTAATTTCGTTTCCGGTAAGGTGAAACATTACTATTTCGTTGCCAAACGGGTCCATGGAATAGACGTCAAGCGCGCTTATATCGCCTTTTGGCAAGTGCTCTATACGCACTCCACCTGGATTGACCAATGCTATTTGCACATCAGCGCTTGCACGTAAGGCATCGGCCATGAGATAGCCTATTTGTTCGTACGAAGTGAAATCGTCTTGCGCTTCGGCAATTTTTTCTTGCAGAACGGGATTATTGTTGAATTTGTCCACCATTGCCCTGATGTCGGCGCGTTCGTTACCTTTTTCTCCCACTGTAATCAGTTGCATGGAGCGTTCA
>LSQX01373772.1_pt1 | contig 13631 bp, 17 predicted proteins | sample 654561 | NCBI WGS metagenome assembly LSQX01 (sample SAMN04489861, study PRJNA283612) | anaerobic digester metagenome | isolation source: 4 biogas reactors fed with cattle manure at either 37C or 55C with and... | place: Denmark: Kongens Lyngby | collected 2014 | reverse complement strand
GCGAAACAGAAAAGCTCCTCTGAGAGAGAGGCCTGAGACATGAGAGACCTTGAGGAGAAGACCTCAAGCCCAAATCCGGAGACCTCAAGCGTGATGCTTTCGTCGTTTATTGAGAGTACTTTGCCTCGAAGTGAATTGATCATTTTTAATACCCCTTAAGTATATTTCTGTCGAACGATGACATAGAAAGTCCTGCTATAGCGACCGCCAATGCGTCCGCTGCGTCGTCGGGGGTGGGATTTTTCTCCAGCCCGAGGAGGTTTGCGACCATGCCCTGTACCTGTCCCTTCTCTGCAGCGCCGTAACCGCAGACTGCCATCTTGACTTCTGATGGTTTTATCTCATAGGGCTCCAGACCCAGCTGGGCAGAAAAAAGCAGGATGACTCCCCTTGCCTGCCAGACCATTTCAGCAGTCGTGATATTCCTTCCGAAAAAAAGTTTTTCCACTGCTATTATATCGGGCGGATACTCCCCCGCTTTTTCTTTCAGTCCATCGTAAAGCAAAGAAAGCCTTTTTGTAAGAGAGAGCGAGGAGGGGGTCTTTACCACTCCGTAACTTTCACATACAAGCCTGTCGCCGTATTGTGTAACAACTCCGTATCCCATAGTGCCGAGCCCCGGATCTATGCCCAGGGCTCTCACACCGCTATGCTCTTTCTTTTCAGCCGTCGATCTCAGCAAGGATCTCGTCCGGTATGTCAAAGTTGGCGTATACTGCCTGAACGTCGTCGTGTTCTTCAAAGCGTTCGACCAATGAGAGCAGCTTGGCCGCATCTGCCTTGTTTGCGATAGAAACCGTGTTTTTGGGAATCATCTCAATTTCGATCGATTCAACATTGTATCCGGAGTTTTTCAGTGCTTCTGCTACATCTGAGAGTACGGAGGGCTCACATGTGATCTCATACCCGTCTTCTTCAGAAGTAACATCGTCCGCACCGGCTTCGATAGCGGCCAGCATTATCTCCTCTTCGTCGAGGCCTTCTCCGGTCACCTCTATTACACCTTTGCGGTCAAAATTCCATGCGACACATCCCAGTTCACCTATTGAACCGCCTGTCTTTGTAAAAAGTGAGCGCATTTCAGGAGCAGTCCTGTTGCGGTTGTCAGTTAAAGCCTGGACCATTACTGCTACTCCGTTGGGTCCGTATCCCTCGTAAAGGATCTCTTCGAACACTGCACCATCTAGTTCGCCGGTACCTCTTTTTATTCCTCTTTCAATGTTGTCTACAGGCACGTTGCCTGCTCTTGCTCTGTCTATTGCAACTTTAAGCCTGAAGTTTGCGTTGGGGTCACCGCCGCCTGCCTTTGCTGCTGCGATAACGTTCTTTACAAGTTTCTGGAAAGCCACACCTTTCTTGGAATCCTGAGCGGCCTTGCGATGTTTGATATTTGCCCATTTTGAATGTCCTGACAAAAAAATCACCTCATAATTTAAAAGTTGGACTCCCTCAGTCAGAGGGGAGTAATTTACTTAATATCTTCCGGGATCGATGCCATCGGAGCGAATTTTCTTTTATGCTCCGATCTTGCAATGGCATTATCGACCTTTTGTTTCACTCTATCTTCAGCTTTGCCGGTGGCAAGGTAATTGTCAAGTTCTTCGTATGTAAGGCCCATTTCTGATTCATCCGTCTGTCCTGCCCAGAGACCGGCAGTCGGAGGCCTTTCGATTATGTTTGGAGGTACCTTAAGGTAAAGGGCAATGGTACGAACCTCACCTTTTAGTAGATCGGACATCGGCAGGAGATCTACGCCTGAATCACCATGTTTTGTGAAATACCCGTACATTATTTCGTCTCTGTTTCCGCCGCCGCATACTAGATAACCTTTTTCCTGTGCTATCGAGTAAAGGGTCGTCATCCTTAGTCTGGGTTTGATATTTGCAGAAGAGAGAGTTCCCAGATCAAGCCCTTCTTTCTTTATAGAAGAGACCATTTGGTCATAGGTCTTTGTGAGGTCAACTTTATATTTTCTGATCCCAAATGCCGTTGCAAGTTCAAGAGCGTACTCTTCATCTAAAGGTTGGCTGTGGCAGGGCATTATAACGCCTATAACATTTTCTTTCCCAAGAGAACGGCTGAGCAGCCCGGCAAGCACAGCTGAATCCAGCCCGCCGCTGATCCCAAGGACAGCGCCTTTTGTGCCGGCGGCCTTAAAATGATCTTTTATCCATTCTGTGAGATACTCCGTTATCTTTTGTGGATCTCTGTAAATAGACAAGCAACAACGCCTCGCTTTATATTTAAATAGTGAGAATTAAGACGTGTTATATTCTAACATAAAGTATGGATCAAGGTTTAAATGCGAATAGGATAGAAATAGGCGGAGACCCGGATTTATCCGGATCCCCGTTTATTGAGATCTGAAAATTATTTGCTTATAATTTACCTATGCTTGCGACCATAACTGCCTTGATCGTATGCAGACGGTTCTCGGCTTCGTCAAACTGTCTTCCGTAATGTGACTCGAATACCTCTTCCGTGACCTCATAGCCTTTAACGGCGGGAAGACAATGGAGAAATATCATATTATCGTTGCCGGTCGCCTTGATAAGGTCCATGTTTACCTGGAAAGGCTGTAAAATAGCCTTTCTCTCGGCAAGTTTATCTTCTTCGCCCATGGATGCCCATACATCCGTATACAGTGCATCGGCACCTTCCAGGCAGTCCGGCGTATGGCTGATTTCGATTGTCGCTCCCGTTTGAGCGGCAATCTCATTGGCAGTTGCCAATACATCTTCGTCCACCTTTAATTCTTCCGGGCCGTAGGCTACATAATGCATGCCCATTTTAGCACAGCCGTACATCCATGCGTAGCTCATGTTGTTCCTGATGTCGCCGCAGAACACAACTTTGATTTCTTTCAGTGGTTTTTTTACGTGTTCCTCCAGTGTCATCAAATCGGCTAAAATTTGAGTAGGGTGATCCATATTAGTAAGGCCGTTCCACACGGGGATTCCCGAGTGCTTTGCAAGGCATTCCACAACCTCCTGATCGTAACCCCTATATTCAATGCCGTCAAAGAATCTACCCAGCACCTTTGCGCTGTCTTCCATAGACTCCTTGATGTTCATCTGGGAGCTTTTGGAATCTAAAAATGTTGCGTTCCCGCCTTCATCGGCACAAGCTACTTCAAAAGCACACCTGGTTCTTGTGGAGGTCTTCTCAAAAAGAAGTACGATATGTTTACCCTTCAGTAAGTCGCCGTTAATGCCCGCTCTTTTCTTTGATTTTAAATCGTGGGAAAGATCCAGTATGTAACGGATTTCTTCGGGGGTGTAATCTTTGAGTGTTAATAAACTCCTACCTTTTAAGTTAAGTGCCATTTTCCTTACCTCTCTTCTGTTAAATCAAATCGCTGGTGCCATATTGCGACCCCAATGCGATTACAAATCACCATCAACGACTGTCCTACCCTGTTCGCAATTACATATTAATTCAGTGTTTAACCTCACGTTTTCGATTGCTCCAAAGTCTGTTCCGTAAAATAACGGTGGATTTATCTGTCCTTACCGCATAATTATACATTATCCTGTATGATTATCAACCCCCTAATTGAAAATATTTTAAATATTTTTTTGTCTTCTCCTTGTCAGGTATAAAGCTTACAAAAACCACCCTCTAGGTTTCCCTGGGGTGGTTTTATTACGCTGAATCCGGCTTGCAGTCGGTTTTTGGTTATTTTCTTTTCGTGTTTGGCCCAAGACTTTCTTTTTTGGAGTTATGGCCGAGGTTCTGTCCTTTCAGGGTTCCCGGCACAATACCATCCTGCGTGGCCTTTTCAGATATTTCCACTAATGTTCTCGTGATATCGCCGTTGGCTCTGGATGTCAGATTCCCCCTGTCAATATCCTTAAAATCTTTGACTCCGTATTCTTCCGCAATTTCCATCTTCATTTTCTTGACATCTACATCCTGAAATCGATTTCTTTTCAATCCGATCGCCTCCTGTCAATACTCTGTTTTAATTTCCCTTATTCAGGCTACTGTCGCCTCCCTTAGCTGCTTGCGTCGTCTTCTGGATTCGCAATTCCTCTTCAGTCACTTCCAGCATTCCATCTTTGAAATCATTGCTACCGATCTTGTCTAAGTCCCTTATGTCCCCGTGAGCAGGTTTTTCCCTCTTCATACCAAATACCTCCTGCCCATAATATAACCCCTTTTTTTGCAATCTATGCGTTTGGTTCCTTACCCCATAGAATAGAAGCATTTTATATTCTGTCGCTGCTTTTTACTTTCCTCACAGCTTAAAAGTAGCGTAGTGTAGAAAAAACACCGCTTATTACAAGCGGTGCTTTGGGTCATGAGTTTTTACTCTTTTGCTAATGGGGGTCGCTCCCCGTAATATTGATAATAACAGGTCTCTATCCTACCATTATAAAGCTTCCGCCTCCGATCCGCAGGCTTTTCCCGGAAGAGTTTTTCGAATTCCTTGTCGGAAGTAATCAGATACAGAGACCAGGTGGGGTTTGCTTCCATGAACCGTTTTAGATCTCCATAGATCCTGTGGATCTGCGCCTTCTCTCCAATTCGTTCTCCATAGGGCGGATTGGCTATGATGATGCCGTGATTCTCTCCGGCAACCAGTCTGCTCACAGGCTGTGCCATGAAGTCGATACAATCATCCACTCCGGCTTCCTCCGCATTGATCTTTGCAGCATCCACCGCCTTCGGATCAATATCCGATGCGATAATCCTCACATCGCTGTCGTAGTCAATTGCTTCGAAAGCGGTCTTTCTCTCCTGCTTCCAAAGGTCTTTGGGAATCCCTTCCCAATCTTCAGATGCAAAACTTCTTGAAAGGCCGGGTGCGATGTTTCTGCCAATCATGGCGGCTTCGATGGGAATGGTGCCGGATCCGCAGAGGGGGTCTGCCAACAGGCGGCCCGGCTTCCAGAAGGAGAGTTGTACCATGGCCGCAGCCAGGGTCTCTTTGACGGGGGCAGCCACGTCCCGGACTCTGTATCCGCGCTTGTGGAGTCCGGGACCGCTGGTATCCAGCGTCACCGTGACCCGATCCTTCAGCAGAGTCACCTTCACGGTGTAGGCTGCCCCTGTTTCCGGAAACTGCTCTATATCGTAGGTCTGCTTCAATTTTTCAACAATTGCTTTCTTTGCGATAGCCTGACAATCGGACACGCTGTAAAGCTTTGATTTCACCGAAGTACCGTTAACAGTGAACTTGCCATCAAGAGGGATCCACTCTTCCCAGGGCAGAGCTGCGGTCTGCTGAAACAGCTCTTCAAAGCTCACAGCCTTAAATTCGCCCATACATATGAGCACCCGGTCGGCGCTGCGCAGCCAAAGGTTGGATCTGACCACGGCCCGCTCATCTCCTAAGTAGGTGATCTTTCCATCCTCGCTTTTCAATATCTTATAGCCTAACGCTTCTATCTCCCGTTTGACAACGGCTTCCAGTCCAAAGGTAGCTGTTGCGATTAATTCTAATTTTGCCAAATGATTCTCCCTTCAAAAAAAGCCCCAATCGCGGGGCTTTTCATTTTGCTCTTAAATTAAGTTTCTCTTTCTGTTCAGCTGGGTGTTTTCCAATATATCAATGGAGTTCAGTGCCTTGCCGGTGCCGATGGCTACACAGGATTTAGGATCCTCTGCTATGATGACCGATATGCCGGTTCTTTCTGCAATTCGCTTATCGATACCATGGAGTAAGGCACCGCCACCGGTGAGCACGATTCCTCTGTTGCTGATATCCGCTGCCAGTTCCGGCGGCGTCCGCTCCAGCACTCCGTGCACCGTTTCACAGATTGTCTGTAAGGGCTCTTCAAGGGCTTCCATCATCTGCTTTGAAGTGATCTCAATAGACTTTGGCAGTCCGGTTACCAGGTCCCGTCCGCGACACTCTTGCACAACAACCTGCTCTCTCGGATATGCGGTACCGATGGTCATCTTCATTTCTTCGGCGGTCCGTTCACCGATATAGAGTTTGTGCTCTTTCCGCATATATTTAATGATGGATTCATCAAAACGATCGCCGGCAATTTTAACGGAATTGGATGTTACAATACCACCCAGTGCAATAACTGCCACATCGGTAGTCCCGCCACCAACGTCGATAATCATGATGCCACTCGGCTGTGTGATGTCCAGTCCGGCGCCGATAGCCGCAGCTACAGGCTCTTCCATAAGATAGACGGATTTGCCTCCCGCCTGTGTCGCAGCTTCTCTTACCGCTCTCTTCTCCACCTCTGTAACGCCGGAAGGTACGCAAACCATGATGCGGGGTTTGAAAAATCTTCCGCTTCCACAGGTTCTGCGGATAAAATACTTCAGCATCCGTTCCGTTACATCGTAATCGGAAATCACGCCATCCCGCAAAGGTCTTACCGCCACGATATTGCTGGGAGTTCTCCCCAACATCTGCCTGGCTTCCTCACCGACGGCCACGATCTCATTGCTGTCTCTGTTGATGGCAACCACAGAGGGTTCCTCCAGTACGACACCTTTTCCTTTTATATAAACCAACACATTGGCTGTTCCAAGGTCGATTCCTACTTCATCTGAAAATCCCAAGACATTTACCTCCATTTACCAGATTCCAATGGCTAAATCAGCCCAATATGGGCTGTCCTTGCTATTATACCTACTTATCGCTGAAAAAACAATTAAATTTTCTAGGCCCTGCTACCGTGTCAACATATTCGCTGTCGCATAGTATAGATTAAGGTTTTTACACCTTGTTACTATAATAAATTACAACCGAAAGGAGCCAGTGCAATTGGACAATTATATAGACCGGGTACTGTCTGCAGTGCAGAGAGAACCGGATACAGCCCCGGCTACAGAGAACGCCTTTGATAACACCTATCTTGGACGGCTTCCGTTAGCTATGGCATATGTGCCCTTTCAACGTTGGGGAAGCATCTATGATCCCTGCCGCGCTCTTCAGCGGGGCACCATTTTTCCCGACTTGGATCTGCCATTCTGCGGAAGGGAGTTGATCTGATATGCCCAGAACATCTAGAGAAGAATTGATGCGAAACTTGCAAATGATGAGCTTTGTTTTGGACGATATCGCTCTCTTCCTGCAGACTCATCCTACCGATCAGGCCGCTCTTCGATGCTATGAGAAATACAGACATCTGAAGAGAGAAGCAGAAGAGGAATATATGAATGCGTACGGACCACTCAGAGAAGACAATGTTTATGTTACAAATCGCTGGACCTGGGCAGATATGCCCTGGCCCTGGGAAAGGCAGGGATAATCTATGTGGACTTACGATAGAAAGTTGCAATATCCAGTAAATATCAGCAAGCCGGATGCGAATTCCGCTAAAATAATTATAACTCAGTTCGGAGGACCGGATGGAGAGTTAGCCGCATCTCAGCGGTACCTTTCCCAGCGATACAGTATGCCATTCAAACAGGTGGCAGGTTTACTGACAGACATAGGGACAGAAGAAATGGCTCATATGGAAATCGTCTGCGCCATCGTTCATCAGCTGACCAAGGGTCTATCTTTAGAAGAGATAAAAGCTGCGGGCTTTGATCCATACTTTGTGGACCATACCGTAGGACTCTGGCCACAGGCAGCTTCTGGTGCTCCGTTTACTGCTGCTTATATACAATCGAAAGGGGATGCCATCACCGACCTAGTGGAAGACATGGCAGCCGAGCAAAAAGCAAGAACAACCTACGACAATCTGCTGCGCCTCGTCGACAACCCGGAAGTCCGTGACCCTCTGAAGTTTCTCAGAGCCAGGGAAGTCGTTCATTTCCAGAGATTTGGAGAAGGGCTGCGCATCGTGCAGGATCACTTGAATTCGAGAAATTTCTATGCTATCAATCCGGAGTTTGACATGCGCAAACCCAAGAGCGGATCCTGATAAGAGCCCCAGCCAACGGGGACAGACCCCGTGGAGGCAAAATCAGCCACGGGGTCTGTCCCCGTGGAGAGTCAGACCCCCGCAGTATTATTCCTACTCCGATGTGCAGAATTTCAAGTAATATGTGGATATTCAGCACTTTCGGTTGAAATCTGTGCAGAATTTCAAGTAGTATGTGGATTCTCATAATTTTTTCACATATTACTTGAAATTCTGCACACTTGCCCCCCCCAGTATCCATTTCACATAAAAGTTCTAGGTGAGCCGGCAACCTCTCTTCAAAGCAGGCCGTCAAAACAAAAAAAGCCCAAACTAATAGTTGACAGAGCACAAAAAGACGAGTAATATTGTACTAATAATCATATGAAATGGCGATGACGAGGAAGAGTAGCTTATTTCCAAGGCTCAGAGAGCTGTCGTTTGGTGAAAGGCAGTACTTGGCAATAGGTGAAAATCACCTCTGAGCAATCGGCCGAAAGGAAATTCCGAGTAAGCTTGATCGGGTGATGGCCGTTATCCCATCCGGCATTGAAATAGATAAGCCTTCGATGCCAGTAAGTGGTCTCCTTTTGGATAGAAAACGAAGGAGACAATAAGAGTGGTACCGCAAAGATGTCAGGTCTTTGTCTCTTAATTGAGATAAGGATCTTTTTTTATAACAAGTTGTACAGGAGTGATAACAATGCAAAAAAATGGATCAGAAATCATAATGGAAGTTCTGCTTGAACAAGGTGTCGATACCATATTCGGCTACCCGGGCGGAGCCGTATTGAATATTTATGATGCTCTCTACAGTTACGGAGATCGCATTCGCCACATCCTGACCGCTCACGAACAGGGAGCGTCCCACGCTGCTGACGGCTACGCCAGAGCTACCGGAAAGACCGGTGTAGTTTTAGCTACCTCCGGGCCCGGCGCTACCAATTTGATCACCGGCCTGGCCACTGCATTTATGGACTCCATACCTCTTGTGGCTATAACCGGGAACGTTAGCACCGATCTGCTGGGAAAAGATAGCTTCCAGGAAGTGTTTATAACCGGGATAACCATGCCTGTTACAAAGCACAACTTTGTTGTTCGTGATGTGACAAAGCTTGCCGATACTTTGCGCTTTGCCTTTGAGATTGCAACCAGTGACCGTCCCGGCCCCGTGCTCGTAGACATCCCGAAAGATGTATCTGCTGCCCTTTGCGATTACGAACCTCAAACTCTTTCGGCAAAAGAAAAGACTGCAACTGTTGATGAAGAGCAGTTGACAGCCATTGCCGGTCTCCTCAATCAGAGCAAGCGTCCCGTTATGCTCTACGGAGGTGGAGTTGTGGCATCAAACGCAGCTGCCTCCGTTATGCAGTTGATTAAAAAAGCAAAAATTCCAAGCTGCCACACAATTATGGGAACTGGTGTACTGCCTTATGGAGATCCTTACAATTTGGGGATTATCGGCATGCATGGAAGTGTTTCCGCATCCAAAGCCGTTCAAAAAGCCGATGTCCTCTTAGCAGTCGGCGCACGCTTTTCCGATCGTGTGGCCACCAATGCAGATAAATTTGCCAGAGGTGCTAAGATCATCCACATCGATATCGATCCCGCAGAAATTAACAAAAATGTGCCCATTCATTACAGCCTTATTGGCGATGTAAAGGCAGTCTTTGAAAAGCTGCTTCCTATCATCGAGGAAAAGAAAGACGAGAGCTGGATCGCGGAAATTCATAACTTCCGGTCCGAAAACGAATACAGACCCAACGAAAACTGCAAGGAACTGAAACCCCATCGTATCATCCGGGATATCTACGATATCTATGGGAAAGACGTTGTAATGGCCACAGACGTAGGCCAGCACCAGATGTGGGCAGCCCAGTATTCACGAGCAGAAGAACCACGTAATTTCCTTACTTCCGGCGGACTGGGAACCATGGGATACGGTTATGGAGCTGCCATCGGCGCCGCCTGCGGTCGACCGGAAACAAAGGTGGTCCACGTTACAGGTGACGGGAGCTTTCATATGAACTTAAACGAGCTCTGCACCTCTGTAAGCAATCATCTTCCTATCACAACAGTCCTTTTCAACAACAACGCTTTGGGTATGGTGTATCAGTGGCAAAAGTCCTTCTACTGCGGCCGCTTCTCCTACACGAAGCCCAACCGGAAAACAGACTTTGTCCTTTTGGCAGAGGCCTTTGGTGCCAGAGGAGTACGGTGCGAAAACCACAAAGAGCTTCGGAATGCGCTAAAAGAAGCGGCCAACTATGACGGTCCTACTGTAATCGAATGCATCCTCAGCGCCGAGGAACGAGTCCTGCCCATGATACCTGCCGGCCTCACTGTTGATGAAATCATCCTGGAATAGAGGGAGGAAGTTACTATGAAGAAACATATATTGTCTATTATCGTTGAAAACAACGCAGGCGTCCTGGCCAGAGTCTCCAGCCTATTCGGACGACGGGGCTACAACATTGACTCTCTTACGGTGTCCGAAACCAATAACCCGGGCACCTCTAACATCACCTTGACGGTGACAGGAGACGAACGAATTTTGGAGCAAATCATCAAGCAGCTCGACAAGCTGTTGGAAGTGATTTCGGTGAAGCATCTTGCCGATATCAGTGCCTTGAGCCGGGAATTGCTATTGATCAAGATAAAAATTGATGCTGCATCCCGCGCCGAACTCCGGGAAATTTCCCAAATATATGAGGCATCCATCGTGGACTTAACACCTAGGTCCATGATGATTGAACTGACGGGTACCACCCAGAAAATCGATGCCTTTCTCTTGAATCTACAGAGTTATCCTATACTGGAAATGTGCCGTACCGGCGTGACCGCTCTGGAGCGGGACAGCGCTGTTAAATAAACTACTTAATGAAAACGCGGAGGTAATAGAAATGGTTAAAATGTATTATGACAAAGACTGTAACTTGGAATTGTTAAAGGGTAAGACTGTCGCTATCATCGGCTATGGAAGCCAGGGTCATGCTCACGCCCTAAATCTGCAGGAAAGCGGAGTGAATGTAGTAGTAGGCTTGAGAAAAGAATCTTCTAGCTGGGCAAAGGCAGAGGAAGCCGGTTTGAAAGTTATGGAAGTAGAAGAGGCTGCAAAAGCCGGTGATCTGGTTATGATGTTGGTTCCCGACGAAAAGGCCGCGGATCTCTACAAAAACCAAATTGAGCCCAATCTTAATGCCGGGAACATTCTCATGTTCGCTCATGGTTTTAACATCCATTACAATCAGATAACCCCCCCGGCGGACTGTGACGTGATCATGGTAGCACCTAAGGGTCCCGGTCATACCGTCCGCAGTCAGTACCAGGAAGGCAAAGGGGTTCCCTCTTTGATCGCTGTATACCAGGATGCTTCCGGCAAAGCCAAGGACTATGCTCTCGCTTATGCCAGCGGCATCGGGGCCGGTCGTGCAGGCATTCTGGAAACAACCTTCAAGGCTGAAACGGAAACAGACCTATTTGGTGAGCAGGCTGTGCTCTGCGGTGGCGTAACGGAGTTGATGAAGGCGGGTTTTGACACATTGGTTGAAGCTGGTTATGAACCAGAGATGGCATATTTTGAGTGCGTGCATGAGATGAAGCTCATCATCGACATGGTTAATAACGGTGGATTATCTCTCATGAGATATTCCATTTCTGATACGGCTGAATACGGTGACTACGAGACCGGCCGTAGAATCATCACGGAAGATACCAGAAAAGAAATGAAAAATGTTTTGAGAGAGATCCAGGATGGAACCTTCGCATCCAAATGGATTGCAGAGAACAATGCAGGAAGAAGAGCCCATTTCCTGGCTTGCCGCCGTATGGAAGCAGCACATCCCGTGGAAATCGTTGGCGCACAGCTGCGCAAGATGATGAGCTGGCTGAAGAAATAGGTGAAAAGCATGGATTTAAGAAGTCAACAAGTAACTCAGGGTGTAGAGCGGGCGCCTCATCGTTCCCTCTTCTATGCCATGGGATATACAAAGGAAGAGCTGGATAGGCCTCTCATCGGTGTGGTTTCTGCTCACAGCGAGATAGTGCCCGGTCACAGCCATTTGGACAAGATAGCGGAAGCGGTAAAAACCGGCGTTCGCATGGCCGGGGGCACCCCCATTCTCATTCCGTCCATCGGTGTCTGCGACGGCATCGCCATGGGACATATAGGAATGAAATATTCCCTGCCCAGCAGGGAGCTCATAGCTGACAGTGTTGAAACCATGGCCCTTGCCCATTGTTTGGATGGTCTGGTCCTGGTTCCCAACTGCGATAAGATTATCCCCGGTATGGTCATGGCAGCAGCCCGGCTCAACCTGCCGGCTCTGGTCTGCAGCGGCGGACCCATGCTTGCCGGATCCCACAACGAGGGCGAAATCAGCCTTTCCACCATGTTTGAAGCTGTGGGAGCGCGAAAGGCCGGACTGATGGATGACGAAGAGCTTACTTATATGGAAAACCAGGCCTGCCCCGGCTGCGGCTCCTGCTCCGGCATGTNNCTCCATGAACTGCCTTTGCGAAGCCATCGGTATCGCCCTGCCCGGGAACGGAACCATTCCCGCCGTACATGCAGGCCGTCTGCAACTGGCAAAGCACGCCGGTATGAAGATTATGGATCTTGTCAACAAAGACATTAAGGCCCGTGACATTCTCACCAAAGCGGCTGTCCGCAACGCGCTGGCTGTGGATATGGCTTTAGGCTGCAGCACCAACAGCGTTCTGCACCTGCTGGCCATAGCAACGGAAGCCGAAATCGATTTGGATCTCGAGCTGATCAACAAGGTCAGTTCTAAAACGCCTAATCTCTGTCACCTGGCCCCTGCCGGCAATACCCACATCCAGGATCTGGATGCTGCGGGAGGGGTTCCTGCGGTCATGGCACAGCTGGCGGAAGGCGGTTACATCGACACTTCCCTCATCACAGCCACGGGGGAAACTGTAGCAGAAAACATAAAAGGAAGATCTAACAAAGATACTCGGGTAATTCGCCCATTATCGGATCCTTATAGCCCCACCGGCGGCATTGCCATCCTTTGGGGCAACATTGCCAAGGACGGGTGCGTTGTGAAGCGCTCTGCTGTAGCGGAGGAAATGCTGGTCCACAGTGGGCCCGCACGTGTTTTTGACAGCGAGGATGAAGCCATAGCTATGATCTTCGACGGGAAGATTATCTCCGGCGATGTAGTGGTCATTCGCTATGAAGGACCAAAAGGCGGCCCCGGAATGCGGGAAATGCTTGGTCCCACCGCCGCTCTAGCCGGTATGAAGCTGGATAAGAGCGTTGCGCTCATCACCGACGGTCGATTCAGCGGTGCCTCAAGAGGAGCTTCCATCGGCCACGTTTCACCGGAAGCTGCTTCCGGAGGTGAAATTGGTCTGATTCGTGAAGGCGATATCATCGATATCGACATTCCGGAAAACCGCATCAATCTGAGGATTTCCGATGAAGAGCTGGCGCAGAGAAAAGAAAATTGGAAACCCAATGAAGCCAAACCCCTTACCGGCTGGCTGTCGCGCTATGCCAGGTTAGTATCCTCGGCAAACACCGGAGCAGTGCTCCGCTAAAAGAACAGTACAACAAAAAGGAACAGCGTCCCATCGGGGCGCTGTTTTTTTCAAGTTTTAACGCGGTTTTCGGATAATAATATTAATAATGGGCAAGAACGTTCTGCATATGACGAACATACGGAAATGTATTCGCCTTCTTGTTACATTTTTTGACCTTGAATCCTTGTTTTCTACCACACCCCTTCTATAATTAAGATACGTTCTAAAATATTTGTAGCAGACAGGGAGACACGGAGGAAA
>LSQX01184776.1_pt1 | contig 13631 bp, 12 predicted proteins | sample 654561 | NCBI WGS metagenome assembly LSQX01 (sample SAMN04489861, study PRJNA283612) | anaerobic digester metagenome | isolation source: 4 biogas reactors fed with cattle manure at either 37C or 55C with and... | place: Denmark: Kongens Lyngby | collected 2014 | reverse complement strand
GGTGAAGGTTAATATCATTATGCCACGGGAAAAACATTTTGGCAATAGTCTGAATATTAAAAATATTATTTTGTTAAAATTATTTTGCGACAAATAACGACAATAGGGTATAAAATCAACGAATGGACATCGGCAGGCAAATTTTCTGCCCTGATTCCCGGGGACTGCAGCCTGAAAAATTATCCCGTGTGGAGGCACAGTAAAACAAGGTGAAAGAGTAAGACTGTTTATAATGTATAAGAATAAAGTGAGCAGGGGGTTTAGTTATGAAAGAGTTTTTCACTAAAATCAGCATCATTTTTGCCGGTCTGGTTTTGTTTGTGGTTTTTTTCCTGGCTGGAGCAGCCATTACAAATGCCACCCCTGTAATACTTCTTTATGTTACCGGAATCAATAACTGGGATTATCAGCCCCGGGAACAGACAGTGGTTTATTACAGTGACGGCCAGGAGATGACGCGCCTCGGCTATCAAAGGATGTACAGCCCGGAGTTTCCGGATTTTATAAAAGAGGCTGTGGTTGCAGTTGAGGATCGGCGCTTTTATGAACATGCCGGTTTCGATGCCCGGGGGATTGCCCGGGCCATTCTGGTCAATCTCAAAACTGGTTCCAAAGCGGAAGGCGGCAGTACCATAACCCAGCAGCTGGCCAGGACGCTTTTTTTAGGAAATGAAAAAACTTATACCCGCAAGGTTAAAGAAGTACTGATGGCGGCAGCATTGGAAGAAAAATATGATAAAGAAGCCATTTTAAATATGTATCTTAATGAGGTGTTCATAGGCCGGGGGTCTTCCGGCATTGGTGCCGGCGCCTGGATATATTTTAATAAGGAGGTAATGTCCCTTGATGAAGCAGAAATGTCTTTGCTGGCAGGGATGATCCAGGCACCGGAATACTATTCGCCGGATACTAATTATGAGGGGCTGAAGAAACGTCAGGGGGTGGTTTTAAATATTATGGCCGAGCAGGATATCCTCGATTCTGCCCGGGTAGATGCCATTATAAATCAAAGGGTTTATTTCCGCTCCTACCAGCCGGAATCCAGCCAGCACCCCTATCTGGTTACATACCTGACTTATTTGCTGGAGGAACAGCTGGGAGTAAAATACCTTTACCGGGGCGGTTTGAGTATTCATACCTCCATTGACCGTTATATGCAAGAGGCCGCTGAGAACACGGTGGCATCCCATATAAGAACCCTGGGTAATCAGGGGATTACTGCCCGGGATGCCGCACTGGTATCGATCGATCCGGCAACAGGTGCCGTCAGGGCCTATGTGGGCGGGGCTGATTTTAGCCGCAATCAGATCAACATGGCCAACCAGCCGCGGCAGCCAGGATCAGTTATAAAAACCCTATATTATGCTGCCGCTCTTAATGAGGGCGTCATTTATCCCGATACGAAAATTAATAATAAACCCCGCCTATTTGGAGACTTTCAGCCGGAGAACAATTCCGTTTCGTCACCGGATACTACTGATTTGCGCTCGGCCCTGATCAATTCCTATAATGTAGCATCAGTGGAGATATTGAATATTCTGGGTATTGACAGGGGAGTTAAATATTTAGAAAAGTTTGGTGTGACCACCATTATAGATGCGGATAAAAATTTGACTCTGGCTCTGGGGGGGATGAACCAGGGCATTTCACCGTTGCAAATGGCGGCAGCCTATGCGGTGTTTCCGAATCAGGGTATATTCAAGCAGCCCTATCTGGTGCAGTCAATAACTGATGTTAATGGCCGCAGCATATATAATTATCAGTCCCGGGACCATAGAGTAATTACCCGGACCACGGCAGGTCTGATCACTGAAATATTACAGCAGGCAGTGCGGTACGGTACCGGCAGCAATGCTGGTTTTGCTATTGCCAGCGCCGGCAAGACCGGCACCACCAGTGACAGTCGGGATCTATGGTACGCGGGATATATTGATGAACTGGCAACTGTGGTTTGGGCAGGTAATAGTGACAATGCGCCGGTCACCGGTTACAGCACCTATGGAGGCACCGTCGCAGCACCAATATGGCGTGACTATATGAATAAACTGTATTATGGTCACCGGCTTAAACAAAAGCCGGCACCTGCGGCCGAACCCCAGGCTGAAATTGAAGAAGAAGAAGAGGCTGATCAGGCAGAAGAAGATGAAGAACTGCTGGACGAAGAGGAGATAACCCCGGATCAATCCATGGATGAAACCGAAACAGAGTCTCCGGTCGATCAGGGGACTGAAAACGAAACAGGATCACCGGTCGGCCCGGGGACTGAAACCGAAGCAGACCCGATGGCAAGCCCTTTAACAGACGACCTGGAATGGGATCCCTTTGCACCGGAAGCAGCAGGTTTTTAGCCCCGGTACCGGGAAGATTTGCTATAATGTAGGGAAAAGACAGAAAGATCGAGGAAATGCACCATGCGTTACGAAGGCAATATATTCAGACCCTTTAGCGAAGCTAACAGCTACCTGCTGCAGTGTACTATAGGCTGTTCCCATAATCAATGTACCTTCTGCGGGATGTATAAGGGTGAAAAATATCGTTTGCGCAGTTTAAGCGAAATTAAAGAAGACATTAAAATGGCTGGCGAATATTATCCGGCCACGGAAAAAGTATTTCTTTGTGATGGAGATGCTATCGCCATCGAAACAGAAATATTGCTGGAGATACTGGAGGAACTCTTTCGTACCTTCCCTTCTCTCCGCCATGTGGGGACCTATGCCGGACCGGTCAGTACCCTGGAAAAAAGCCTCTCGGAATTGACGGCCCTCAGGGCGGCAGGACTGACCAAAGCGTATCTGGGGGTCGAAACCGGGGATGAGAAGCTACTGCGGGAAATCAAAAAAGGGGTGGACTACAGTCAAATGCTACAGGCGGGTCAAAACCTGATCAGGGCCGGGATGAATTTGTCGGCTATGATTTTATTGGGATTGGCTGGACCGGGGAAGCGGTCAAAAGAACACGCCCTGAATACTGCTAAGATTTGCAATGAGATGAAACCGCAATATCTGGCGGCACTTACCGTAACGCCAGTGCCGGGCACGATATTGTTCCGGCAGGTGCAAAAGGGAGAGTTTCAGGTACTGGATCCCATGGAAACCCTGGCAGAAATGAAAGTCTTATTGGAGAATATTTCTGTTGAAAAAATGAAATTTGTCGGCACCCATGCATCAAACTATTTGCCTATAACCGGTGAAATACCCAAAGACAAGCAGAAAATGCTGGATTTGATCGAATATGCCATGCGAACACAAGACCCGCGCGTCTTAAGAAATGAAAAAATGCGAGGACTATAACCGACAGGGTTACATTTTATTCCACCAATCGGAATTATTAAATATAAATACACCTACTACTGCCAGGATTAAACCAACACCGAGGCATATTAATAATACCAGTGCGAGAATGTCACTTTCCTGCATGACCCTTCACCTCATATCCCCCTTCTTATTATAATAGCTAAAACACGCCCATTGGTCAATTATTTATACACCTTCCGGCTAGATCGCGCACCAGATCCCAAAAGAACTGGGACGGCCCTAAATGCGAATAAAAGGCCGTTGTTGGTGTAACTTGATCTGAAATGCGTTTGTCTTTTGCTTTTTAGTACGGGAAGTACATTATAGCCATATGTGCTGTTTCATTGGAAAAAAGAAAACCAAAAGCAGTACGACGGCTTTCTAAATGGATTGTCAGCACTTTGTTGGACAATTCTTTAGTGACACTTTGCAAATTATGATTATGCTGCGATTTAGGATATTCAAGTGGACTGATATGCCCCGGCCGCCTCAGGACTTGCAAAGGATTATAAACACTTTAATAAACTACTGCCTTAAATCAACTGTAATGACAGACCCCGGAAGCACAAAGTATTACAATATCTACCAGTTCCCGGCATACTTGTCGTATCATCATGGCTTGTGTTATGTTTTTATTAAATGTGATCCTTTGTTATTTCGCCATATTTAAACTATAGTTTTTAAAGTGCTGCACAGATATGAGGAGTCGATAATATGCCCGAGAATAACCCCAGGAATTTTTCACCCCACCCAGGAGATCAGCCCGATGTTTTGCTTAGTGAAGCAGAACTCAATCTGGTAATCGAGTCAGTCCATAATGGAATCGTCTGTATTGATGAAAATCATCAAGTGCGGATCTTTAATAAGGCGGCAGAATCAATTTTCCTTAAAAACCGCTGTGATGTTATTGGCAAATTTTATGAAGAGGTCTTTCCCGAGGGTCCGCTGGCTGATGTTATACTATCCGGAGCGGTAGAAAAAAATCGTAAACTAGTATACCAGGGCAAAACCCTGATCTCCAACCGCTCACCTATAATCGTTAACGGCCAAATCAAGGGGGCGGTCGGCGTAGTACAGGATATATCCGATCAAGAAAATTTAAGCCGGATTTTAAAAGATGCCTTGCAGACCAACGAAAATATGGAGGCCATTTTAAGGAAATCTCTGGATAGCCTTTTCATTACTGATGCTGAGGGGCGGGTTTTACGGGTCAATGACGCCTACACCCGAATCACAGGCAATAAAGCCGAAGACATTATCGGAAAATCATTGTATGAATTAATCGAACAGGGTCTATATAATAGAGCAGCTGCTTTAATGGTCATAGAAAGCGGAAAATCTGTAAGTTATACTGAAAAAACCAAAACCGGCAGAACTGCACTTTTTATTGGCACTCCGATTTTTAACCAGGATGGACAATTAACCAACGTGCTGGTTAATATTCATGATATTACTGAACTGGAATCTATCTCTAATGAACTGGTTTATACCAAGGAACTCAAGGATGAGCTGGATGCGGTGATCCAGGCCTCCTTTGATGGCATTATGGTGACTGACAACAGTGGTGTAATACTTAGTATCAATGATTCCTACCAGCGTATAACCGGTTTAAGAAGGGATTCCCTGGTGGGACAAAATGTATACGATCTGGTCGCTGCGGAGTTTTTTGATCATTCAGACGTTGTAATGGTTATCAAATCCAAAAAGGCTGTTACTTTTACCCAAAGATTGAAAAGCGGTAAGGAAATATTGGTTACTGGTAATCCGATCTTCAGCGAAAAAGGTGAACTAATTCGTATAATTACCAATGCCCGGGATTTGACTGAATTGGATATACTGCGCCAGGAGGTAGAACATGCCAATAGTCTAAGGCGTCATTACGAAGATGAATTAAATAAGATCAAAATGAAGGACACACTGGTTACCGAGGCAGCTTCTTCAATAGCTATGAAGGAGCTTATCGCCCGAGTCAGCAAAGTGGATTCTACTGTTCTTATTCAGGGTGAATCAGGGGTCGGTAAAGAAGTGGTAGCCCGTGAACTGCATAATCAAAGCCCGCGGTGTGATAAAGCTTTTGTCAAAATTAACTGCGCCGCCATACCTGAAAACCTGTTAGAATCAGAATTATTCGGGTACGAAGCAGGAGCATTTACTGGTGCCCGTAAGGAAGGCAGGATGGGCTTTTTTGAATTGGCCCATCATGGCACTTTGTTTTTGGACGAAGTAGGCGATATACCCCTGCATCTGCAGGTGAAACTTTTGCGAGTCCTGCAGGAAAATGAATTTACCAGGGTAGGCGGAAATCTGCCGATAAAAGTTGATGTAAGGGTTATTGCTGCAACCAATCGCGATTTACAAAATATGGTGGAGCAAAAACTATTTCGGGAAGATTTATTCTACCGGCTGAATGTTGTCCCTATTTATGTTCTGCCATTGCGGGAAAGAAAAAGTGAAATCAAACCGCTGGCAGAACATTTTTTAGAAACTTTTAATGAAAAATATAGACTTAATAAAACCCTTGACTCCCAGCTCATAAACGCATTGTATGATTACTCATGGCCTGGCAACATAAGAGAATTGCGCAATCTGATTGAAAGGGCAGTAGTGACTAGTCCTGATACTGTTATAAGGGAGATAACCCTCATGGCTCCCGAAGCAAAGTATCAATTCAACCCCGCTGACGAGGAACCACATCCTGTATCTTTAAAAGGGGAAATCGAAACATTTGAAAAAGAACTTTTGAAGAAATACATCGATAGGTATAAAAGCAGCAGAAAAGTTGCTGCCGTCCTGGGAACCAGTCAGACTACTATCTGGCGAAAAGCAAATCAATATGGCATCCCTTTGCAAGACAACTGAAGCGGCGTAACAATATCGTGACACCCGACTCATTAATGAGTCGGGTGAATTGTTTCACTATATCTAAGATGTTGTTAAACATTTTTACCAATATCGTGTCACGTATTTGAATCGCCTGTGCCTCTTATTCCAACGTATAAGAAAACCGTCCATAATGTATATTATCCGAACCCCCCAATATTTGATGCTGACAACAGCCGGAAGCGAAGTTGGCATATTATTTGCAACAATTTGGTCATGAGGGAGGGCAGATGGCGTTATGGTAATTTTTCCGACGGCATAGCCATCGGCCAAAACCACAAATTTTAAAAAAGGGAGGCAATAGATCATGTCTGAAACCAATCCAGCACCACTCAGTACAATTGAACTATTCGGCAAAAAAATTACGTTTCTGGATCTGGGCAAAGAAGTTGGACCGGATATACCGGTTTACCCGGGTCATATGAAGACTGCGTTCTGGTGGCATAAAACCCACGAGGAAACCAAATTCAGCCTGGGCGAGGCCAGCAAATACCCTTATGGTTTCGGTGTCAAAGGCATTGTTACCTGCGACCATACCTCAACTCATGTTGATGCAGTTTATCATTTTGACCCCAGCAAATCACATTTGTCAGTGGACAAAATAACGCTGCCGGAATTAATCACCCCTTCGGCCTGGATCGATTTATCATTTGTCACGGGTCGGGTCCATATAACCCTGGATGCGGTGAAAAAGGCACTGGATAATGCACAGGTGACTTTAAAGCCAGGAATGACCCTGCTTTATTGGACCGGTATCGAGCCCTATTCGATAAGCGAACCAAACCGTTATCTGACCCAGTATCCTGGTTTAAACAAGGAAGCTACTACCTGGCTTCTGGATCAAGGACTGGTGAATATCGGCACAGATGCTCCCAGTTTGGATACCCCGGCAGATCTTGATTATCCCAATCATACTGTCCATGCCGAAAGGGAGATAATCCATACGGAAAGTCTGGTAAATATAACTAAAATACCCAAACACAATGATTTCTGCGTGGGCTTCTTTCCGCTTAAATTCGTAGGGCTAACCGGCAGTCCCTGCCGCGCCTTTGCATTTTGGGAGGAATAGGAGGTCAAAGAATGCCTGATATAAGCGTTGACCTTAACGGGAAAGTTGCAGCTGTGACAGGAGGCGGAAATGGTATAGGCAAAGCCTGTGCCATTGCTTTCATGGAAAACGGGGCAGAGATCGCTTTAATAGACTATTCGGCGTCCGCCTTAGCACAGGCCAAAGAGGAAATCGAAGCTTCGGGTGGAAAATGCAAGACCTATGTTTGTGATGTGACCAGCGTTCAGCAAATTAATGAGACATTTGCCCAGATTGAAGCGGACTCAGGCCGTCTGGATATCCTGCTTAATTCTGCAGGTGTCAACGTGCAACAATGGGGAGAAGAAGTAACAGAAGAGGCCTGGGACAAGGTTTTAAACACCAATGCCAAGGGCGCTTTTTTTTGCTGTCAGGCAGCAGGTAAAATCATGTTCAAACAGAGCCGCGGTTCTATTATCAACCTGGGTTCAGCTATGTCGGTTGTAGGATATGAGAGACGCTCTTCCTACTGTGCCAGCAAAGGTGCGGTAGCCCAGTTCACCAAAGTTCTGGCCGGGGAATGGGCCAGATACAATATTACTGTAAACACTGTAGCCCCGACCTTTATCTATACGCCGTTTACTGCACCGATGTTTGAAAACAAGGATTTCCATGAGGATGTCAAAAGGCGGATTTTACTGGGAAGAGTAGGTGAAGTTGAAGATGTGGTGGGAGCAGTCCTATATCTGGCCTCAGATGCAGCCAAATTTGTGACTGGCTCCGTTCTTATGGTAGATGGCGGCTGGACTGCATGGTAAAAATGATCAGATATCTTATGCAATATTTCTTCGCAATATGAAGGGAGGCTCATTTAATGGAAGGCAGTTCTTGGATGTTATCAGTAACAATTATCTATATTGCAGCCATGATTGTTTTGAGTTGGTGGGTGGGTAAGAAAACCACAAATAATGAAAATGAATTCATGATCGGCGGACGGGAATTCACCCCGCTAATGACGGCAATAGGCAACTCTTCCATACTAATTTCCGGTGGTTACCTGCCGGGCATAGTCATGTACGGATACATGTTCGGCATGGGCGGCATGTGGTTTTACCTGGGCTGGGGCACCGGTGCTTTGGTGGCCTTGCTGTTCTGGGCAGGCTTCTGGAGAACTACGGGCGCTGTAACCCCGACTGAATGGTTTGAATATCGTTATGGCAGAGGCGGACGTCTGGCGATTACCGTAGTGATACTCCTTGCTTCACTGGCCATCCTGGGCTGGCAGTATGTGGGCAGCGGGGCCGTTATAGCAGGGGCCCTTGGTATAAGCACCCCAATGGCAATATTAATGGTCGGTTTAGTCGTGACTCTTTATGTAGCCTTAGGGGGTATCTGGGCAGCAACTGCCACTGACCTGATCCAGTTTACCTGGGTGGCATTAGCCAGTTTCATAATCCTTCCCATTTATCTTATCTTTGCTTATGGCTGGCCAGATGCATCCCAATTGCCGGCTAACTTTATGTCGCTTCCTTTTGGTACTTTGCCGGTGATAAAATTCATTGTTCCTTCTGTGCTCACCTTTCTTCTGATGCACCAGTCACTTTTAAATCAGGCTCCCTACTGGGCACGTTCCGCAGGGACCCGTAATTTAAGGACTGTTAAGATAGGCTGGATTTGGACTGTTGCCATCGCCTACACAACTGGTGTAATAGGAGCTTTTATCGGTCTGTATGTAAGGCAGCTGGTTCCCAATCTGGAAGCACCCTCTTTGGCATTGGGGTCTATGCTCAATTTGGTGCCCATTCCTCTGGCTGCGGTTATAATGGCAGGGATTATGGCTGCCACCATGTCTACCAGTGACATTTACCTGGTTTCCGGTGTAAACCAGCTGGTGCGTGATATTGCCCAGTATTTCCTTAAGATCAAGGACAGCGGCAAACTTCTTAAATGGGCTAAATGGGGTACAATCATTTACGGTATCACCGCAGTTATATTTGCTTTGGTCTGGACCCGGGGCCTGGGGATGCTGTTTGCTTTCGGTACTGGTATAGGAGCGCCGTTATTTATCTTCTATCTGGATTCCTGGCTCCTAAGAATCGGAAACGGCAAGGGGGCTATTGCTGCAGTTATAACTTCTTTAGGAACGGTTCTTTATTGGGAATTACTGACTGACCACTATACACAGATTCATACTTTGTGGCTGGTGTTCCCTGTTGCCTTTATAACTCTTGTAGTAGTAAGCCTTTTGACCAAAGACAAAGAGGTGGAAGCCATTCCCCAGGGAGGCAAGCCAAGCGATCTGGGAATTCAGATACTTACTTCGATGCGCCGGGGATATCATGATACCGCTAACATTGTAAATATTCTTGCTACTTACACAGTTAATAATGAAATTCAGGCCGCCCACATCCACAAGGAGCTGGATGTCCTGGAAAAGAGCGGTCTGGTAAAACGGGAAGCCCCCCGCTTGATCAAGCAATTATTCTTTGAACTCACCCCTGAAGGTGAAAAAATTGCTGAGAAATATATGGATGAAGGCGATCTTGCATTGCTCAAATCTAAAAATATTGATCGGCGCAGTTTGGAATTCATGCGCCACCTGCAGGAAAGACCAGATTATCTGTATTTGATAGCCGATACTTTTAAGGTATATATGACCGAACTGACTGCAGTCGCTGAAAACTTATCTGACCTGGGTCTGATAAAAATCGTGGGGCAGGGTCGAATTAAGGTGGAATTAACTGAAAACGGCAGGGAATTGTTGAAAAACATTGCATAACCTCAAGTAGGTTATAAGGTTTCTTTGCAAGTAGTGTCGAGTAAAAAGATACACTATGCATTAGGACATTTTAACGGGATAAATAAAAAAGAAAGGTTGGTTTTGGCTTATGCCAGGATCAACCTTTTACTATCTCTTCAACTCTTAGTATATTTATTACTCTTAGCATGCTGAAGATTTGGGAATGCAACTTATTGTCTGCTTTTAACAAACTTGACTGTGCGTAAGTTTTTAAAAAGTTGGGATGACCTTAAATACTAATATTAGCCAGTGTTAGTAGAAAATAATCTGAAACTATGGTTACCTTTCCCTTTCTCAGTCTAGAAATTATATTATTGCATGTGACAGTTCATAAGAAAAAAAGGGCCAGAACGGCGTTGCAGCTGTGTAAAAAATATATAAATAAGGCCCAAAGTCATATTTCTTAAGCATAAGGTGTTAAATAGGAAAACACCGATGATTGCTGTGATTAAAGAAATTCCAAGGCATACCATGGCGGGTAGAAAGGGCGCATTTTATCCCTTTATAGTCAACAAATGAAGGGCATTTGCTTACTATAAAGCAGGAAGAGGTGATATTATGCGACAATTTGCTCATGGCGTCGGTGCCGTCTTTAATCATACCCTGGCGGATAAACCCTGGGCGCCGCCAGGTGTATCACTGATTGCAGCTCGTAAAATGTGGCCGGTCACATATGGACGGGAGGCAGTAGTGGCTGTACTGGATACAGGTATAGATTATAATCATCCCGATTTAACCGGAAATGTTATTGGCGGTATCAGCATGATCCCAGGGGTAAAAGATTATTGGGATGATAATGGACATGGGACTCATGTGGCCGGAACGATTGCTGCCCATGGCAAATTACTGGGTGTTGCTCCCCAGGCCCGGCTGCTGGCGGTAAAAGTATTAGACAAAAATGGTGCCGGCAGCTACAGTGATATCAGCCGGGGAATTGCCTGGGCGCGTCAGTGGCAGGGACCCCAGGGAGAAAAGGTCAACATTATAAATATGAGTCTGGGGGGGCCCGTCCCCAATAACAGCATGCATAAAGAAATAATATTGGCTGTCCAGGCAGGAATATCGGTGGTATGTGCAGCGGGAAATTCAGGAGACGGCAACCCGGATACATCGGAGATATCCTTTCCGGCATATTATGAGGAAACCCTGGCTGTAGGCGCGGTTAACCTGCAGGTGGGTCTGGCCAATTTCAGCAACTCCAATGATCACATCGACATTGTGGCCCCGGGTGTGGCCACTTATTCCACTTATCCAGATGCAAAGTATGTAGAACTGTCGGGGACATCCATGGCAGCACCCCATATCAGCGGAGCTCTGGCCTTGATTTGTTCCCGATGCCAGCTGCGATTCGGTGTTTACCCGACACCGGAGCAAATCAGGACACTGCTGCATTATCAAGCTATCGACCTGGGGGAAGTTGGCTTTGATAATCTGTCCGGCTATGGTTTATTTAGTTTTAACATTGACGGCGGCAAAGCTATGCAGCTTTTTATGGATCAAAATACCTATCTGGTCAATGCGGAACAAAAAAGCTTGAATAGTGTTCCATTTCTGCATTATAATATGGCTTGTGCCGCTATTGAGGAGCTGGCAGATTTAATGTCAACGGACACTGCCTATATACCGCCTGATGCTGACCACGGGGGAAAAATTTTGCTATGGGTATAAACTCACATCCGGGCAACAAAAAAAAGGAGATAGCGGAGGCCTTGTAGAATAGTAAAATACTATAGTCAGATGGAATATTAATAGCTTTCAGTAGGAGGGGATGATTTTTATGCCTGACAAATTGCATATCTTTGCTGTATCTGATTCAGTCGGGGAAACTGCTGAAAAGATAGCAGTAGCATCAGTACTGCAATTTCCCATAGAAAGAAGTATTACTCGTTTTTCCCGGGTGACCAAAGAAGAACAGATAGAAAAAATCGTTGATCAAGCTGTAGAGGAAGAAGCTATCATCATTTATACCATCGTCAAACCCGGGTTAAGCAAGTTTTTAGATGAAAAGGCACAAGGGCATGGAGTTGTTGCCGTTAATGTCATGGAACCTTTATTCAAGGCCATCCAGACGAAAACTGGTCATCAGCCACAGGGTATAACTGGCCTTACTCATAAAATGGATGAACAATATTTTAGCCGGATGACGGCCATCGAATTTACCCTGGAGCATGATAACGGCCAGAATCTGGATACCATTGATGAAGCTGACCTGATCATATTCGGACTGCCCCGTACTTCCAAAACCCCTTTATCAATGCATCTGGCCAATTTGGGTATCAAAGTAGCTAATTTCCCCATTTTCCTTGAAACTGAAATACCAGGCGAAATAATGGCTTTGCGGGGAGAAATACCCATGGTAGGTCTGACTGTCGACATGGAGACCCTGCTTAATCTCAGGCGGGAAAGGCTGCGCAGTTTCGATCTGCCGGAGGATTTTGAAACCATCGATGACATGGTGGCAGAAGAAATCGATAATGCTTACCGGATCTTTGCCCGGCTTAAATGCCTGGTCATTGATGTTACCCTGGAAAACATAGAGGAAACTGGCAACACCATAACACACAAGTTTAATCTGCCCTTACGGGTGACCCACCATAGATTTTAAATTTGATGATGCGATTATGATTAAAACGGGGCTCGTCCCCGTTTTTTCTATTAAGCAATCGGGATTGTTATCAGAGTAAAAGGATAACGGAATTTCGGGCAATAATATAATCCTGGCCAGCCTATTTGATCTGCTGGCAAAATTTATTATACGGGAGGGTGCACAATGCCTTTTGTATATATTCTGGAATGCAATGACAGCACATTATATACTGGTTATGCACTGGACATCGAAAAAAGACTGGAACAGCATAATCTGGGCATGGGCAGTAAATACACCCGGGGCAGACTGCCGGTGAGATGTGTTTACTGGGAGGAAAGAGAAACTGTCAGCGCGGCTTTAAAAAGAGAAATTGAAATCAAAAAAATGACCAGGCGGCAAAAACTTGATTTGATAAGTGGCAGCGATTGATTTACATAAAAGACTATATACCGGGAAAAATATAATCAAGCGGTATATAGGAGGTAAATAAATTGCAGATTAAAAAAGGGCAGATCGTTGACAAAAGCACCATACTCAAACAAGGCGAATTCAGCAAGGAAGAATATGAAGGTTTGATAGCGGCATCTGACACGGAAAAGGGTATCTATAATATAGCATTACAGCTGAGTGAAAACAGAGTCCTGATCGTTGATCAGGTACAGGACAATCAGGTACAGGATCGTTATCATCAGTTGACCGGGCAGATCCAGGATTTGAAAAAACAATACCAGGAGAAAGATCACATGTGATTCAGGGGGGATAAACATGGATGGAAAACTCAACTATGAAACTCCCATAATGAGTGTGGAGCAATTTAATGTCGGGTTAATGGAAAAAGATCGTATCCCCGGATTAATGATCCGCTCGGATGAAAATGGTTATTATGATATCGGGATTCAAATCAATGAAAACGAAATATTGAAAGTTGATTCGGCCCTGGAAGTCGACGCAATTAAAAAAATGCAGTATTGGGCAGAAAGGGTCGGGACCATTCAGGAAATGTACAAAGAACGAAAACAACACTAAAATAAGCCGGGGGGGGGG
>LSQX01235679.1_pt1 | contig 13632 bp, 17 predicted proteins | sample 654561 | NCBI WGS metagenome assembly LSQX01 (sample SAMN04489861, study PRJNA283612) | anaerobic digester metagenome | isolation source: 4 biogas reactors fed with cattle manure at either 37C or 55C with and... | place: Denmark: Kongens Lyngby | collected 2014 | reverse complement strand
TCATTGTGCGGCCGATGGCCTGCTTAACAGCACGACGATAGGAAATTCTTCTTTCAAGCTGAGAAGCGATGTTCTCTGCAACAAGCTGTGCATTGAGATCCGGCTGTTTAATTTCCACAATGTTGAGGGAAACTTCCTTGCCACCCAACTTCTTTTCACAAATTTTCTTAAGCTTTTCTATTTCTGCGCCCTGTCTGCCGATAACCATACCGGGTTTTGCGCAGTGAATGTTGATGTAAACACGCTTTGCATCACGCTCAATCTCCACCTTGGGAACACCTGCGGGAGAAAGTTTATCAAGCAAGTACTCACGAAGTTCATAATCTTCTATAAGAGTATCGCCAAACTTACCCGGCTGAGCATACCAGCGGGATTCCCAGGGTTTAATAACACCGATTCTGAGACCGGTAGGATTAACTTTTTGTCCCATTTGTTTAACCTCCTCTTATTATTCTGCTTCCTTGAGTACAAGGGTAATGTGTGATGTCTTCTTGTTAATCCTAAAGGCTCTGCCTTGAGCTCGGGGCCTTATCCTCTTAAGGGTGGGGCCTTGGCTTACATGACATTCAGCCACATAGAGATTTTCAATATCCATATTCTTATTGTTTTCCGCATTGGCCATAGCGGAGTTTAAAAGCTTTTCCAAGGGTTCACACGCGGCCTTGGGCGTGTGTTTCAAAATCGCCATAGCCTTGTCGGCCGGCTTGTTGCGAATAAGGTCAAGAACTATCTTAACTTTTCGCGGCGCGATGCGTACATAAGTAGCTTTAGCAGTTGCTTGCATGAAAATTCACACTCCTTCTGACCGTGTTATCTTGCTCCCGATGTTTTAGAACCGGGGTGCCCTCTAAAAATTCTTGTTGGGGCGAATTCACCTAGTTTGTGACCGACCATATCTTCTGTTACATAAACCGGAACATGTTTGCGACCGTCGTGAACAGCAAAGGTGTGGCCAACAAAATCCGGGAAGATTGTTGAACTGCGGCTCCAAGTTTTTAAGACCTGCTTTTTGCCGGTTTTATTCATTTCCCTTACTCTTTTAAGCAATACTGCTTGTACATAAGGTCCTTTTTTTACACTTCTGCCCATATTTTAAGCTCCTTTCACCTATTATTTGCTACCACGGCGTTTAACAATCAATTGATTTGATTTCTTCTTCCTCTTTCTTGTCTTGCGACCCAGAGCGGGTTTACCCCAAGGGGTAAGCGGGCTGGGCATGCCTATGGAAGTTCTGCCCTCACCACCGCCGTGCGGGTGATCGTTGGGGTTCATTGCAGAACCGCGGACAGTCGGCCGCCAACCCATATGGCGTTTGCGACCGGCTTTTCCGATCTTAATGTTTTCATGCTCTTCATTGCCGACATGACCGATGGTTGCCATACAGTTTGCCGGAACATTGCGTATTTCGCCGGAAGGCAAACGCAAAAGAGCATAGGGCCCTTCTTTTGCCATAAGGTGTGCCGCATTACCGGCCGAGCGTGCCAGTTGACCGCCCCTGCCCGGATAAAGCTCAACATTATGTATTACGGTACCTGTCGGGATATTTGCCAAGGGCAAAGCATTGCCGGGCTTAATGTCTGCATTGGGGCCGGATATGACCGTATCGCCGATTTTAAGGCCCGAGGGTGCCAAAATATAGCTTTTAACACCGTCTTCGTATTGAATAAGGCTGATATAGGCCGAACGATTTGGGTCGTATTCAAGGGTTAAAACTTCTGCCGGCATATCAAACTTATTTCTCTTGAAATCAATTACCCTGTATTTTTTGCGATTACCGCCGCCGCGATGACGAACCGTGATTACACCGCGGTTGTTCCTGCCGGCTTTTTTGTTGAGCGGTTGCAAGAGACTTTTTTCGGGTGCTACCTTTGAAAGGCCCGAATAGTCGGCACCGGTCATGTTACGCCTGGCGTTGGTTGTAGGTTTATAAACTTTGTTTGACATTAATTTCACTCTCCCAAAAGCGGCTTCGCGGAGTATGTCATGCTCCATACCTCACCGCCGGAATTTTTGGTCTTATCAGACCATGCCATCGAAGAAGTCGATGGTCTTGGAATCTTCTGTCAGGGTAACAATCGCCTTTTTCCAAGAACGAGTGTAGCCCTCAAACCTGCCTTGACGGCGAAGTTTGCCACGCACATGGCTGGTGTTGACTTTTTTAACTTCAACATTAAAAAGTTCTTCAACAGCTTTGGCTATTTCGATTTTATTGGCTTTCTTGTCAACCTCGAAGGTGTACTTCTTCAGCATTGTGGCATCCATACTGGCTTCGGAAATAATGGGACGCAAAATAATATCTTGAGCTAACTTACTCATACATATACCTCCTCAATCTTGGCTACGGCATCCTTCAAGACAAGCAAGGTGTCACAGTTGAGGATGTCATAAACATTGAGTGTATTTACAAGCGTGGTTTTTACGCCTTCAATGTTACGCGCACTTCTGTAAATAATATCGTCCTTTTCGGGCAAAACTATAAGAGTTTTGCGGCCGGTTTCAAGGGCCGAGAGGACCTTGACGATTTCTTTGGTCTTGATTTCTTCAAGGGTGAATTTGTCAAGCACCAACATTTCTTCAGCCGCAACCTTGGATGAAAGGGCTGATTTCATGGCCAGCCTTCTGACCTTTTTGTTGATGGATTTTTTATAGGTGCGCGGTTTGGGGCCCAGTGCCACACCGCCGCCTACCCATTGAGGTGAACGGATTGAACCGTGTCGGGCACGACCGGTACCCTTTTGGCGCCAGGGTTTTCTACCGCCGCCGCGGACTTCCGAACGCGTCTTGGTTGATTGGGTGCCTTGGCGTTTGTTTGCCAAATGACCGACAACACACAAATGCATTGCGGAAACATTGGGCTCGATTGCGAAAATTTCTTCGGCAAGCGTAAGGTCGGAGACCTTTTTGCCCTTTTCGTCAAAAACTGATAATTTTGGCATTGTTTTCCGCTCCTTCCTATGCCTTAATGCTGGTGCTGATCATAACAATGCCACCCTTGGCACCGGGTACGGCACCTTTAAGGGCAATCAGATTGTTTTCAGCATCAACCTTAACTACAGTGAGATTTTTGATGGTAACCCTTTCCCTGCCCATATGGCCGGGGAGTTTTTTACCCTTATAAACTTTGCCGGGATCGGCACATGCACCTATTGCACCGGGGTGCCTTACAACCGAAGAGGTGCCGTGTGTTGTTTTCATCTTGGCAAAGCCCCATCTTTTAACGGTGCCCGCCCAGCCCTTACCTTTACTGGTGCCGACAACATCAACACGGTCGCCTTCTTGGAAGGTGTCCGCCTTGATAATGTCACCTACATTTAAGCCGTCGAAGTCTATCCTTCTAAACTCCCTAAGATTTTTCTTGGCACCGACTTTTTGCTTATCAAAGTGACCCTTGAGCGGTTTGTTAAGGCGCTGAACCTTAATATCACCAAAACCCAATTGCAGGGCTTCGTAACCGTCGTTATCCAAAGTTTTTTTCATAACCACCGGGCAGGGACCCGCCTCAATAACGGTGACCGGGATAACAGTGCCCTTTTCGTCAAAAACTTGTGTCATTCCAAGTTTTTTGCCAATGATTGCTTTTTGCATTTTCTTCCTCCTTACAGGTTATTGGTTGGCTTGGCCAACATGACCTTCAGTGCTGAAAACAGAGCTTTTCTTCCACACTATATTACTTAACGCTTGTGATGCGCATTATATAATGTAATATGTATTGCTACAGTTTAATCTCAATTTCAACACCGGCCGGGAGCTCGAGCCCGGTGAGCGCTTCGACGGTTTTGGCCGACGGCCTGACAATGTCGATAAGCCTCTTGTGTGTTCTTTGTTCAAACTGTTCGCGAGCGTCCTTATATTTATGAACTGCGCGCAAGACCGTGATAATCTCTTTTTCGGTCGGGAGCGGTACCGGACCGGAAACTTGTGCGTTTGTACGCTTTGCCGTTTCAACTATCTTTTCCGCCGACTTGTCTAAAAGATTGTGGTCATAACTTTTGAGCCTGATTCTGATCTTCCCTTTAACTGCCATTATTTTTACGCCTCCTCAAATTGGCGGGCTGTGCAAATTTGTGACACGGGACCGTGCGTCCTGTTTCGTCTGCCTGAAAAACCCCGAAAACAATGTCCGGGGTTGACCGACCTATTTGCACTACCCCACAAAGCAAGGCCGCCGGGAATGCGGCTTTAACTTTAGGGATAAGTTTCGCCCGGTTTAAAATCGGACATACTCATCGAAAATTCCCCACCTCAAGGGGTGGCCACCTTTCGAATCATCGCATATCTGCCGTCTAAAAACATTTTTGGGCACAATAAGCCCTGTCAATAAGAACAGCCTTGACATACTAACACAAGCAAAAACCATTTGCAAGCAAAATTTGAGTTTTTTTATGTTTTTAGTGCTTTTGACTGATTATTGCTCATCTTGGCTGCTTACTCATAGCGTTTTTGTAGAGAGCCCGGGCCAAAATCTTGTTATTTCCTTCCTTACCCTCTTGCCACATATCATCTTCTATTGTTTTGTCGCTATACATAACTCGCATATCCGTCAAAGTTTTTTCGGATTTGTCGCGGGAGGAGAAAATAAATATTGTGGCCCCCTTCTTGTTTTTTGTTGCACTTAATCTTTGAGGCTCGATCTTAAGTTTCTTGGAAGCTGCCAAGATATGAGGGTCATTGGGATTTTCCGTGTAAGTTATAAGGTCCCCTGTGGCAACCGACTCATAAGACCATTCCTTATAAGTGCCCGGCTTTTCTGTGTTTGCAGCCTTGGTCGTGGTGGTAGCTTTGCCCCCGCTTGTTTCTTGAGTTTGTTTTACAGTGCTCGCTTGCGTCTTGTTTGGGGCGGTCTCATCTTTAGGGCTACTGACAGTTTTGTCTGCGGGCGTTTGGCTTTGTGTGCCGCTTGAATTGTCTGCCTCACCATCTTGGCTTGGCTGCTCGCTAACTTCGTCAAGGGGCAATGTGTCCGAAGGTGTGCTTTGCTCACTTTGAAGAAGGTCCGGTTTTTTCGTCGGCATATCATCTTGCCCTTTGCCTGAGTTGCAAGAACTCAAAAGCATGACCAAGGCAAACACCAAGATAAAAAAGCTTGACAATTTGTATTTTAAAATCAAACTAAACACCTCAAAATATAATTAGTTGACAATAAATCTTCAGGGAAAAACAGCGCGGCTTGTGCCGCGCTGTAATTTACTCATAAGAGTCGACATCCTTTAACCGATAAGAGACATGACAATTTCAATTACGGGAGCAACCAAGTTTGTAATCATCTGAACAATGTCGTGGTCTAAAATACCTTTAATCAATTCAAGAACTTCGCGTATCTCACCGATATTGTCTATGAAACCGCCCAGGATATTAATTAAATCCATTACTTTCACCTACCTTTTTAAAAACAGCAGTTGATAAACCGCCTGCTCGCAGTTTACCACAAAAAAATGTAACCTTGTTTCCTTTAAGGAATTTCAGCTTTTATTCTTTCGCTCGACAATCTCATCCTCAAAAGAAGAAAGGCACGGCTTTTGAAGCAGCCGTGCCCTTGCAAGCTTTGTTCAACCTAAAAGCCAAAGAAATTAGCCAGAAAACCAACAATACCGCTGATAATGTTAAAGTTTTCCAAAAAATGCTTGAAATCGATCCCTTTGACCAATGACGGTAAAATCTCTAAAAGAAAGCTCCAGTCCATCAATTTCACCCCCTAAATAAAAATTTGCCCAGTTTCACTTTCATGGCGGCAAGGGCCGGACAAAAAATGAAACTTAAAACACTGCACAAATCCCTGCCCATAAGGGGCAAGGATTTATTGTGTAGCTAATATTAGCAACTTACTTCTTTTTTGTCAAGTAAAACAAGGAGGGCAGCACGAAGCCGCCTTCCTTGTTTTTGTTTTTTCGTCGATTAGGCAAAAAGACCCATGATAAAGTCGAGCGCTTCACCAAAGAAGCCCGAGATCGTCTCAATAATTTCTTCACCTAAAACCGATGAAAGGAGTTCAAATATTTGTGCAAAAATTTCATTGAGCATTTCCATTTACTACACCTCCCTTTCTTTACGGTGCCCAAGGGGCACCTTGAAACAAACCCATATTACCATATATGGTTTTATTTTTATTGACTATTTAGAAATTGCCTTGTCAACTTAAATGTTCTCGGTATCTGCTTTGGGCTTTATAAAAATATGCTTTATGCCCTTGTTTGATGTATCGCGCTGGTCTATTTCAAAAAGACCGGTTGCTTGTATCAGGGGGGTCAACTTTGTATAGCCGTAATTCCTGCTGTCAAAAGAAGGCTGCTTTTTTAAGAGGAGATTGCCGACATCACCCAAAAAAGCCCAGCCGTCATCGCCTGCCAAGTCATTTACCGAATTTAAAATCAAGGTTGCTATTTTTTTAGGTACCCCGGCCGCTTGTTGCACGGGATGTTTGTAATGAGGGTGCTCGACTTGTTTCTCACCCTCTTCCTTTTCTTCGGCCATCAAAATTTCAAGGTAGATAAACTTATCACAAGCTACTATAAACGGATCGGGCGTTTTCTTTTCCCCTATGCCTATCACCCTTACACCCGCTTCACGCAAACGAATGGCCAAGCGAGTGAAATCACTGTCACTTGAAACAAGGCAAAAGCCATTTACTTTGCCGCTGTATAAAATATCCATGGCATCAATTATCATGGCGGAATCCGTAGAGTTTTTTCCGTAAGTATAACTATATTGTTGTATGGGCGTGATTGCATTATCCAACAAGACCGTTTTCCAACCCGAAACCAAGCTTGAGGTCCAGTCCCCGTAAATTCGCTTCACGGTCGGTGTTCCATAAAGTGCTATCTCATCCATCATGGCTTTTATGTAACGGTAGGAGACATTGTCGGCATCAATCAAGACTGCTAATTTTAAATCCGAAGCACTTTCTTGCACATTAACACCTTCCTTTCCAAAGTGTTCTTAATTGTATCTTTCTTTTTTATACTTCATCTGTTTGGGCTTCTCTTTCATAACCGTAATAGGAACCGTTGCCTGTTCTTCCCCGCTTGTAAAGACCTAGCATACCCTGGTTGTAGAAACTTCCGTCTTCCCCGTCGGTTGTCATGGTTAAGACGGTACCTATAATGTTAGCCCCGGCAATTTCAAGTTCGCTCAAGGTGTCGGCAACATTATTTGCCTTGGCATAGTCTTCACGAACAGCATAGACTATAGAGTTTACAACGGGCACCATGGTCAGGCAGTCGGAAACGACTCGTGCGGGCGGCGTGTCAAGAACAACATAGTCAAATTCACTTTTTACCCTTTCCAACAATTCCTTAAATTCATCCGAAGCAATTATTTCGGTGGCTTTTCCGGAGGTTCCGCCGCCGGGTAAGATAAAGAGGCCCAGGGAGCGTACGAATTTGATTGTACTGTCACAAGTTTCGGTCCCCTTGACAATTTGGATAATACCCGGTCTTCCCTCTTCTTTTATCCCTGCCATCTTCAAGACCTCCGGCCTTCTCAAGTCGCAGTCCATCAACAAAACTGACTTGCCTGTTTGTGCCAAGGCACAGGCAAGGTTTATGGATAGTGTTGTTTTACCTTCATCTTCAAAGGTACTGGTCACCGCAAAAATATTTTTATCATATTCTTGAAGGTTGTTTTCAACCTTGGCCCTTATAGATTTAAAGCTTTCAATAAAGGCAAAACTTACGGAGTTTTCATTGCTTAACAAGGGCCCGCGCATAGTCTTTTTATTGAGTGCGGTTTTCGAGTATTGCTCTAAATTAGGTATCATACCCAAGAATCTTGCATTTAACTTGACCCGGGCATCATCGGATGACCTTACGGTGTCGCGCACCAACTCCGAAATATAAACTCCTGCCGCCACAAGGACTGCCCCCAGCAAAAACCCCAGACCCGCTGATTTTATTGAGCTGTGCTTGTTGGCCACGATCGGCTCTTGCGGGCTATTGACCACAACCACCCCTATGCTTGGGTCCAAATCTTTAAGATATTCGGGAAAATATTTATTGGCAACCTCAAGTGCTTTCTCACAAAAGTTTTTATCCTTGTTGTTTGCCGATATCTTAAAAATACCTGTATTTGACGCTTTTGAAATGGTTAAGGAATCCCTGGCTTCGCTCTTGCTGAATCCCGAACCCATCTCGGCTGTAATTTTGTCCACAATATAGTCGCTTCTGAGCAAAACCAAGTACTTATTGGCATCACTCTCGTCATAAATTTTTTGATTGGTTAAAACCTTGCTCTGATTGCCGTTTTCATCGTAAGTTGTGACATAGGTTCCGGTAGTCAAGGCTATGACCATATTTGAGTTATAAACCTCGACATAAGTTACAGCCGCCACTATAAAGAAAACCAGGCCCAAGGCTATAGCCGACGCTGCAAGCAACCAAAGTCGCTTGAGCAGAGCCTTAAGAGTTCTTAGCAAGGTTGAGTAGCTAAACTTTTCACTTGTCGTGTTACCGATTGCAGCACCGGACAAATCAATTCCCCCATATCATTTCTAAAATATCATTTACAAAAACATCTGACAGATTCACTCAAAACAAATTTTTAAAAGACGGAAATAACTCCCGCCCGTCTTTTTTTGTAAGCACGGCACCCAAAGAATCAACGCCCGACATTTCCAAGCGTTTTATCCACCGCACCATATCACCTACACCGACATAATCTTGCCTTATCACCGGTAAAAACGCATCGGAAATTTCGGCTAAAACTCTTATATCTTCATATTTTAAGGCCGCCGGTGAATCGATAATTATGAAATCAAAAAACTTGCGTGCTTTTTCAAGCAAGCCCTTGACTTTTTTATGGCCGATTATTTGGCAAGCCTGCTGACTTTGGCCGCCCGATTCTATCTTGTAAAAGTTTTTTAAATCCGTTTCTTGAATTAAAGCTTTCACGCTGCCGCCGTCTTGCACATAAGCTATGAGACCGGGGTTTGCTTCAAGCTCATTTTGCAGGGCATCCGTCTTTGATCGGCGTAAGTTAAAATCTGCAAAAAGTACCTTTTTACCCCTTTGGGCCAATGAGCGTGCAAGCCTTTCACCGACATGGGTTCGGCCTTCATCTTCAAGCGCAGAAGCAAGAAGAATTACACTGCCTCCATCGCCCGAAAAGCTTTTTTCAAGATCTAAGCCAAGTGTGGAAAAACAGTCGAACTTTTCAAAGTTTTCAGGTTCGTCAAAGCTACTCAAGGCTACCTCCGCCAAGAAGGTCAGCCCTAATTTTTCTTCCAAATCTTCCGGCCAAACAAGGGTGTCTTTTGCTGCCCAGGACAAGGACAAGATGATTAGCGCCAAGCCTGCCCCTGCCACCGAAGCATAAAAGGCTTTTTTGACCGCCTTGCTTTCATTAACAACAAAGGGTTCTTTGCTCATCTTTATATTTTCAAGGCCCAAATCGGGTGCAAGTATTTTTAAATATTTGTTATAAGTATCTGTTGCTACATCTGACAGATCCTTTATGAGTTGTGCATCGCTACCTTTGAGACCCACTGTCATAAGGCCCGGGGCTTGGGTAAGCCCGACTGTAATGCTTTTTTCAATATCTTGCCTTTCATATTTACCCTGCAAGGCCTGATACAATTCTTCGATAGCTTGGTCGCTTTTTAAGAGCAGGGCATACCTTTCCACATCTTTTTCGATGTAAGGGGTGTGCGACTTTTTCATTGTGCCTTCATCGCTTTGTAAAAGGTCTTGGTCTGTTTTTATAAAAGCCAGGGTAAGTTCGCTGTAATATTCCTTTACGAAGGTAGCTGTACTGTAAGTGTAGGCAAGAAAGCCTAATAGAAGGGTAAGGGCTAAAATAAACCAAGTATATTTTTGAAATCTATAAAATAAATGTTTAAGGTCCAGAACCCCGTCCTCGGTCTGCCCGACCCTTGTTTGGCTGCCGGCTTCTGTTTGCATTTAAATCCCTCTCAACTATCGTTTACTTGTCAACGCCGCCTTCTTAAGAGGCCCGTGTCCAAAGAGCGCGGCACGGGTTCGTTGTTGACGACGGCTTGGGGTGAAATGTTCAACATTCTGTCCAGCCCCCTTCGGCTGATGTTGGGAGGGAAATATCGAATCATTCTCAATAAATTATTTGGCCTGTTTCTTAAAGAGTGGGCATCGGTGGCAATGAAGTTTGCCGCATTTTTAAGAACCATTTCATAGGCCAACTCAAATTCTTCACGCCCGTCCATACCGGCCAAACTCGCCGCATTAACTTGTAAGAGCGCCCCCATGTCCAGTAAAAAATTTGCCCGATCATATTGCTTTTGTATAAATGAATACCTTTCGGGATGGGCTATTATTGGGGTCAGGCCTTTTTCAAATATGTGTTCAACATAGCGCAAAACCGTAGAAAAACTAATGCCTCTCATAGGGAATTCCACCAAGAGGTACCTGCTCTTGTTCATGGTTACGCTTTCCAATGAATCCGTAAAAAAAAGATCATCGCTGGCATAAACCTCGGCACCGGGATATATTTTCAAACCCAGGCCCCTTTGGTCAACAAGTTCTTGCAAGTTTTTTATTCTGTCATCACGCGCTTGGACATAAGATGCAATGTCATGCAACTGTGTCAGATGCGAGGTTGCAAAAACTTGATCAATACCGTTTTCCACCGCCATGCGGCACAAGGCGAAAGAAGTTTCAATGTCACGCGGACCATCGTCCATGCCATAGAGTATGTGACTGTGTATATCTATCATTTACCCACCTCTTGGCCAACTGCTCAATAATCAGCACAAACAGTGCGCAGTTTAACAGGCATTATGATATCACCTAATCGCCTATTCGTCAAACAAAGCGGGCAACAAAGCTCTCTCTTGATCATTTAAAGCGTAAAGAGCACGCAAGCAAAAACCCTGGCTGAAGGGCATGGGCATAAGTCGGCTTGAATAAAAGCCGACACCCATGGTATCACCTTGCGAAAAATCAAGCCTGCCGTCCCTACGAGTCACAGATTTTAAATAGCCCAAGGCAGCGATTGCTGCCTCTTTACAAGCGGGCCGGTTTTTGATTTTATTGCTTTGAATTAGAAACCAAGCCAAAACCGCCGTGGCAGAAGAGTCGGGCACGCTGTCAAAAAACAGATGCCTGCTCCATGCTCCGTTTTCGCTTTGAGCTTGTAAAATTTTATCGGTAAAATCTATTATAAGCCTCCTTAAAAACTCTTCGAAATCATTCAAGAAAGCTTTAAATTCAGTCTTTTGCTCAACACTATCCGTTCTTTTTATAGTCAGATATGTATCTATAAGCCCTATGGCCCACCAAGCGCAACCTCGACCCCATCCTATGATTCCGCCCTTTTTATGGTTTTTGATATCATAGCAATGAAAGGGCAGGCCGCTGTCTTTATCCATGCCGTAAGAATAAAAGTCTTCTATTTGGCGCCTTGCAAGCTCCAAGGCCTTCGAGCATTCAAATTTTATGGCATAGTCGGTCAGGAAGGGGCAAACCATGCCCACACTGTCGACAAAACGCAAAGACTTTTTGTTTTTATTGTAACAAAGTGTGTCGTCTTCCCCAATAAAGCCCTCCAATGCTTTGTAAACAAGCAAGTAAAAATCTTTGAGGCTTTTCTCATCCGATTTATTTATACTTGCCGGCCAAAGAGAAAAAGCTAAGATGCCCAAAGCCGGGTCCCTGTAATCATTTTTTATCTCACCGTCTGAATCTGTCATTTTCTTGATTGTTTTCTCATACCTTAGTTTATTTAAAAGGCCGCCCTCTCTTGCCGCAACCAATAGTGAGGCCGTCTGCCAAAGCTGCAGGTTTTTTGCATACCTTCCTTTTGAGCTACCGTAAGGCAAAAAAACTATATCGTTTTCCCCGTGGGGCACTCTGCTGTTTTTCTCGACTTGCTTTGACACTGATTTTTCCAGTTTTTTCTGCCAGGCTCCATAATTATTTATACGGCCCATGTGTATTCGACCCAGCCAAGTAAAAAAAGATGGGGCTGCCATAAAAAGAAAAAAGCAAATCATTAGAATATTTGAGAAAATTAAAAAAATTATTGCTGTTTTCAAGTTCAAGCCCTCCCCTCTTTCATATTTGCCGCTTTAAGCAGCTCTTGACCCGCTTCCAAGGCGGACCGCCTGATGGCGGGCATTTTATTTAAAAGCGCTTCTCTTATCGCTTCTTCCGCTCCCCTCAAACTTTCCCATGTTTGATAAAGGTCTTTTTTTATATCGCTTGTTCCTTTCAAGTCCACAAGATAAAGCGGTTTTCCAAAGATATCTTTTGCTATTCCCCGCGCCTTGGCACTATAGCCCAAAACCATGGTGGGCACCCCGCTACTGTAAGCGGCTATTGACGCATGAGTTCTGGTGCAAATAAAAAAACGCAGCTTTGAAATATAATATTTGCTCTCTGCCGCATTGAAGTCCTTGTCAATTCTGTAGAGCCTGTCGGCATATTTTTTTGAAATCAAAGAACGAAGTTTCTCCAAACTTTCCCAATCATCTTCCACATGGGCTATAAAAGATAGGGATAGGCTACTGTTTTCCAAAACATCCTCAAGCAAGGCTGCCAAAATATCTAAAAGCTCCGCATTGGCTGCTTCTGCCAGTGGGCTTACATTTATTCCCAAAGTGTTGGGCCTCGGTTGGAAGTTTGGGTTCTTTGCCTTTTTCGCCTCCAATAAGAAAGCTGGATCGGCATGCAAAAAGATGTTTTTATTTATTCCTTTGCTCTTTAGGAGTTCATAGGTCAAACTTTCACGCAAAAAGAGACCGCTGATTTTAGACAAGTTTTTCAGCTTTGCGGCACTCAAATCTTCTTGACCTATCGATGCAGCCCATAAATAAACTTTTTTGCCCCGCCTTACAAGCTCCTCACTCAAACAACAAATGATAGGGTTTTCACCGTAACAATAGGTATCCCCGCCCACCGAAAGACAGATATCGGCTTGCATGGCTTCCTGCAAAAATTTTGAGTAACTTTTTTTAATGCTATAGCTCTCATCTTTTAAAATACGCAAACTCAAATAAGCTCTCAAATGCTCAAAAGGGCTCAGGCTTCTTTTTTCAAAAGGTATGATTTTCATAGTTTCAGATAGCTCATGGTCTTGCCGGGGCCTGTGGGAAGACAGAGCGTAAGTTTTGACACCGACGGTATTTTCAAGGGCTTCAATTGTACCGAGCACTATGGCTTCACAGCCCCTGTTTTGACTGCCCGAATGGTTGAACATAAAAATTTTCACTCTTGGGCCACCGCCTTATCCACAAGATTATAAATGATTTCAAGAGCATTTAAATTTTCATAGTCTGATAACAATGTGTTCTTTGTAAGCTCTTGCCTTAAAGCCTTGTCTTCTATTAAATTTCTAATGTCGAAGGTTAGACTTTCAAGATCCATTTTTGAAATTATACCGTCAAAGCCGTCTCTGACCTGGTCCCCGGCTGTTTCATAATCACTTATAAGCACAGGCTTACCCAAGATCTGTGCTTCTCGAATCGCCACAGATTTCCCTTCATTGCGTGAAGCTTGGATGTAAATATCACACGCTTTCATATAGGGATAGGGGTTTTTCTTTTTACCCAGAACAATAAAATTTTCTTCCATAGCCAGGGCCTTGATTTTTTCTTTAATCTTTTCTTCTTCGTCACCGTAGCCTATCAAGTACCATCTTAAATCAGGGTAACTTTCACACAGTTTTTCA
>LSQX01149998.1_pt1 | contig 13635 bp, 6 predicted proteins | sample 654561 | NCBI WGS metagenome assembly LSQX01 (sample SAMN04489861, study PRJNA283612) | anaerobic digester metagenome | isolation source: 4 biogas reactors fed with cattle manure at either 37C or 55C with and... | place: Denmark: Kongens Lyngby | collected 2014 | reverse complement strand
TCTAAGCGCTTTGGCAAGTTAATTTCATCAATTTGTTTAAACAATTTATTTGCCTCGAGAATAAGTTCGTGGTTTGTTTTTAAGAGGTTTTTAATCTCATCCCTTAAAGAATAGATTGTTCTATTTATTTCATTTGAAACTGCTTCAAGAGATGAAATTGCACGATTAATTTCTTGAATAGTATGTTCTTTTATCTCATCGGCATATCTTGAAAGTAGGTTTTGTTGGTTTGTAGAATGAGTTTGAATGCTTCGAATGTACTCATCAATCTTTGTAATGTGATCTCTAACAAGATTTTTAGCTTGTTCGAGTTCAAGCCGAATTGTGTTCAATGCTTCAAGGTTTTCCTGTAAAGAGGATATTTCACCATGAATTTGTCTTTGGATTTCTTCGAGTTCAGGCATTTTCTGCAAGTTTAATTCTGTTAATCAAATTTGAAAGCCACCAGTTGTGGTGTTTAAGATAGATTAATTCTCTACATGCTATCCATTCATTCTTAAATTTATGTTCGGGATAATATCTGTTGCACTCAGTTTCCAATTTGTCAAGTGCAATTTGTAATTTAGATAGTTTCCAATTTGATTCTTGAAATAAAGAAACAAAACCGGTAACAAATAAACCATCAGCCGGATTTATCACTTCGTCAATAAAATATGTCTGCGTTTGGCTTAATTGATAAAGGGCAAATGCTTTTAAGATTTTCAGGCAAGCATTATTCTGATTGACTGCTCTTAAAATTTTCTGAGTTGAACCACGTAAATGCTTAAGATTTGAAAGATAAGCTCCTCGATCTTCCTGTAGTACACGAAGATATTTTTCACAAATGTCAAAATTTGAAATAGTACCTCTTTCAGTATCAGCAACTAACGAAGCTGGTTCGTTTGATGATGGCAATACATATCTTCTTGCATATTTAGCATTGAAATAATAGTAAATCTCCTCCTTAAATCTTTTATTTCCTTCAATTGGATGTTCATTCGGCTGAGGCAATCCTCGTTGAATTGCTTCAATCATTTCTTTTATGTTTTGGAATCTTTTCTCCTCAGTTTCTTTATAAACAAATTCAATTAAAACATTTAAACATTTAAAGATTGTTTCTTCAATATCGTTTTCATTTTCAATATTTAGTTGATCAATCCATTTCTGTGATTGAACTTCAGAATAATATCTCCCGATAAATTCTTTCAGCTTTGATTTATAAATTTGTGGAATATTGTCTGTTAAAAAATTCAGTGATACAGTTCTTCTCCTGTAGTCAATTTCGTAATCGTTTATAATGCCAATGCTCATCAGTCTATAGATGGCTTTCAAAGTATCATCACTATTTCTGTCACAGTAATATGCTTTTACCAAAGCGGATTCTCTTTCTGGTGTATGTAATAGTGACATATCATAATTTGGCCCAAATGGAGCAGATAATGTTTGATAGAATTTTTCAATATTATTCCATAAATCCTTAACCGATAAAGTTGGATCAGTAATTTGATTTACAGAAAATTTATTATTGAGAAACTTGTCAACAATATCTGTGTCTGATAATTGATTTATCTCTTTGAATTTATTTTTCAGGGTTGCAATTATTTGATTTAACCATGGTGTATCAGGTATAAAACACCCCTTCTTGTCTTTAGTCTGATAATAGCGATTAATTAACCCTAAGAAAAGTTTTGTTTTTCCCGTTCGTAAAGCTTGAATTAAACCTTCACTATTTCCTGATAGAACCATTGAGGTCAGCAAATCATGTTTTTGCTTGTTTGTTGTAAGTTGAACGAAATCTTGGTGTTGTAAGATGAATTCTTTTAATTGATTGAGAATTGAAATTGCGTAAGACTGATCATAGCCACCAGTCTCTTTCCACTTTATGTTAAAGGTATCGGTTCTTAAATAGCCGAATGTTTTTTTATTTATATCAGTTATCCAAATGAAATTCGGGAAATCAGGATTGGTACTGAAATTACATTTCAATTCAATTTGTGTTTCGGTAATAAATTCTTCTTCAATTTCTTTTAGTTTTTGTCGATAAGGAAAGGAAATTTCGGTTAATAGTTCATCTAATATTACAAGTTCTTTATTAATCCCTTTGAATGAATTGTAGTGAAAGTATTCAAGTATATCAAAGTCAACCCATTGTTCTTCCGCTGCTATTTTTAGTTTTTCTCTGTTAGTTATATTATCTTCTGGAATACTTATATCAAGTAAAGGATTTTTAATGTTTGCCAGAATATGATCAAAATCTGATTTCAAATAGCGGTACTTGTCAATCAATGTATTTGCATTAGAAATATTTCTTAATTGCAAACAAGAATCGTAATCTGCTATCTGAACTTGCTTTCTTTCAAAGCCATGTTTTGTATTACCCGAGAAAAGGTTTCTGTATGTCCGAGGAGCAAAACATTTTAAACGCTGCTGATTAAATAAAAGAAAACTTATTGCAAGTTTGCCATCTCTGCCAGCCCTCCCTGATTCCTGAACAAAACTTTCAAGAGAATTTGGCATATTCATGTGAATGGTTGAACGAATATTGGGTTTGTCTATTCCCATTCCAAAAGCTTTTGTTGCTACCATTATAGCAATATCGCTGTTTGTAAAATATTCCTGGCATTTTAATGATTCAATTTGAATTTCTTCGCTGGTTTTCTCATCCGAATCATCTCCTGAACCCATAAAGATACCGGAGCTGGAAAAATATTCTTGAATCTTATCATAGATTCCATGTCGCCTAGTAATAGGAATAGGATTGCCAATTTTGTCTTTCTTAAATTTATCTGTTACTCCAAAATAACTTGTTCTATGCGGAGTAAAAATTATAAAACCGTTGTTGTTTTCTTCCCAAATATTATCGGATGTAATTTCATCCTCGTGTATTATATCTATCTTTTTTCTTTCAATATAAGTTGCCTTATCAAAATTGAATTTGGCTTTTTGTTTCTCATCCAAATATTCTGTAAATGATATTTGCAAAAGTTCATTCTGAATGTTTTCGTCAGAATAGTAATTCCAATTTTGAAGGAATTGATTTTGAAGAATGTCAATTACTTCATCTTGTTTTCTTTTTCCGATTTCATTTTTGAGAGGTATATCACCAATTACATTTCCTTCAATATCAACATGAGGCGGATTGAAGTACTTGGTATTTGCATAATACTTTGCTCCTTTCAAGTTTGGATTTAGCCATACATTTAGCTTTTTTCCATCAGGAAGCTGGTTAGTATTGAGATCTATATCTGTTTGGATTAATGAGTATTGAATCTCCTCACGTAATGTATTTTCAAAGCTGACAATTGTATCATCAACTTCACTTGATAGAATTTCCAATTCCCTTTCAACATCTGCCAATACATCAAAAGATGCGGTTGCAGTCAACCCAAAAAGAGGAAGTTGAAATTTTTTCTGTAAAATGTTTCTTTTAAATGTCGGACAATATTCTCTTGCATTTTTCCCTAAGGATAAATATGGCGTTCTGAAATCGTGTCCCCATTCACTAACACAATGAACTTCATCTATTACGCAATAGGAAAAGTACATATTATGTTCTACACACCCCTTAAGGGCTTTTTGAAATTCCTTTGTCACTAACCTTTCCGGAGAGATAAAGCAGAATTGTATTTCACCTTTCGTAAGAGAACTGATGTTTATTTCTCGTTCAATGGTATCCAAAGTTGAATTTATAAAATTGCAATTTTTGATACCCGATTTTGAAAGATTTTGAAATTGGTCGATCATTAAAGACCTTATAGGGTCAACTACGAGTGTAATCCCAGGCTGTAACATTGCAGCCAATTGGTAAGTTAATGATTTCCCTCCTCCTGTTGGAAGCAAGCCAATTACAGATTTGAGTTGCAGTGCCCTGTTCAATATTGGTAATTGCCCGATTCTGAATTCTTTCTTGCGAAATATATTTTGAAGGAAGTAAGTCAATATTTCTTTTTCTGCTTCATATTCTTCATAAGTGCCATCATTTCTATAATTGACAATCTCCTTATATTTAATCGTATCTGAGCAAAGAATGCTTTCATTCTTATTCTCTGTAAAATGAGTTGTCCGGATTATGATTGTTTTGTCGCTCTGGAATAACGAATCATCCAGAAAAACACCTTCCCTTCTTAGGATGGAATGGTCTATTATTATATCAAAATCATTTTTTGCAAGGTTCAAATTTGATGATCGCAATGCATCCCTTAATTGAAGAAGAGAATCAGAATATTCTGAATCATTGAAAACTGTTACCTCGATATTTGGAAAATTGTGTTTACCTTTTAACTGACAAAGATTCCTGATTTGCTCATTCAGGTCATCAATTGCAATATAACCGCAAGGAACATCTCGTTCAACAATTGCGATTTTAAAATTACTTTTTTCAAATAAAATGTCGCCTAAAGAAATAAGATACCTTACAATTGTCTTTTGAACTCTGGCAATTGCTATTGGAGATAAGGCCAATTGAATAAGGAACTTTCGTTTATCATTTGGCAGATCAAAATTTTTTTTCGTTGCTTGAATGAAAGGCGCTTCAAGTAATTTTGAGATTGCATTTTCAGAATCTAAATCTTTGTTTTCCGAAGTAACTCTATGGACTTTCCACTTTGCGAGTTTTATTGCCTCGTCCCGATTTTTATCGTGAATTTTTTGTGGTGCAAGTTCATGGTAAGGTGAACCATCAATTTCAATAACTAAACCATGGCGTCTTTTAAGTTCGAAATTCTTTTTCCAGAAAAATTCCTTAACCTTATCTGAAAAATAATAGGGGTATTCAACAGAAAAATCAACTCTGTTTCCTTTAAATCCCTTTTGTTGTTCAGGCAGACAAATTGAATTAAGTGTTCGTTGTTGTTGGAGTATTTGCCTTAAAAATGAGTTTTGATCTGAGATAAAATTTTGAATAAACCATCTTTCAAAATCAGATTTAGGGTCTCCTAATTTTATTTTGTTTGCATTATCGCATTGGGGTGTTGTATCTATGATGTGCAATACCGTCCAGATTGAGTTGAAGAACTCTTGTGAATTTTCAAGTAAAATATAATTAATATTACCCAGTTCATCTATTTGAATATCAGTTTCTTGAAATGCTTCAGAAAATACTTTTTCAATAAATAATGATGGTTTTGTAAATTCACCTTTACTTATCAGGTTATTAAGAACGGCAAGTATTGGGTTTGATATTTCTGGAAGTTCAATTTCCTTGTCAATATAGAACCAGGATAACCAATTAATTAATCCTCTCAAGTCATTTTGTTTGTTTTGTAGCTCATTTTCCAGTTTCCCTTTTTTTGCTATGCCTTTTTTTATTAATAATTGAAGAGTTTTTTCCCAATCGTCAGAGTAATTGAATTCATTTGAATGAAGGATTTCTCCTTTCAAATGATTCAAGAATTTTGTTTTTATACCTTCTAAAAAATATGATGACTTTAATTGCATTTGTATTGAAATTTAAAAGAGTGTTTGTAAAAAAATAAAACTTTATCGGGTTGGCTGGTATGATCGTCAGTTATTCCGATTGGTTTTTCTTTTCTTTCTTTGTGTGTAGTCTTGTCAATTTTCATATCGTTGTCTTTTTCCTTGGGCTTGTTGCTACCGTCCGTCTTAGGTTTTAGGGCTTTTTTTATTTTGTCGTCTTACACAATTTGTCATTTTGAATAATTGTCCAAAGTCCAGGTTGTACAGGCTGGAAGACTCTTTATACAAACAGAGCAAGTCGATTGATTTGAGGGGTTTGCGGAATGTGGCTGACAGCTAAGGGATGATCAATTATCAAACCAATTAGTTGTTACATATTTACCAGTCTCACATTTTATGCACTCATGTTCTTCTGGGATGAATATGTTTACATTTTTATTTTTACATTCCGGACACGAAAGGTCAGGATTTTCAATAAATCGAACGTGAGGCTTTTTTAATTTAAATAATTTTTGAAGCTTATTCAATCTATATTCAGGAATGGGATTCAGAATTTTTAATGAATCATTGAAGACATTGTTGTCTTTTTTGCATAGAAAATGTTGGTATTGAAGCGGGCTATTTAATTTTTCCAAGTTAAGTAGTATTAAGCTTTCACCGCATTGGTCACATTGATATTCTTTTTTTATTGCTATCTGAGAAACAACATAAACTATATTTTTTCTTATCTTGGCTTGTGAGAATATTTTTTCCTTTATATTTTTTTCATTTTGATTTTCATTTTTAATTTCACTTAAAATTTTGATGCAAGAATCGAAATCTGCTAATTCTCTATATAATTCAGCCAGAAAAATAGTGTCTTTTACTGTGGCTTTATCTCTTTTTATTTCAATCAGTCTTTTAATATTGGATTTTCGATTTGTTTCATCCTGATCTGATAATTCATATTTTTCGTCTTTCCTGAAAAAATCATTATACCGCCAAAGTATTTGAGTTCTTATGAACAGTTCATTTTCCAAGGTATTGCAAAGATCATCACTCAAACAATCCAGTAAGTCTCTGATTTCAAATTTATATTTCCTCAGATCATAAGCTGTTTGCCAACTTTCCGGGTGATATACGTAATCATCAGAATAATTCAGACTTGCTATTTGTTTTAGGTTACTGATTTTAAGAAAATGCCCACAATCTTCATTTATACACTTTATAATACTCGATTGTCCTGGTAAATATGGACCTTCAGTGTATGAATCTGAATAATAAGTTGCGTAAAATGAATTTGAAGAAACGATTACATGTTTTTTATATAGTTGTGAGCAGATGGGGCAGATAAAAATATCAAATCCAGATCTATACATTATTCCAGGGTTAGGTTTTCAAAAGCTTTCTAATAGTAGGAGGATCAATAAACGGATAAAAAACCTTTTTCCAGAGTGTTTGATTAGAAACCAGTAAACTCCAGTTCCATTTTTCATAAAATTCGTTAATCAATTCCAGACTCCAGGGAACCGATTCTGAAATACTGAGATCAGTCCAGAACCAATAGTCCTGGAATTTTCTTATCAATTCGATTGACCAGGGAAGTTTTGGATTTGAAGTCAAACCGACCTTAAAAATAACAGTTCCTTCTTCACTTTCTTCCTTATGGCCCCATTCCCATCTTTCTTTGTATCTTTCGATTAATTCAATGGACCAAGGAATACTCATATCGAGGCTGGCACTTTCCCAGTCTAGATTATCTTTATGCGATTCAATGACTTCGAATATATCTTTGATCTCTAATTTCATGTATGTATTATCAGCTTGTTTAGATTCATTTGTTTGCGGTTTCTGTGAATCTGTCCTTTCTGGTTCAACTTGTTCAGAAATTTTTTGACCATCAGATTCATTGCCAACAGTTCTTGTATACTTAATATTTAACCAGTATTCATCATTCCCCTCGCTATACCTCTCAAAGTTAAATTTCGATTTGTATTTATTCATTAATTCCTCTGTCCAATCGATAGCCCGGTTTCCACTAAGATATTCCCAATCCCAGAATGATTCGAATCTATCAATGATATCCTCGGTAAAATTAATTTCCTCATTACCACTAATCGATTCCCAATCAATCCTGTTCGGGAAGTCACTGAGTATGGCTGGATTATTATTAATGAGTTCAGTATCTGCAGAAATCATGTTCCAATTTATTCTGTCAGGGTATTTTCTTAGAATATCGTGAGTCCATTTAATTGAATTATTATCCTTGAGACAGAAATCCCAGGGATTTATTTTATTCCAGGTCCATTTATTAGCATACTTAACGATTAACTCATCTGACCAAGGGAGTTTTTCATTTCCACTCAAGGATTCCCAGTGCCAATAATCCTCAAATCTCTCTATTAGATCTAGAGACCAATACAAATCTTCATTACAGCTTAGTAATTCCCAGTCCCATTTGTGCGTGAATTCTTCCAGGAGGTGTTCACCCAAGGGATATTGGTACGAGAAATGATTTATGAAAAATTCCTGGTTTCCCTTAAGAAATGAAATGATTTCTTTTTTGATGGATCTCATGATAATTTATGAGGCGTATATTTCGATTAAGAAAATAGATTTACAATTAATAGCATTGGTAGGCCACTGATTATCAAATATTATATATGCATTGTTATGCTTTTGCCATTCTTATTTTCCATTATATTTTTTGTTAAATTTATAAGTCGGTCGTATTTCATCTAACGTAAAATCAAGGTCGTAATTGAAAGTTTAAACTATAAAGTCTTTGATTTCTTGTTTTGATTTTCCTTGTCTGGCAAGCAAGATGGCTGTTGCTGTCGTTTGTGCTCCTTTTATTCCTTCCGGATGATTATGTGTTACTTCCGCTGTCTGTTTGGCAACTTCTAAAACTGTTTGAATGTCGTCAAATGCAAATCCAACAGCACTGGCTCGCATAGCTGGACCATTTCCAAAACTTCCATAGGGTTTCAAGTTGTCTTGTTGCAACCAATTTCTAAAACTACCACTGTAACTTGTATTTGTTTTGCTTGTTTCTTATGGTATGCGACTTGGTGCAGAAGGGGCTGTTTTATGAGCTTGCAAGCGACTTATGTCAATATGCATGTTGCGTGTGTTTCATTTGATAATTTCAATAGATTCTTAGCATAAATTTGTCTTAGTGCGACAAATTTACGAATTCATCAATGTAAATGACTGAGCTACAAGATCAATGTTTTTCACTGCAAGAGTAGGGACAAGTCAGGAACAAAAAAGGGGATTATCTTGAAATTATTGTTGATTCATCCCCAAATGCAGTTATTTCAAAAGACAATATCACTACTGGGGCGGAAGTACGAAGCAGATTTTGGGCAAAACCTTTTAAGTTACCGCAGCACCCTGTCATCTGTAATATTGCTTGTTCCGTAATGTGTTTATTCTTTCTTTAAAAACTTTTCCCTGATTTCAGCCAGAGTATCTCCTGTTTCAGCTTTCCAGCTAGTCCAGCCATTAACCGTATTCCTATCACTTCCTGCATCCTGTATTCCTGCAAGAGCAGCATGGCTAGGACTGCTATAAATTTGATCAAGAACTTTTAAAGTCCCGTCTTTTAGTATTTCTGCTTCATATTTCATTTTGCTTCCATGGCGAGGCTTATATTCCATTATTAATTTTTGACCAGATACTAATAACCCATTTTCAATAAGGTCAGCAACTGAAACTTCATATCTTGTCGGTTCACCTGTTTTCTCTTCTTTCTCCTCCTCTTCTTCAGTATCCAGGATGGGCTTAAACTCTTCTGGAAATTCATAAGCAATAGAGTTTTTGTCATTGAAATCAACATATTTAGTTATAGTCCAAAGCTTAACATTGTACTTCAAAGTTCTGGCCCATTCTTTTAAATCTCCAGATATTGCATCAATTGGTAAACCAATTATAGGATCTTTATTTAAAATATCCCTAAGCACTTTTCTAACATCTATTTCTTTAATTTTTTGTTCGGCAAATTTTTCTCTTGTTATTTCATCAGTTTGGTATTGACCAACCGCCAAATCTTCGATTGTCTTTTTTGAAATCGGCTGTAAAGAAGCAATGACTTGTTTTGATATCTGTGGAGCAATATGTCCCCAAACATTATGATAAAGTAGTTCCGCTTCTACCACATACCATTTTTTTGATGCAAGATCTATTGCAAATCCGTCAGGGATAGTTCCTGTACCATCTCCTGTTTTTATCAGGGCTTTTGGCAGATAAATTGAAGTTGGACCAAAAATGTACTCATAGTTGTCAACCACTACCTGTTCTAACTCTTGTTCGTTGGCAAATGGTGATTTTATAAATACTCTGTCTTTAATTATAAACATAGCTTTTTATTTTGAATAGACATCCAGGTGATCCTGCTTTGCAGATGTTAAAGTTACAAAGCAATTTTGTTTATTATGATGTTCAGACATTTTTTTACAGATGCAGGAGTTATTGGGCAAAGGGTAATCAAAAGTTCAGCTTCAACTTAATGTGAATAGCTGTTACGGTAATTTTAATGCATGTGTAAACGACAAATAGAAATGATTTTCGTCAATTTTACAGATCCTTCACAAAGGATCTGGATTTTTCATCAAAAATTCTATTGGTTAACAGGGAGTATAAGGGTATATAATACTCCCCAAAGTTTGCACCACTGGTTAAGTTGAATAAACCAAACTTAAATTTACAGTGGAAAATAAAAACAAGCATACGAAAATTCTCAAGAGCCTTTAAGGCCAAGGTAGCCATCGAGGCTCTTAAGGAGCAGGAGACGTTATCGGAACTTACAAAGAAATTTGACATACATCTGCAGATGATATCCAAGTGGAAGCTGTAGTTTTTTGCACGAGTCTTAGAGGTCTTTGAGACAAAATCGACTTAGCGGCAGGCACAGGTATATGTTGACAAACTGTACGCCAAAATCGGAGAGTTGGAGATGGAGCGTGATTTTTTACAAAAAGTCTCAAAGAAATTAGGTCTATGAAATTTGTTCAATGTGTATCAGATGGGGAGCCTCTTAGCAAGCGCAAACAATGTGATTTGTTGGAAATAAGCCGGAGTTCGGTTAAATGTTGTATATTAGTCCAATATACCAATTATTGTAAAGACGATTTATTTGAATAGAAGCATTGGTCCTTTTTTTAAACTCCAATTCAATTTTTTCTTTACAAAAATCTGAATTTTGACCTCTGGGTTTACCTAAGAATAAACACGGATGATTTTTAGCTCCATCCAGGATGTAATTAAAGTTAAGATTTGCTGCTGCTTTAAGTTCCAAATATTCACCATTTTTTAATTTAAGATCTGCACCTCTATTACAAATTCTCACTAGAAAATCAGTATGCTCAATAGCTTTGGCTAACTCAATGCGGAACCATCCTTCCAAACCTAATGTCCTTTGGTTTAATTTTTCTATTCCTGAAAGTGTTTTGATAATATTAGGAAAATGATCACAGGCAATAAAAAATATTTTTTTTTGAATTTGATATTTGTTATCCATAGAATTATGTATTTAATTGAATGTACTTATTTTTTCTAGAATCCTTCAGCTAGATCTATTGAAAATTTTGGAAGAAAATTAAAATTTGGACTATCGATAATAATAGGGTAGTATTCGATTAATTTATTTGAATATCAAACAGGTAGATGGAATTATGCTTAACGGTCAGCGGTATGTGCAGTTGTCGAGCAAGTGTGATGTCTTGTCTCATTACCATTGACAATACATAGAGTGATAATGCTGAATGTCAGTACAAAACAGCAATTACATATGTCAACATGTTAGCTGCTGCCCTTCTTTTCTGTCAATTGGTTATCGGTCTATTGTGCGTAGGAGCAGATACACTCTTTGCCAAGTTTTGGCTTGTACGCTTCCTTATGTGACTTTCACTGTCTTTAGGTTTTTTTCGATTATTACTATGTGGTGTAATCGGGAATTAAAATTGCAGTGAATAGGAATATTAATCCAGTAAATTGAATATAACAGTACAGTGAGATCGGGAACAGCAGTGCAGTGAAACCAGGAACAATAATGCAGTGGTTCCCTGATACTTTCCGGCATAATAATGCACCGCCCCGTCAGTCACACAGGTAAAGTATCAGTGGATTGATCTAATGGACTGAAAATATGTTTGTTGCTGACATTCTACAATTGATGTTCAATTTACAAATAATTCCGGGATCAGGGGGCCTGAAATCTCACTTAAATGATTCCTTAAGTTAATATTGGTTCGTTAATTTTTTTGAGTTTGTAGATTTTTGTCAAAAGTATATGCTTGATCATGAGCGCTTTATTTAAAACGCTTTTTTAGTAATACATTGTAATTTAGCTATTTATAAAAAGCAGAACTAATTAATGGTTAAGTTATTACTAACAAAGCCATAATCGTCTGTCGCCACAGTAAAATCAGTAGTTCGCTAATTCACCATCCGTTAAAAAACAGAATCCTTTTATTGTGATATTCAAATAAGATTCATCCGGTACTTGATTGCTCGAGGAGTGATTGAGGTTTGCTATTATACCATATTCACCTGGTACCGGATTGCCAGATAGGTTGTTGAGGTATGTTATTGTATCACATTCATATGGTACTGGAACGCCATATGGGTTATAGGTAGTTCAGGTATGTCCTTATGCCACATTAACCCGGTATCGAAATACCTGCTGAGTAGTTGAGGTATGTTGTTGTAATATATTCATCTGGTGCCAGATTGCCAGATGAATGGTTAAGGCATATTATATGCCATTTGCATTGGATTTAATTTTTTGACCGATCGGGATTCGTTTAATCTCTGTTTAATAAACCGAAAAACGGGTGTGATTAAACGCAATTGGTGGAAAAGTGGTGAAGATTCCCGGGTCCGGGCAGGTCAATAAATAAACTGTATCAGAAAAAGCGTATTGATACGGTTTCTAAATGCCGGCCTATTCTGAATTTCAGGTTACGAATCTGAATTTGCTGAAGCATTCCGGGATATGGGTGTCGTAAACCCCATGTTTGTTCATGGCTCATTCCGGAGTGCAGCTGCACAGGGGAGGGGCTCAGAATTTCCTTTCCTGTGCTTTGATATTCCAGCCTTCGGTTATCAGTTTCAGTTCCGCGGTCTTCTGCCCAGGGCTTGAAGAAGGATTTGTAACCGCAGCCGGAATGTCCAGCTCAACCGTCCTGCTTTCACCCGGAAGCAGGGTGAAATAATTTTCACTGAGAAACACCGGAAGAAGCATCTGATGATCCTTGTCATTTACTTTCAGTCGTATGAAGAATGCAGTTTCATCAGTGGGGTTCGAAACATTTATAATGAATTTATTATCTGCAGACTTGGCAATGTCTGTCTTAAGTGTTACTTCAGCCAGTTCATTCAGCTTTGCATATGATTTTGGTTTGTTTGAAAGCCAGTAGAGATTCTCATCAATTATATTTTCCTTATCCCGGAGGATCAGTTTCAGAAAATAAAGCTCTTCAGTGAGTGTTTCCGGAAGTACAACCTTGTTAAGCAATATGAGATTGTTGGCTTTCAGGCTTACTGCTTTACTGTATTCTGATATGGCTTTGCCGTGAAGGTCATATAAAGCAACACTTGCAGTAACATTATTCAAGTATTTGGAGGTCTGATTTAAAACGCAAACAACAGAGTCATTAAGATTCAACTGGATATGCAGCGGGGCAGCAGCATGCTTATATCCAAAATAGGCGCCCGTGTAATCAAGATAATAATCGTAGAAGAATCCGCGGAGTGATGTCCATGGATTCTGATTCTTCCACACAAGCATCCCGGTGTACCAGTCCCACATTTTATGGTTGAATGCCTCCTGGAGGGCGCGATACTGTTCATAGCTTACCAGCTGAGCCTTCATGCAGAAATCGCGGACATCCTTTACCCTGCCATACCTGTCGGGAAAATCCATGAGCGGAAGATATTTATGATAAGCCCATGATCCGGATGCTCTCGGAGACTGCGGCGGTTTAAGTTCATCTTCCGGAATGAATTTTATCAGTCCGTCATAGTTGGGAATTCCGATTGATCCTGTTTCCGGATTGAAGGGGAAAGACCTTTCGGTGAATATCTCTTCGGGTTCCCTTATGCCATACGGACCGTCACCCACACCGCCAATTACATTTGTCATGAGTTTTGGCGAGGTTGACATGTCAAGGAAGAATCTGGCCGGATCATACCTGGGAAAGATATCTTTTTCACAGGCCAGGAGAATGTCTGCCGGAGGATATGTTTCGTTTCCGCCGC
>LSQX01377068.1_pt1 | contig 13636 bp, 12 predicted proteins | sample 654561 | NCBI WGS metagenome assembly LSQX01 (sample SAMN04489861, study PRJNA283612) | anaerobic digester metagenome | isolation source: 4 biogas reactors fed with cattle manure at either 37C or 55C with and... | place: Denmark: Kongens Lyngby | collected 2014 | reverse complement strand
TTTGGTATTTCTTTAGATTTATTGGAGTTTTTTAATAATAAAAGCTATGAAAATTTGTTTAATTTAGCTCTTGCTATTGGCGGAGTAAATTCAAGCGCCGCTCGGCTGAAATTGGATATTAAGCCAACAGTAAGCACTCCTATTGGAGCAATGGTTTACCCAGGTAGAATAACTGTTTTAAATACAGAATTTAAAAGCAAATAGAAATTGAAGGTTTTCTTTTTTAAAAATGATTGTAATTTCTTTTAATCTTTTCATATATTTGTTATTTTTTTAATGTTGATAAATATAAAACTAAAGGTTTAAAAGCAAAATTGAAAGAAAAGATTGAGATAGATAAACCGCAGTGTAATTGCGGAGTGGTTGGAGTTTTCAATCATCCGCAAGCCGCACTCACTTCGTATTACGCTTTGCATTCTTTGCAGCACCGCGGGCAGGAAGCCGCCGGGATTAGCTCTTTTTACTATGACGAGAAAAAAAAGAAAATGCGATTTGTTTCTGAAAAAGGCTTTGGGCTTGTGTTAGACGTCTTTTCAGATGGCAAGCTGCTTACCGAGTATTTAAAGGGCAATTCTGCTATTGCTCATAATCGCTATTCTACTACTGGCTCCTCAAAAAAGTCAAACATCCAGCCTTTCAATATTATTTACCATAGCGGAATACTTTCCATAGCTCATAATGGGAATTTGACAAATACCCGTTGTTTAAGAAAATTCCTTCATCAGCGAGGTGCCATATTTCAGACCACTACCGATACCGAGCTTATTCTTCATTTAATTGCTCATAGCCAAAAGGAGAAAAAAATTGACCAAATCCGCGAGGCATTGCAATTTGTGGAGGGCGCCTATTCATTTGTCATTCTAACGGAGGATTCTTTAATTGCAGCACGCGATCCTTATGGTTTTCGCCCGCTCAATATCGGCAGAATTAAGCTTGAAGATGGCACTTATTCTTACATAGTGGCGTCTGAGACCTGTGCCTTTGATATTGTCGATGCTGAGTTTGTTAGAGATGTTAAGCATAATGAAATTGTGGTTATCAACCAAAAGACCTGCGAAACAGGCGAGATGCAATCTTACAAAATAGTTGAAAAGACACCAGAGGCGAGACACTGCATTTTTGAATATATTTATTTCTCGCGTCCAGATAGCCAGATCTTTGGGCATAACGTTGATAAAGTTCGTAGGAAGTTGGGGAAAGTGCTTGCCGAAGAAAGTCCAATTGTTCTTGAAAATAATGAAAAGCTCTCTGTGATTTCTGTTCCAGACAGCGCCAATACGGCATCGCTTGGCTACGCTAAAATCAACAAGTGCTTTCATGAAAATACAGTTTTTGAAATTGGGTTAATCCGAAGTCATTACGTTGGAAGAACTTTTATTGCACCGGGACAGGAGAATAGAATTTTCAGAGTGAAAGTAAAGTTTAATCCTGTGAAAGGCGTGATAGAAAATAGAGTGATTTTGTTGATCGATGATTCAATCGTTCGCGGAACGACATCGAAAGCACTTATTAAGATATTGAAAAGTGCCAAGCCAAAGCAGGTTCATTTGAAAGTAACGGCTCCGCCAATAAAATTTCCCTGTTTTTATGGAATGGATTTTCCAAATCGGGAAGAGCTTATTGCTAACTCGCACAGCAGCATTGAGGAAATAAAGGAAGTAATTGGGGTAGATTCGCTGCACTATTTATCTATTGAAAGTTTGCTTGCTGCCGTCCCAAAAGATGAAGGGATTAGCTATTGCACTGCTTGCTTTACCGGGGACTACCCAGTTGAATACGACAAAAAGCTAAACAGAACTCTTTTCTGAGAATTTAAGCGAGAATGCCAATAGTTGGCTTCTCTTTCTTGAAAAATTATTTTTTCTATATTTTTTTTCCTAAGTGCGTAGGTGAAAATATGTGTTGCTGGCAAAATAGCTGCTGAAATTTGTATTTTTACCGCGCAAACTTATAAAAACCTTTCCCACCAAAGGGCAAGCATTAGCAAAGAATAAATACGTTTCCCGTCATTTTTAGGAGAATTTTTGTGAAGGATAAGAAGCTCTTCAATGGAATCTTTTTTAAATAAGCCACTTTTCAGCAGGTCCGAAGAAAGTAATTTATCTTTTGTATAGGCAAACCATTCATTGCGAAACCATTCATTGACAGGCGCCCAAAAGCCCTGCTTTTTTCTGTAAATAATCTCTTTTGGAAGCACTGGCTCTATCGCTTTTTTTAGCAGAGTTTTAGTTTCATTCAAATTTGGAACTTTCACCCTTTCCGGCAAAGCAAGTGAAAGCTCAACTATTCGGTGGTCAAGAAAAGGAACGCGTGTTTCAATGCTATGAGCCATTCCAATTTTATCTGCACGCATCAGCAAAAGCTCTGGGAGTCGAAAGCTAATGTCCATAATAAGATTTGTTTGTAAAAAATCTGCTTCTGGATTCATTTGGCGCGATAGCTCCTCCAAACTTTTTGCGTATTTTATTGGATTTTCTGCTAAATGCTCAAAGTTTTTATTAAATAGTTTTTTTAAATGCTCAGAGGAGAAAATTGGATTTCCGGCAGCGTAAAATGGTTCTTTCAAACTTGCCCGCCTTATATATTCCAAAGCGTCAAGCTTTCGCGAATTTTTTAAGCATATAGAGGAAGTTTTATAAGCAAATTTTCTTAAAAATGGTGGAAGCGTTTGATATTTGCTCAGGTATTTAGAATAAATATTGAAATCGCGCAAACTGCTTTCATATCCGCAAAACTGCTCATCGCTCCCTTCGCCAACTTGCACTACAGCTGTTCCATCATCGCGAGTCAGTTTGCTTAAAAAATATAGCGGCAAGCAGACTGGGTCTCCATTTGGTTCATCTTCGAACCATGGGAGCTGTTCCAAAATGCCAAAACAATCCGATTCCGTGATTAAAACCTCTTTATGCTCTGTTTTGAAAAGCTGTGAGACCTTGCGTGCATACTCTAATTCATTATATTTTTCTAAATCTTTAAAACCCACGGTATAGCTTTTAATAGGTTTACTCGATATTTCTGACATAATGGCGGCGTTTAAACTTGAATCAAGCCCTCCACTCAAAAAGACAGCCAAAGGAAGGTCGCTCATCATCCTCGATTCAACAGACGAGCGAAACATTTGAAAAAGCAGTTCCTTTGCTTCGTTAAAATCTAAATCTTTGTAATCAGAAAGCTTGCAGTAAGGATTCCAATATCTTTTTATTTCAAGCTCGCCATTTTGCTTTAATTTCAAACAATGCCCAGCCTGCAGTTTTTTTATATTTTTAAATAAGGAAGACTTGTGGCAGCTCATTCCTAAGCTTAAATAATTTGGAATTTCTTCTATATTCGCTTCAACTGAAAGAGCGGGAAATTGTAAAATCGATTTTATTTCACTTGCAAAAATGAAATAGCCATTTTGGATTGTATAATAAAAAGGCTTTTTCCCAAGTCGGTCTCTTGCTGCAAAAAGCTCTTTTTTTTCATTATCCCAAATTGCGAAAGCGAACATTCCATGCATTTTTTCTAATATGTCTTTCCCCCATTCAGAATAGCCGTAAATTATTGATTCCGTGTCAGTTTGCGATTTATATTTATAGCCTTTATCGATTAGCCGCTTGCGAATATCCAAATGATTATAAACCTCGCCATTAAGCACTATGCTAAATCTTCCGTCTTCTGTGTGCATTGGCTGAGCTCCGGCTTTGCTTAAATCAATTATTGAAAGGCGGCGAAAAGCCAAACCGCAACTCCTATCCTCATTTAGCCACTGCCCTTCGTCATCTGGCCCGCGATGAACAATTTGATCGCTCATTCTTTTTAAAAGATTAATATTAATTTTGCTTTCTGCTTGATTATATTTTACTATGCCAGCTATTCCGCACATATCAAAGAAACTTCAATTATAAAAAGGCAAATTAAAGAAAAAAATGCCGAATTGAAAGATAGAAATCGTTTTTATTGGTGCTTGCACCTGTTTTTTACTATTTTTCTTTTCTGCCAGCAAAAAATCTTAATAAAAAAAGGAAAGCAATTCAGATCGGGCGGGCAAAGTGGAAAGAACTTGACCAAGTGCTTATTATTCTTTGCAATTAAATCATAAATATATTAATTTTGTGAAGAGAATGGAAATAAAACTATGATAAAAAAGATATTTTTTTGGATTTTAAAATTATTAGGAGCGTTTTTCTTACTTTCCATACTGACCGTATTAGTGTATAAGTTTGTCAATCCTCCTTTCACTCCGCTGATGCTGATAAGAGTGGTTGAGGGAGCATTAGACGGCGAACTGGTTGGAGTGAGCAAGGAATGGAAAGATTACGATGATATTTCCAAAAATGTTTTTCGCGCTGTAATTTCTTCTGAAGATGCCAAATTTTTAAAGCACGGCGGTTTTGATTGGAAAGCTATCGAAAATGCAAAAAAATATAATGAAAAGTTTAAAGGGAAAAAAGTCCGAGGAGCCAGCACTATTTCTATGCAAACAGCAAAAAACGTTTTCCTTTGGCAAAGTAGAAATTATGTAAGAAAAGCATTAGAAGCGTATTTTACTGTTCTTATTGAATATATTTGGGGAAAAAAAAGAATTCTCGAAGTTTATGTTAACGTTATAGAGATGGGGGCTGGCGTTTATGGAATTGAGGCAGCTTCTCAAAAATACTTTCAAAAAAGCGCTAGTGATTTAACAAAACGCGAAGCTGCGCTGATAGCTGCAATCTTGCCAAATCCTCGATACCGCTCTGCAGCTTCTCCAACGCCGTATTTAGAGAAAAGACAGGCATTTATACAAAAAAGAATGAACGGAATTGCTCTCCCAAAAACAAATTAATCTGGGTCGTAATCAAAATCAATCACAGTTCGTTCCCCGCATTTGCAGAGTATCTCAATACTTGTTATTTCGTTTTTACTATTTCTATTTACCAATATTGTAGAACTTTCACCATTTGCATCAAGCTCGTTTGCAACTATGTCTGGAATTTCGATAAAACCACTATCTGCTTTGATCTTATCCCCAGAAATTATATTTGAATCTGCTTTAACGGAATGCGTGCCGGAAATACGCGGAAGAGTTAGAAAATCCTTGAAGTTTTGCTTTAAAAAATTTGCTTCTTCATTTGCTTCGTTTTCTTGGAAATCGTCTGCATACTCGATTTTGAAATTTCGCTTTTTATACTCCTCGTCTGAGCATTCAATTAACTTATCAATATCAAGATTTTCCAAGCCGATCGTGCTATGCTTTTTGCCAGTAGGTTTTTCTTTTTCATAGCGATTGACAACGTCTTTGCTGTCGAACTGCTCTTCAAATGGGTTATTTTCTATGTTTTCTTCCATTTTACTGTGTTTTATTATTTATAAGTTAACCTAAGCATTTTCAGCCGATTGAATCAAGGATTGAATCGAAAATACTGATTCCGTCATCGCAGCCCAGTGCGGGATCTGAATAACGCTCTGGATGAGGCATCAATCCAAGGACATTGCCTTTTTTATTGACAATCCCGGCTATATTGTTCAAAGAGCCGTTTGGATTTGCACTTTGGCTTGTTTCACCATCTTGATCGCAATATTTAAAGGCAATTCTATTTTGATCCTCCAATTCTTTAATCAAATCGGGAGTGGCAAAATAATTTCCATCGCCATGGGCGATTGGAAAACGCATAATCTTATTTTTTTCTATTCTGCTTGTAAAAGGAGTAGAATAATTCATTGTTTTTAAAAAAATATCTTTGCAAACAAAGTGCAAGGACGCATTGCGAAGCAAAGCACCGGGCAATAGTTTAGATTCAATAAGTATTTGAAAACCATTGCAGATACCGATTACTAATCCACCTTTATTAGCAAAAGTTATAACTTCTTTCATTATGCTTGAATGACTTGCAATAGCGCCACATCGCAAATAATCGCCGTAAGAAAAACCGCCGGGCAAAATAATGCAATCAAGTCCAGCGGGTAAAACCTTATCTTTATGCCAAATAAATTCCGCATCTTGCTTTGAGCAAATTGCCGTTGCCCACCAAGAATCGCGGTCGCAATTTGACCCCGGAAAAACTACAATGCCGTATTTCATTTTTTTTCTATCCTCACTTCGTAATGCTCAATAATTGGGTTTGCTATCAATTTTTCGCAGGCATCGTCTACTTGCGTTTTTGCGTCCTCAGCCGATTTGGCAGCTATTTCCAATTCTACATATTTTCCAATCCGAACATTATTAATTTGCTGAAATTGAAGTGAATGGAGAGCTTTTTCTACTGCTTTGCCTTGCACATCTAAAATTTCTTTGTGAAGCATTATTTTTATTCTTGCTAAATAAGTGCTCATTTCTTTTGCTCTTTTATTTTAAATTAAGTAAATTACAAAACTTATAAAAACGTTTATAAACTATGTAAATTACAATTTTAAAATAAATAAACAAAATATTATATGATGAAAAAAGAAGCTCCTTTTTTAATAATTGCGGGTCCATGCCTAGTTGAGTCGAAAGAAATGCTTTTTGCGGTGGCTTCGGAGCTTGTGAATATTTGCTCAAAGCACGATGTGGAATACATTTTCAAATCTTCTTATAAAAAGGCAAATCGCACATCCGCTGCTTCTTTCACGGGGATTGGCGATGAACTTGCATTGAGCTATCTTGCTGAAATTAAAGAAAAATTTAAGATTAGAGTTTTAACTGATGTTCATTCGATAGAGGAAGCAAAGCTTGCCGCTCGATACGTTGATATTTTGCAAATACCAGCTTTTCTTTGTCGACAAACTGAGCTTTTGCAAGCCGCTGCAAGAACGGGACTAACAGTAAATATAAAAAAAGGGCAATTCCTTGCTCCTCAAGATATTGGCAAAGCAGCACAAAAAATTGAATTAGAAGGGAATAAGGATATTTGGCTAACTGAGCGCGGGACATTTTTCGGTTATCACAATCTTGTTGTAGATTTCCGCTCTTTAGTAATAATGAAAGAGTTTGGCTACCCGGTGATTTTCGATGCAACGCATTCCGTTCAATTGCCTTCTCAAAGCGATGTTTCTTCTGGTCAGCCTCAGTTTATTTTGCCGCTTGCCCGAGCAGCAGCAGCGGTTGGAATTGACGGACTTTTCTTTGAAACGCACCCAGAACCAAACAAAGCAAAAAGCGATGCCGCATCGCAACTCCCTTTAAATCAAGCAGAAACATTGATTGAGCAAATAATGAAAATTGTTCGATTAGGTTCGATTTAAATGAAAGTAGAACAAGCATCTTGCTTGTTGTCAAAGAAATTTTTGCGCTGGGGGTGGATATTTATATTCTTTTTCTGAACCTTGATTTTCTTGATTGAAGGATTGCTTGATTTTTCATTTATTGAATTATCCCCCGCCAGCGGGGGACACCTTGTTCTTTTCCTCCAGACTTCTTTCTTCTGCTTTCTTTCTTCTGCTTTCTGTAAAAGGGCGCTGGGGGGATTTTCTTTCCTGGATTCTTCACTATCGTTCAGAATGACCCTGCTACAGCAGCTCAACCGATGACTTCGAGTCATCGGATGAGTAAAAATTCAGTTCTTTGGCATTTCAATTTAAATAAAGGCAACCCTATATTGCGTTAAAAACAAAAATAATATGTAACTATTTTAATGAAATACGTCTTATAAACAAATAGAAAAACAATTTTTTCACTTTTTAAGGTCATTTATGAAAAATATTAATTTAATACTTGTTTTTTTACTTTTATCTTTTTCAATCTCTTATGGCGTTGACTCAAATCAAGCAGTTCAAGCAAAAGAAAAAGCGAAGGTGAAAATGAGCAAATTTCCAGCCGATTCATTTAAGAGAATGAACGCAAAGAAAGCTTATGAAAAAAATGAAATTAAAGACCAGATAATAAAAAAAGGTATTGAAAACCCTGGCGCCGGAAAAGAAAAAAAGCAAGATAAACCATTAAAAAAAAAGGAGAAACCAAGCAATTCTGCCCTTCCCGAAGAGATTATCGTTCCCTCAGAATTCGATGAGTCGCAAGCAGTCCTAATTTCTTGGCCCTCTTATGCTTTTGATGAAAATGGAGATTGGCTCGATGCTTTGCTGCCCGGTGTTGGGATTTTATGGATTGATGACTCCACTTACTATGTAAAAGAAATTGCGGGCTATATTTGTGATCTTTTTGAAGAAAGTCCTTTTCCAGATCTTTGGGCTCAGCTCGCAAATGCAATTCAGCAAGAATGCGAGGTTTGGATTAGATTAGCAGCTCCCGAAGACACGACTATGCTAAAAAATTGGCTATCAAATCGCGGAACTCCACTTTATAATTATCGCTTTTTTCACGACCCAAGCGGAGAAAATGCCTTTTGGATGCGTGATTTCGGTCCTTATGGCGTTTACTATGGCGAGCAAGACAGCTTAGCCCTTGTTAAAATGACATATTATCCTGATAGAGTGATTGACAACGCCTTTCCTTCTTTTCTTGCAGAGCAACTTGATCTCGATATTTTTCACTCTAATGTGGAGACGGAGGGAGGAAACTATATGAATGATAGCTGGGGACATAATATTTATAGCGATGTGCTTTATGAGAATAATCAAGACGACTTTGGTCCTCTTTTTGTTGATGATAGCGGCTATATCTCTTATTCATATAAAGAGCCAATGACTAAACGGCAAGTCGATGATGAAATAAAGCAGTTTTTACCAGCAAGCAATACTACGATTTTACCAGCTCTTTGGTGTGATGGAGGGACAGGGCATATTGACCTATACTTAAAATTCATTGACGAGGAAACTTTGATTTCTCCAGAATTCCCAAGCGTTTTTAATAATCAATATTTTTATGATTATAAAACTGTCCAAGCCAATCAAAACAAAATAACAAAGCTCAACTCTACATACAATCGAAACTACAAAATTTTAAAAATGCCCGTTCCAACCTCCGATTACGGAACTTACGATGCAACTGATTGCTTCAGCTTTTTTGAAGACCCAAGAAATTACATAAACGGTTTAATTGTAAATAAATCTTTTATCGTTCCAATTTATTCAAACAAATTTAGTGGAAATAAAGATGGTGATAATGAAGCATTAGAGCTTTTAAGGAGCTATTTGCCGGGCTATAATATTGTTGGAATAGATTCGAGGCTGCTCACTACAATGGGCGGCGCAATTCATTGCGTAACAATGCAAATTCCAGCTGACAATCCAATAAGAATTTGGCATCCCTCGATTACTGGTTTGCAAGAGCTGGAGAGCGAATTCCCAATTATTGCAAAATTGAGGAATAGAAGCGGCATCAATACTGCTGTTTGCAAATGGAAAAAGAATTATAAGGGGGAATGGAATACGATTGATTTGAATCTTAGCGATAGCATTTATTCAAACTCCATTGTCGCTTCTGATTTTACTGAATCGGATACCATTCATTATTACATTGAAGTAACAAGCAATAATGGGAAAACAATCCGCAAACCACTTGTTGCGCCTGATGGCTGTTTTACGTTTTACTTCAACAACGCTTCTTCAGTAAATCAACTTGCTAATAAAAATTTTGTTTTGCATCCACCACAGCCCAACCCAAGCATTAGCATAGCAAATTTAAACGTTGAAATCCCAGATTATTCGTATATAAAAATTACTATTTCTGATTTGCTGGGAAATGAAATAGAAACAGTTTTCGATGACTTTTTGAATAAAGGACGGCATTCAATTCCAGTATTTACAGAAAAATATTCTTCCGGTGTATATTTCATAAGAATGCTTACCGGAAATGGAATAATCCAAACGCAGAAATTAATTGTGGAATAGGCGCCTATTAATTTTATGCAAAGTTAGAAAAATTTAACAAGCAAGGATGCTTGTTCTACTAAGTTGTTATATTTTATGCAAAAAAATACTTATTTGGCAAGGGCTTAACAAAAAACAAAATAGCAAAGAAAATACAAAAAAATTCATTATATTAGTAGAATTTATTAACAACTAATCAAGGAAATAAAAATGTATGACAAATTAAAACAAACAGATTTAGAAGTTTTTAACGCAGTTACAAGTGAATATCGCCGCCAGCACGATAAAATTGAGCTTATAGCAAGCGAGAATTTTACATCTCCCTCCGTTATGGAAGCTCAAGGCTCTGTTCTTACGAATAAATACGCCGAGGGATACCCGGGCAATCGTTATTACGGCGGTTGCGAGTGGGTCGATGTTGCAGAAAATATTGCTCGCGATAGATTGAAAGAGCTTTTTGGCGCTGAATATGCAAACGTCCAGCCACACAGCGGCAGCAGTGCTAATATGGCAGTGTATTTTACTTATTTAAAACCGGGCGACACAGTTCTTGGGCTTTCGCTTGCTCACGGTGGACACTTAACCCACGGCTCGCCAGTTAATTTTTCCGGTCGCTTCTTCAATTTTATTCCATACCTTTTAAATAAGGAAACCGAGCGTATTGATTATGATGAAGTGGAAAAATTGGCATTGGAACATAAGCCAAAAATGATTATGGCTGGCGCTTCTGCCTATCCACGCGATATTGATTTTAAACGATTTAGAGAAATTGCAGATAAAGTTGGCGCTTATCTTTTTGCCGATATTGCTCACCCAGCTGGTTTAATTGCAAAGGGCTTTCTAAATAATCCCGTTCCATATTGCGATGTTATTGCAAGCACTACACATAAAACTCTTCGCGGTCCTCGCGGCGGTATAATTATTATGGGTAAAGATTACGAAAATAAATTCGGAATAGTTGCTCAAAAATCTGGTCGCGTCAGAATGATGAGCGAGCTGATTGATTCAAACGTTATGCCAGGCATTCAAGGTGGTCCTCTTATGCATGTTATTGCTGCAAAAGCCGTTGCTTTTGGTGAATGTTTAACTGATAAATATAAGAATTATATTGAGCAAGTAATTAAAAATTCAAAAGCGCTTGCCGAGGAATTGCTAAACAAAGGATATAAACTTGTAAGCGGTGGAACGGATAACCACCTTATGCTTATCGACTTGCAGAATAAAAATATCAATGGTCGCCAAGCCCAAAATGCTCTTGATGAAGCTGCAATTACTTGCAATAAAAACGCAGTGCCTTATGACCCGCTTTCACCTTTTATCACCTCTGGAATTCGCCTTGGCACACCAGCCACAACCACAAGAGGGATGAAAGAAGCAGAAATGAAAATAATTGCTGAATTTATTGACAAAGTAATTATGAATTTCCAAAATGAAAAAGTAATTGAAGAAGTGAAAAATGACGTAGAAGCCTTTACTTCAAAATTCCCGCTTTTCCAAGAATAAAATTTAGTTTTAAAGCTCTTTCCCAAGTTCGCTTGGGAAAGAGTAAATTTGCATTTCTTTACTCATTCCACACAAATCCAAACAAAACGTAAGATATTGAAATAATTGCGATTGTAAAAGCAATCATTTGAAAAAAAAGCGAGCTTGCCTCAAAAAGGCTTGTGCTTTCAAACGAAAGGCGAGTTGCTTCTAATCCCGATAGAATGATTGGCAGCATTATTGGAAAGGAAAGCACTGGAAAAATCGCATTTTTTACGTTTGCTTTTGAAATGATTGCAGAAATTATTGTCGATGCCGAGCCAATGGCAACGCTTCCAAGAATAATTGATGTGAAAAATATTGATAAAGAGCGAAGCTCAATTTGATTTATAAAAAGCAAGAAAAGCATTGAAGCAAAAAGATTTATAATCGCGCAAAGCACTATATTAAAAAGCAATTTCCCAAAATATACCGAGCTTGAGCTGGTATATAATTTTAATAGCATTATAGTGCCTCGCTCTTCTTCACTGACAAAGCTTTTCGAAAGTCCAATCATACTTGTAAAAAACATAATTACCCAAAGGAGTGCCGAGGCAAGCTTTTCGTCTAATTTAGTGCCAGCAACGGAAAAGCCGATGATTGAACTCGATGTAAGTATGAAAAGAAGAATAGCGGAAATTGAATATCTTGTTCGGATTTCGCTTTTTATGTCCTTTTTAAAAACGCTTATGAAAGCTTTCATTATTTATTCTTTTTCAAGCGACTTACGAACATTTTTGTTGAAAGCCACTGCTTTAATGTAATTATTAGCTTATGTGTTGTGGCAACTCTAATCTTTTTTTCAAAAACGTTAAATTCTTTCAATTCAATTTTTTCGAGCAAGCGGTAGTAAATAGCATCCATAACCTCTGCGCTAAGGCAAGCTGCTCTTTCATCGGGACGGAGCAGCTGGCGTGCTTTGTGGTAGTATTCCCTTGCCCGGTCTGCTTGAAAGCTCATCAACTCGTAAAAATTCTGATTATATTTTTCTCGCTGTAAATCGCTTTCCGAATAGCCAAAACGGTCTAAATCTTCTTTTGGTAAATAGAGGTAGCCTCTGTCCTTATCGAATTTCACATCTCGCATTATATTAGTAAGTTGCAAAGCGTAACCGAGATTGATTGCGTAATTTTTCGTTTCTTCGTATTTATGCCCAAAAATTTCGATTGTAATTAAGCCCACAACACTTGCAACGCTATAGCAATAATCTTTAAGCTCTTCAAAAGTATCATACCTTTTTTGAATAAGGTCGCGGCGGCAACCGTCAATAAGCGTTAAAAAATATTGCTTGGGAATTGCAAAGCGTTGGACGAGCAATTTAAGTGGAGATAGCAATTTACTACTTTCTTTGCCCTGGTAAATTGCCTCAATCACTTTAACCCACAAATCCAAACGTTCGTGCTTTTGTTTTAAAATTTTTTGGTCAGCATTGGGTTTGCCATCTACTATATCGTCTATATAACTGCAAAAGTAATAGAGGGAATTAATTGCATAGCGCTGTTCTTTTGGAAGGAGCAAAAAGGAATATGAGAAGTTAGAGCGTTCAAGTTGCGGTGGCTCAACCTCTTCAAACATTGCTAATTCTATTGGAGTTATATAGTTCATATTTATTTTGTCTTATATTTCAAAATCCCACTTTTCCCAAGTAGTCAAATTGTCCCCCGCTGGCGGGGGAAAGGGGGTGGATCTTTAACGATGTCATTCTGAGCGACAGTGAAGAATCCAGTCCCTCAAAATCCCCCCATCCCCCTTTTTCAAAGGGGGAGTTCGTGTAGCAGCGTCATTCTGAGCGCAGCGAAGAATCCAGTTTCTTAAAATCCCCCCGTCCCCCTTTTTCAAAGGGGGAGAATTATTATTAGGAGAAAACACAGAACAGTCCTGTGTCCTCCGCTGGTTGTGGCAGGGGGTGGATATTTCGCAGGCTTTTGACCATTTTCCCCGTTTGGAGAATATGGTTTTCTACTGGCTGTTTTGAATTTTTGCAGGATTCTATGGCTTTTTTTATTACATTCTGAAATTTATCCCATTTCTGGTATTCAAGGATTGAAGACAAATCCCTTGCAGACCAGTATTCCTGCCCGAATTCATTTATTTTCTTTATTTTTTCAAAGATAGAAATTCGATTATTAAAATTTTTCAATTCGTCTTTTTGCATATTCTCTCTTTTAATAAATTTTTAAATTTCCAGTTCCCTTTTCAAAATGGTCGAATTATCCCCCGCTGGCGGACAAGTCATGGATATTTTTACATTGTTTGTCTGAACTATGATTACACTGATTTTTGTGATTACACAGATTTTTCATAGTTTCCAGTTTATCCCAAACGGAATATTTTCTGGATTCCTCGCTTTCGCTCGGAATGACTTTTCAAATATTCTATATCTTAAATCTGTCTCTTATACACATCT
>LSQX01328766.1_pt2 | contig 13640 bp, 15 predicted proteins | sample 654561 | NCBI WGS metagenome assembly LSQX01 (sample SAMN04489861, study PRJNA283612) | anaerobic digester metagenome | isolation source: 4 biogas reactors fed with cattle manure at either 37C or 55C with and... | place: Denmark: Kongens Lyngby | collected 2014 | reverse complement strand
TTACTGTTTATTCAACATATTCCAAGTTTGCGCCCTGAATTGCTCAGCTATTTGTTTGGTGACTTACTCACCATTTCATGGGCAGATTTACCTGTATTTGCTTTAGTGATTATTGTAGCGTTAGCCGTACTCTACAAATTTTGGCAAGCTCAAATTCAAATTGCGATTGACCCTGATATTGCAATCAGCGAAGGTATAAATGCGCAATGGCAACGCCTGATTTTTATGCTGTTATTGGCACTCTTTACGGTATTGGCGCTGCGTGCAGTCGGCTCTTTATTGATGGGGGCTTTATTGGTGATTCCTGCTTTAACCGCACGCTTATTGGCACACTCACCAAAACAGATGGTGATTTGGGCATTTGTGATGGCGCAGATTGGGGTAACCGTCGGTTTATGGTCAAGTGCAGGCTTAAACATTTCAACAGGCTTAAGCATTGTGATGACGATGGCAGTGATTTTTGCCGTGATTTTTAGCGTTCAAAAAGTCAGAAAGATGGCTTAAGCCAATGAGCTAAATGGATGCCATGCGATTGCATGGTTTTTGGATATATACCATCATTCCGATTAATACATTAGCATCAATCTTTGTAAATAATTTTTTGGGTAATAATATTCAAAGAGCAGCCTTTCAGCAGCCGTCAGCTTAGTTTTGAACAGCACAAATACTGACTATAAATAAACAAGTCATCACGTATGCCAAACTCGGATCAAAATAAACCACCAATGTATCAAACATTCGAGTAAATCCAAGAATTAAACCCGCTGAGCTTGCTTTCTTCAGTTGTGACATATTATCACTCCTTAAAAAACTGTTGCGGGTCTCTTGATGAGTTAGGTACGCAACGCTCAGACTATTGCTACTTAATTTCGTTTTAAAACCAGTTCGATGGGTAAGTAGCAATCCTAACTGGCCAATAACCATTCTAGTTATCAATAACAATTATTTCAATTACTTACTTTATCACTGATGCACCAAACTTAACAAAAATGCAGCACCCGCAAATAAGGTCGCAAAAGTACGATTCATCATTTTTTGCTGCCGAGGCGATCTTAACAAACGCAAAACTTTGGCGGCCAAACCTGTGTATCCTGCCATCACAATCAAATCAATACTGATCATAGTTGCTGCCATAATCAGATACTGAATCCATTGCGGTTTCGACAAATCTAAAAACTGTGGCAAAACTGCCAATAAAAACACAATCGCTTTTGGATTACTCATGTTGACCAAAAAGCCATACATCACCAGTTTTCCAGCAGATTTTCGAGTCAATTCATGTTGAATTTCAATAGATTGTGCAGGTGCTGCCCATTGCAAATAGGCCAAATACAATAAATATGCTACCCCAAACCATTTCACAATCAAAAATGCCCAAGGCGTAGTGGCAAACAAAACCCCTGCCCCCGCAGCGACAATTGCAATTTGCAGCAATAATGCCAACTGCAACCCAATAGCATTCCAGTAGCCATGTCGAAAACCATAATTCAAACCACTCGACATTGATGCAATTGCACCTGCACCGGGTGAAACACTAATCACCCAGCACGCCAACATGAATGCTATCCAAACTTGATAAGACATAGAAAACAGTTTTATGAAAGATAGCGCATTATATGATATTTCACTTAATATCATGGCAAAAACCGTTGAATAAAGTCCCAAGAAGGGTATTAAGCCTGCATGCAATCAGGCACAATAAAGTAAACCCTATAGAAAACAACAATTTTTTCAGGAGCTATACATGACTGCCCAATCTGTAATTTTGCCACTACCTTCAGATCATGCTCGCTTTCTAGTGTTACGTTTAAAAGATTTAAGCATTGCTGAATTAAAAGAAAAATTAGCTGACCTTTTTAGCACACGGGATCGTTTAATCACTCAGCATCCACATGCACAAATTAAAACTGGAGTAGCCTTTGGCCCTGAACTTTGGGCACAACTCTATAGCCAATCTCCTGAAGGTTTTAAACAATTACAGCCGATTCATGGCTCCTTTAATATGCCTGTTGTGCCTGCCGATGTGATTATTCACCTAGCCAGTGCCCGTGCAGATATTTGTTTCGCACTTAGTCAGGCCTTTTTTAATGGTATTCAAGATAAAGTTGAAGTTTTAGATGAACGTGTTTGCTTCCGTTATTTTGATGGACGCGACATGACAGGCTTTATTGATGGTACTGAAAACCCACAATTCCCTGATGATCGCGCTGAAGTGGCGCTTTTAGGTGAAGATGCAGGTGTGTTTGCCGATGGCGCATTTATTTTTGCACAGCGTTATTGCCATGATTTAGAAAAGTGGAAAAAGCTGAAAGTCGATGCTCAGGAACACGTGATTGGTCGTACCAAACTTGAATCTATTGAATTGGATGACGAGGTTCAGCCTGAGAACTCGCACGTGTCACGTACTGTGGTTGAAGATGATGCAGGCGATGAGATGGAAATTTTGCGTCACTCACTACCTTATGGTGATGGTCAGGGCGATCAGGGCTTATTCTTTATTGCCTATACCAAAGATTTGAGCATTATTGATGCCATGTTAGAGCGCATGTTTGGTACGTCTGGTGATGGCATCCATGACCGTTTACTGCACTTTGTGACTGCTCTAGACGGTGCATATTACTTTGCCCCAAGTGAAGAGTTATTAGAAGAAGTGATGGAAGGTTGATCAAAGCTATCATGAAGTTGCTGCAAAGCGACTTCATGAAGATTATCCTATACATCAAATAACATCGGACAGCATAATATATGCCTTTACCACTCCATTCTTTTTACCAATATAATCAATACTTAAGTAAAAATTATCTTTGTTTTTTGCAATATGGTTTATTTTGACTCGATCCCCTTGGATAAGATAAGCCTTTTTCCGAATAAAATAACGATCAAACAAGAATGCTTGAGGAGAAGTTATCATCAGGTTTTGAATGTCTCTTCCTAAGTCATCTTTAAGCACATAAACTTTGTAACCATTTAAAAAATAAGTGCCTATATTTATGTTTGGAGCCAAAGATTTCCATTCCTCTTGTCTTGAATAGCTTCCAGACTTTAATGTATAGATTCGTTTGTAGCTGATTGCTCCATCTTTGAATTCGCCCTCTCATGAGGTATGAGTGATGATGGGCTAACATCATCAATTACAGATTTTTTAGAACCATCATTAAATAAAGGTAATGAAGAAAAATATTGTTGTTCTTCAAGCAAACGAGTACTTGGTTTTTCTTTAGTTGTTGCATGAATGCGTTGATTTGCTGTTTCACTAAGCCATCGACCAATATAGGCATTTGCCATATCAACATCTAAGCTAAGGTCAACCACCTTTAAACTTGCTTTTAATGGCACGATAAAACTTGATTTCAAATAACTATTAAAGCGTTCTACTTTACCTTTTGTTTGCGCACGATATGGCTTACAAACACGTGGTCGGAAGTTATATTTCTTAGCACAATCAAGTAATTTAGCATTCCAGCGATGTTGACCATCTTGATAAGCATCACGTTCAATGATAATGGCCTTAGCATTATCAAATAATACATCTTTAGGAACACCACCAAAGAACTGAAAAGCACTTTCTAAGCCATCAATCCATGCATCAGAACGTTCATGATCATAAAACTTAACAAAGGTTGCTCTAGAGTATCCCAAAGTTGCAACAAATGCTTTTAATGTGGTGTGATGACGTCGAATTGTTGTGAAATCAACCTGCATTTGTTGACCTGGTTGAGTCTCAAATCGCTTAATCGGCTCTGGTTGTTTAGTTGGCTTTAATGTATTGAGATAATTTTGTAGTGTTCTAATTTTCCCCGTGTAGCCTTTTTGCAAGATTTCTTGATACAACACTGCAGCCGGTATCCATTCTGGATCGGCGGCATTTACACGTTTGATTAAATACGGTTTATAAGGCTCAAGAATACTCACTTTAGATTGTGTTCGTTGATATTTAGGTGTTACTTGAGATCGTAAATATTTACGCACAGTATTTCTAGAAATACCGAGTTCGCGGCTAATTGCCTTAATAGATTGACCTTGTTGATGAAGTATTTGGATTGTCACTGCTTGCTCCAAAGTTAACATGTTGAGCAGTCCAAAAAGACCACTATATTAACCAAGGGGGTCAATTTTCAAATGCTGTTGGGGGGTCATTTTTACATTGCCGCTAACAATTACACACCTGCTCCAAACTTAAATCTGCTTGGCTTTGCGTTGCACTTTGCACGTTTGATGAAAACACGACTGAGTGCTGATCTTGCGCTAGAAGATCGGGCTGCCAGCGTTGTAACTGTACTTCGCTCGGTTGCAAGCTACGCTGTGCCATCCAAGCGTAAATACTATCCCAGCGCTCAATCGCACTAGAACGTTGAAAAGCAATCTGTCGACGTTTTAAAGGCTGAAAATGACCATTTTGTTCAATCAGTCTTCATTTTTGTACGGTGATTGGACTGAGATAATCTGCAACCCTCGGCTGACTTTCATCAATTAACCAGTTGATTCCTTCGCTTCGCCACAAGCGGGTTAAAAAATCATAATCAGTTTCGTTAGATTGAATGATCAGTGGTCGCGTTATATAACGATCGCTGACACCACTTAAATCTAGACTCAAACTCACAGCAAATAAATGGCTGCGACTTTGCCATTCTTTAAACAGAATTTCACTGACTTCCAGCACAGTTTTATTCATAAACACCCGACTATTACGACGTTTATGCCAAAGTGCGGTTGCATCCTGAATCTGTAATTTATATAAGCTCAAAGCACCATCACTATGGCCTTGTGCTGCAGCAGTAATGATGCCGCTGTGCCGAAAAATCTCGCCTTGGTCAGTCCGTTGATCGACAGCCACGGCACAACCTATAAATTGCTTTAAGGGTACATGTGCATGAGATGCAAGACACAAGGCCTCAATCTGTATGCCTTGATTAATGGCATGTTTGCCATTTAAGCATTGTAAAAAAACCTGATGATTTAAGGCTGAATTAGAAAACTGGATATGAATGGTGCGATTTTGAGGGCTTAAGCCAAATTTTTCTAATACAGCAAAGTATGGACTTTGCATGGTTATTATCTTTGCTATTTTTATAATGGGCGCTATTCTAATCAGCAACTTAGCAATTATCTAGAGTGTTTTTTTCGCAAAACGACAAGCGGTTTTACAAGGCATGAGAGGATTAGCTTATGAAATAAACGAGTATGTAGTCCCACATATAATGAAAAATCAACAAAGCTGACACAAGAAGTTACTCCTCAGTCAAGACAATTCAAAATAGCTGTGCTAAAAGTAAGGCATTCACAAAAAATAAGGAGAAATTCAGAAATTTATTGTTTTTTATCAAAACCTTTTTTCAATTTTATTTTTAAAGATTCAATTTCTACATAAAAGGGTCATCATTAAGCTTTAGCATAATAAAGGCATGAAAATGCCTAACATATATAACTGCTATTCGGGAGCGAACATGAATAACAGCCAAAATTATGTCAAACAAATTAAAAATGCTAAACGTGGAGGATACACGCCTACCATCGCCAAAGACATCAACAAACATAAGATTCAAAAAGCCATCCGCCTAATTGAACAATGGAGAACGCTCGCCAATGAACTCAAACCCCAAATGCAACTAGATATGGCCTTTACCTTAGAGGAATGTGCACAAGATTTAGATCGTGTCTTAAGAAATAAATAATCACTTTTCACCTTTCATTTCACATGATTTTCCTCAATGAGCTCAGTTACTGAGCTCATTTCTATTCTTTCCCCCTACACAGTTTTTGTTGATCTGCAATTAAAAAATAAAGAATATCGACTGCGCTAAAAGTGTGAGTTCTGCATTAAACGATCACTTTTTGGCTTGCGTGCTTGAAAAAAATCTGTAAAATTCTCTGCACAACGCCGGCATAGCTCAGTTGGTAGAGCAACTGACTTGTAATCAGTAGGTCCACAGTTCGAATCCGTGTGCCGGCACCATATTAAACCTCGTAAATCCTAGATTTATGAGGTTTTTTTGTTTATAAAGCTCAAATTTAATGCTGGTTTATAATATTTGAGGATTTTATTGATCAGTCCTTAACGGCACTCACTTGCACATATTTAACCCAGCCATCTGCATACAACTTGGCGCACAAGCGTGCTGTCATGGCAATTTTAAACCAGTCTACATCTCGCGTTTGGATTTGATGTTGGAGATGCTGATTCACATAGTCAGCAAAACCTGCCAGCACCTGTGTCGATAAATCCTCTATCTGTATCTGTTGAAAATGATGCTGTTGCAACAGGCTACATAGCTGAGTTTCAGACATGAGATCATCAAAATGAACATCGGCAGCTTTTAATAAGGCTCGATATTGCACTTGCTTAAGTAGGTGTGCGGGGGCTTGATCTGCCCAAATTAAATAATGAAAACCAAGCCGCCCATTTGAATTTAAAACAGCGCTGACCTGATCTAAAAATGAATTTAAATGGCTGTGATATGCGGCATCTATACACAACACCACATCAAAACACGGCTGGGGAAAAATAGTTTTTAAATTTAAAAATGAGGCGTGGTGAATTTGGAGATTTGAATTCAAATTTTCACGAATATGCTGTACGCAAGCCGCTTGAAGTTCAACCGCTTCAAGATATTGAATTTGATAATGTTCCTGCCAATAAATTAGGCTGGCACCTTGCCCACAGCCTAAATCAAGCAACCGATCTTTTGAATTTAAATAGACGGCTGCCGCCAAATGGGCAGCCAAATTTTGACATGCAGCGGGATAATCATCGCCCACTGCATCTGACCAATAACCTAAATTGCTCCATGGCAATCGTGCATTGTCGCCCAAATATGCCGCTTGAATGGCATATTTATGTTTTGGAAAATATGAGCGGAATGCCTGTTGCCATTTCATAAGGACTCAGTCTAGTTCAATATAAGATCAACAGACTTAATAACCTAATTGTGGCGCAACCTCAACTTTTGGTTTCAAATCAATAAACGGTAACGGCGCACCAAAAATTTCTGCAATATGCATGGCCGAAGTTACTGCAGATTCTAAAATTGGCAAACCATCACACGACCAAGAACCACAGAAGAATACTTTACGGTTGTCTTGGTGATGACGCTGTTGCAACTCTTTATTTAAGGCAACAGTTTTTGAATCCACCACAGCACGGGTTAAAGTCACGGTCGAAATGATCTTTTTCGGATCAATTGGGGTAACAGGACGCCATGTTTGGAACACTGGCGATTTACCCACCAAGGTTGGTTCAATCGAGTTCAACCATACTGTAAATTGCTGACGGGTAAATTTACGATCCATCATGTAACTCAGTACCGACCAGTCTTTACGTTTTGGTGGCATCACAGTTTGATCGGTATGAATCACCAATTCGCCTTGTTCAAATTTGAATTGTTTCAGTAATTCAATATCTTCAGCAAATTGTTGATTGTCTAAGAAATCCTGCACTTTTGTGGTTGGCGTTGCAATCACAACACGGTCAAATGTTTGTGCGTGACCTTCAGAATTTTCAACAACCACACCCACTTCTTGCTGATGAACACGGGTAATGGCTGCACCACTTTGAATATCAATACCTTCAATCAGTTTATCGACTAAAGCAGGCGTGCCACCTTGTAAACGCAATAAAGCATCGCCATCAGTCAATTGGCGCAAAAATACCAACAATGGTTTTGCAGGCCATTCACCAATGGTTTTAGGGTCGCAAGTACAAATGGTGTATAGCACAGGCATGACGGCACCATGCAAAAATACCTCTTCAATTTCATTGCGGTTAATAAATTCCGCAAGGGTGATGTCTTGGTGCTTAGATTTAAAGAACTTGGCAATTGCTGTTTTTAACTGCAACATACCTTTCACCAAACGCCAGCCGTATTGCTGCAAACCTTTGCGGTTGTTGATGATCGGGAAGTTACCAATACGGGTACGACTGGTGGTCAGCCATGTTTCTGTACGGTCTTCAAATAACCAGCTACACGCCATATATGTGCGCACAGGGTAGGTTTTAATCCCTAAATGTGTCGCTAAACTGAGGGTGTTTTTCCACAAATGTGGGTTCATCACCCGTAAAGGTGCATCAATTAAACCATCTTCAAATTCGATGCTATGGCTGTCCATTCCACGACCAGGCAGCGCCTCAAAAATTGTAATGTTATGCCCTGCATCTTTAAGAATTCTTGCGGTAGCCAGTCCAGCCATACCACTACCGATTACTGCGATATCCAAACCGATCATCCATCTTTTGACATACTTTATGAAATTATGAACCATGCCCTGTCAAAAGGAGCTATTAAAAACTACCAGATTGCGCACTTTTCACAGAGAAACAACAGAAAGCACAGCGTCTGCTTGATTACATTTCTTAACACTTAGATTGCAGAAAAATAAGTACAAGAATTTATTCATATTATTTTTGTAAAATGACAAATATTGTTCTAAACCATGTAGATAAATCAACCAAATATCTCATTTATATTTTACAAACAAATTTTCAGTGGTTATGATGCACCACATAAAAATGATAACTACGTCACAAATAATTATCATAAAGAATATGATCAATCCGTTAAAACGAGAAACTTTACAGCGTAATAATAAAAGCCTCTATCGAATATTCGATAGAGGCTTTTTTTCTTCATCACTCTCTTCCAAACTTTAAGTCGTTTGATGCTGAATTGGAATTTCACCAAATTTGCCCTGATTAAAATCATCAAAAGCCTGAATGATTTCCTGTTTGGTATTCATGACAAATGGCCCATAGCCTTGAATAGGCTCATTTAACGGTTTGCCTGTCAGCACTAAAAACTTAGTATCTTGCAATGCTTCTAACTGAATCAGTGCTTCACCATCTTGCGCAAATAGCATAACCGAATGATCCAGCATCTGCTGGCTGCCATTGACACGCAACTCTCCTTCCAAAAGCACCAATAAAGTATTGTGATCGACAGGTACATGCACAGCCTGAGTCTGTTCGGCTTTCAGCTGTCCATCCCAAACATTCACTGGACTAAAGGTACTCGCAGGCCCATGCTGATTAGCATATTGACCTGCAATAATGCGTAAATGACCCGCATCGTTTTCAAACTCCACCACAGGAATATTTCGCGCCTCAATGGCCTGATAACGTGGTGCTGTCATTTTATCTGCAGCAGGTAAATTCACCCAAATCTGCACCATTTCAAACAGCCCGCCTTGCTGCGCATAGTCTTTGGAGTGAAACTCCTCATGCACCACACCTGCACCTGCTGTCATCCACTGCACATCTCCTGTTTTAATGGTGCCACCACCACCCGCAGAGTCTTGATGTGTGACCTCGCCCTGATAGGCCAAAGTCACTGTTTCAAAACCACGATGTGGATGTGAACCCACACCATGCTGTGCCGTCGTAGCATCAAAATGATACGGCGATGCATAGTCCAACATTAAAAATGGGCTGATGACCTGACCTAAACGATCATAAGAAAATAAGTTTTTAACGGGAAAGCCATCGCCCACCCAATGCATGTTCTGATTGCGATATACACCTATTATTTTTTTCATGTGTGATGCCTATAACTGAATATGGAAGATACTTTGATCTTAATATTTTGCTTAGCTGCGACCTAGCACAAATTTGGCATACTGCATTGCAAGAATAGAATAATCCCTGGCAAGATGCGCAGTGTATTGCGCTATCTTAAAAATTGCATAAAAAATCCAGAACCGAAGTTCTGGATTTTGAAATTTTCATGGCTAGATGATTTAGATTTTTCCAACCAGATCAATAGATGGTGCAAGTGTTGCATCACCTTCTTTCCACTTGGCTGGGCAAACTTCACCCGGATGTGCATGCACATATTGCGCAGCTTTCACTTTGCGCAACAGCTCTTGCGCATCACGACCAATACCACCCGCATTGACTTCTACAATCTGAATTTTACCTTCAGGATCAATCACAAATGTACCACGATCTGCCAAGCCTTCTGACTCAATCAGTACTTCAAAGTTTTTAGCCAAAGTCCAAGTTGGGTCACCAATCATTGGATATTGAATCTTTTTAATTTCTTCTGAAGTGTCATGCCACGCTTTATGGGTAAAGTGGGTATCTGTAGATACTGAATAAATTTCTACACCCATTTTTTGGAATTCTTCATATTGATCGGCCAAGTCTGCAAGTTCAGTCGGGCAAACAAAGGTAAAATCTGCAGGGTAGAAAAATACTACTGACCATTTGCCAATAAGGTCTTGCTCAGACACTTCAATAAATTCGCCATTTTGGTAAGCGGTTGCGTTGAATGGTTTGATTTGAGTATTGATTAAACTCATGCTGTATTCCTCAATTCGTTTCGGGGATTGCTTATCTTGTGTAGTTAGAATACAAAACCCGACAGAATCGGTAAAACAGTACTTTTTTATAAAAACAATCGGTTTTAAGAATCAAAAATCCATTTATTATTTAAAAATGGATTGATCAAGCCGATGCTGAACTCACCAATCTGCATTAAAAAACCCTTTGTCGAAACAAAGGTATGGAGGATGATTTCCCGTCCTAACTTAAGTTAGAACGGTAGATCATCATCTAAATCTGCTGGTGCGGTTGCAGGCGCAGCTTGCGGCTTCGGTGCAAAACCACTTGGGTTATTGTTGGCATAGCCACCACCCTGATTCTGGTTAAAACCACCTTGATTTTGGTTGCCGTAACCCGCAGCCTGACCTTGATTCTGATTGCCATAACCACTTTGGTTATTGTTGAAACGTGGCTGAGCAAAACCGCCATCTTGTTGGTCAGATTGTCCACGATTACCTGAATCGAGCATTTGCATTTGATCACCACGAATTTCAGTGGTGTAACGCTCTTGACCGTTTTGGTCTGTCCACTGACGAGTACGCAATGAACCTTCAATATATACCTTAGAACCTTTGCGTAGATATTGCTGTGCAATTTCACCTAAACGGTTATGCAACACAATACGGTGCCACTCTGTTTGCTCTTTACGCTCGCCCGTATTTTTGTCTGTCCAGACATCACTGGTTGCGATAGAAAATTGGGTGAGAGAACCCCCATTTGGGAAAGTTTTTGTTTCAGGATCGCGACCTAAAGTACCGACTAAAATGACTTTATTTACACCACGCATTAGACGTTTTCTTCCTATTTGTTTCTATTATTTACTTTATAAGAGTTATGCTTAAATGGCTACCTCTTTCCCTAACAAGTGCGTTAATTGTTGTCGCGCAGCATCATCAATTTGCTGTTTATCCACTTTCACATACGCCACTTGCTGGTCAGACATCACCACGACCTCTTCAATACCACGAATCGCTAAAAGTTGAGAAGTCCATTCATCTGTTTCTCGACTCTCAGGCAAACGCAACACCAAAGATGAAAGATAGCGCGGCTGCGCCAATCCAAAACTAACCAATAACCAAATTATAGCAATCGCAGTCAAAATACTCCAACCCATCGCAGTGTGATTCAGTAACAGCAACTGTCCACCAATCATCCCGCCAAAGAAAGCGCCTAAGAATTGGCTGCTGGCATTTACGCCCATGGCGGTAGCTTTAGACTGAATAGGTGCCGCCTTAGACAACCATGAAGGCAACAAGGCTTCCATGACGTTAAAGGCAATAAAGAATAAGCCCAGACCCAACAGTAAAATATATTTTGATTCAAACCCGAAAATCAGTACCAACAGACCTAAAATAATGCCTGCAATAGCCGTCAGAAAAATACCACGCATTTTGCGATATTTTTCTGCCAAAACAATGCTTGGGAAAGCTACAAACAGGCTGACCAATAGTAACGGCAAATACACCCAACCATGATGCTGTAAAGGAATATCAGCAAACTGGATTAACTGTGAAGGCACATAAATAAACATGGCCGTCAGCAATAAATGCAAGGTAAATACGGATACATGCAGGCGGTTTAAATCGCCCATTTTTAGCACTTGCTTTAACTGCGGTACATAACCTTGCTGGAAATTACGATGATGACGGGTAACTTTCGGCACTAACAGCAACATGAGAATGGCTGCCAACCCCATCACTGTGGTCACCCAAAACAGCCCTGAAATACCGACCCAACCTGTAAGCCATGGCCCCAAACTGAAGGCCACCACAAAGGACATACCAATACTCATGCCCATCACCGCCATGGCTTTCATGCGGTTTTCTTCACGGGTCACATCGGCCAACAACGCCATCACCACCGCAGACACCGCACCACCACCGGCTATGGCACGTCCAATAATCACGCCATAAATGGTGTCAGACATGGCAGCAATTGCACCACCCAAAGCAAACAATAATAAGCCCAAAACCACCAAAGGTTTACGGCTATAGCGGTCTGCAATTAAGCTAAATGGAATTTGTAAAATGGCTTGAGTGAGTCCGTATACCCCAACAGCAAGCCCAATTAAGGCAGGTGTTGCATATTGATACGATTGCCCTGCAACTGAAAACACAGGAATAATCATGAACAAACCCAACATGCGCAATGCAAAAATACTGCTTAAAGCAAAGGTCGAGCGGCGTTCCAAGGCATTCATCATATCAATCGACTAAAACTAAATAATTTTGAATTTGCAGATATCCTACAACATTCAGCTGCATGATGCTGATTTTTCCCGATGTTTATTATACGAGATGCCTAGAATTTCAATAAAAAAGGGCGCAACGCTGTGCACCCAAATTCTAACTTCGTTCTGTCTGTATGATTGTTCAGCTTGGTTATGCTTGAGTCATACCATCAAAGCATCAGCAGCGCATTAACCTACTTTTGCCTGACGTTTTTTAAATTGAATCGAAGCAATCACTGCCCAAACAATGAATGCAACGCCAATTAAACCTGTCACTACTTCTGGCACATGTAAGCCTGTACCGCTGGCAATCATAATAAAGGCCAAGGCACCAATGGCGTAGTGTGCACCGTGTTCAAGGTAAATATAGGCATCCAAGGTACCTTTTTCGACCAAGTAAATGGTCATAGAACGCACAAAAATCGCACCAATGGCTAGACCTAACATAATGATTACCACGTCTGAGGTAATCGCAAAGGCACCAATCACGCCATCAAAACTGAACGAGGCATCCAGTACTTCTAGATATAAAAAGCCGCCAATACCCGCTTTTACCACACCTGTTGGCACACCATTTTCATCATGACGCACAGCATTGCCCTGCTCATCGACTTCAGGCTCTCCGCCCAGCATGTGACTCAGCACTTGCACACCAATATAAATCACGATGCCCCAAATACCCGCCATCGTCACCACAAGGCGTTTATCTTCAACCACGTTCGCCGCCATGATCAGCAAGGTTACTAAAGCTAAAAATACAGACATGGCAGGTACGCTTGCCAAATTACTCAAACGACGTTCCAACCATCTGAACCAGTGGGTGTCTTTTTCATCATTTAAGAAGAAATTCAGGAAGACCATCAACAAGAATGCACCACCAAATGCAGCAATTTCAGGGTGATGTGCCATCAGTTTGGCAGAATATTGCTTCGGATCATTCAGTGCCAGTTGTACCACTTCCATCATGCCCATATCGGCAGTGACAGCCACAATCACCACAGGGAAGATCAAACGCATGCCAAATACAGCAATGATAATCCCCACGGTTAAAAACAGCATTTTCCAGAAATGATCCCAACCGCGTAGGACTGAAGCATT